>Ga0099848_1001003_pt1 | contig 13222 bp, 24 predicted proteins | sample CB_VirMetaG_3_FD_78179 | JGI IMG/M metagenome (GOLD analysis project Ga0099848, IMG submission 78179) | Freshwater to marine saline gradient viral communities from Chesapeake Bay - CB_1508_1S Viral MetaG | ecosystem: Environmental > Aquatic > Marine > Coastal | place: USA: Chesapeake Bay... | reverse complement strand
CATGATGACCGCGTTACCCCGTAGTACATATAGAGGGCCTGAGGTCTTCCCCAGGAGATGCCTGAGAGAACCCCGAGTCATCTAAGTACACCCCGAGGTATCTAAGTCCATCCCAGTCCACCCAGTCACTCCAGATCTCTCCCAGATCTCCCAGATGACACCACCCGCAATTCTCTCTGCCACCTAGGTCATCCAAGACATCAATGTGACCCCTCGTGCCCATGTACTACCAACCAGCCCAGAGGGCCCAACCTCAGATCCCCATGGCAGAGAGGGCACCACAGCCCATCTCGCTACGCTCGATGGGTCAACGGAAAATGGCAAAGAGCAGGTGGAGGGCCCTAGCAGACAGAGGGATACCCTCATGCCCACGGTCGACCCACGGGATAGTATATTAGTAACATAGTATGTGTGGGGTGGGGAGACCGTGCAGGTGGGGTCTTGGGCCCTCCTAGCAAGCCCGTCGCGGGCCTGAGCACCACCCAGGGTGGGTAGGCGGGGATTTCTGAGTTGCCCCGATTCGCCCCGGTCTGTCTCGGCCTGAGCATTCCCCAATTGCCTTTCCGTTTGCAAAGATAATCCGAGTTTTCCCCGGCCTGAGGGTACCCATGGGATCTGCCCCGATTCCTAGCCCCGCCGGGTTCGCCTTTGATTCCCTCGGTGCCAACTGCCTCGCCCCGTTGAGGTATCTGAAATTCCTATGATGTGACTCGGGGTAGAGTTACCCCATTCTATAGGAAATCGGGGTGCGGTGTGCTGCTTAGTAATAGGAACGGAACATGTCTTAGGATACTAAGTGATCTGTATCTGGAGGCGCGGCGGGGTAGGGAACGGGTCCGAAATCACCCCCAAGTCTCTATGTGATTGAACACGGCCTGGGGTAGGTCAATGCAGAATGGGATGTTGCGATTCGCAATAGCTGATGGAGTGTACCGAACGTGTACCTGTTGCGATTCGCAATGGGTTGCACATCACCTCGGATTACATTTGAATGCAGGACGACTTACGCCCTAAGATGTTTCGTACTCGAGCGTGTATTATTTATTAAGGGGGATTTTTTTCAATAAACAATTAATTTTTCCTCCAAATAATTTTTCTTTCTCGGTTTTTTTTCTTACCTTAGCTGTGTAATTAAAACAAATTCAGTAAAACAAAATCGTATGTCTAAAGTTAAAGATCCACGAGTTAAGCGACACAATGCCCGCTGGACTCAGGACGAGGTGGATACCCTCGTTCAAATGATTATCGATGGCGCAACCACAGCAGAAGTTGCTCGCCGTCTAGGTCGCACCAAGGCTTCGGTCTGGACCCGTAAGAACACTCTGAAGCTCGGTCCGGATGTTCGTCTGGCCAACTCCCGAGGAGCCAACATGCCAGTGAGCATCGGCACTAAGGTGCGTCGCACTAAAGAACAGATGGCCAAGTCCAAAGGTCCTGGTCGTCCTAAGGGTTCTAAGAACAAGGAGAAGATCAAACCCGCCCAGACGCCAGAGGGCATCGCTCAGATACTCGAGCAGGCCAAGGCACTAGGCATGAAGGTGACGATCACTCTCTCCTAAGAGACTGCTTTCATTTTTTCTATAGGGCCGGGGTTCTTCGGGATCCCGGCCTTTATAGTCAGGTGGCGGAATTGGATAGACGCACCCAGAGATTGGGCAAACCGGTATTGCAGGTTCGAATCCTGTCCTGGCTACTACGCGGGGTAGTACATTAGCAACATACTATGTGCCCGGGCCCTCACGCGAAGAAAAATATATAGAGTATCGTTCTAAAATTATTAGAAGCTAAATAAAATTACAAATATGAAAAAAATGATTAAGATTTACATTTTCGGTCTTACTTTACTGCCCATTAGCATCCTTTTACTGCCTATTGTAATATCCATGGGATTCCTCAGCGGATGTGAGGATAGAGGTCCTGAGTCTGCTGAGGCTTATGGGTTTAAGGAGAGCGCACCTAGTTTGTGTGAGAGCGGGTACGATTGGTACTTAAATGGAGACAAGAGTGTTAAAATGGAGCATGTGATATATGGTGAAAACGCAGACATGTTTCCTGACAGTATTGTCAATGTAATTACTTTCGACTTAGATTGGAACCCGATCGTATTATTTACAGACGTTCTTCACAATTGCTACAATTGGAATGACTACATGTACGACCTAGGGTATAGCTATGGTGAAACGTTTAACGTATCCTTATTTAACAAGAATAAAGAGCGTATATTCCTTCCCGAGTATGCTTCTCAGCCAACACTAAAGTATTAAGTATCGTTCTCTTATCGGAATTTTTTTCTACATTTAAATTCCAAATAAAAATTAAACCTAGCGTATGCCCTACGAAGCTCTCACGGAAATCCTCGGGCCGAGTGCCCCAGATCCCACCAGAACCACACTCATCTCCATCCAGAAGTTCCGGAGTCTCACCGGTCCCTTCGAAACGGAATCAGTTCTCATGCATCCAAGTCCTACCCACATCAAGGAGAAGGCGATGACAGAGATTCATCGAGATCCAAGTATTCGTTGTATCGTGTTCTCCCTTCGAAACACTGCCCAGAGCATCGAAGCCTGGTCCAGTCCAGAAGGCGGCGTCTCTCTCGTAGCATCAGGTCTGCCTCTGAGCAGGATACATACTTTTAGATGAAGTACCTACTATTTACAGAATCACATCCTCTGACAGTGTCGGCTAGAGAGAACGCTAAAGCTCTCAGAAGAGCAGGCATCGAGGTGGAGGAACACGACGTCATCTCTGCATCGGCGGAAAAACACGGCGTAGGATTCGGCCCGGTCTACGTGCTGATAGATGATCACGAAAAGGAATACTGGAGGTTCCCGGGCCATGTAGGTCTAGATCGATTGAAAGAGATTCACTCGGATTTCACAGCGCTCAGCCGTATTAAATAATTGAACGCGTCGTACGCGAGAGGAAAAAAATTTCGGTCAGAATTTTTTTATTTCAAAGATAAGTTGTATATTTGCCATGTAATTAAAAAACAAATCACATGGCAACAAGATCTCGCATCGCACAAGAACAACCGGACGGAACAGTTAAATCCATCTACTGTCACTGGGACGGTTACCCAAGCAACAACGGCAGAATCCTGCTCGAACACTATCAGGATCCACAAAAGGTGGCAGCACTCATCTCCCTCGGGGCTCTCTCCTACCTATCAAAGGAGGTCGCACCCCAAGAGGGTCAGGACCACGACTTCGAATCACCAGCGTCTGGTGTGACAGTGGCCTACCACCGAGACCGGGGAGAGGACTACCAAAAACCACGAGAGAACGCATCGGTGAAGTCTTTCTTCCGCAGCGACATCGAGGAATGGGGTTACCTCATGACCAAGGAGGGCGAATGGCTCTACCAAGGAGGATATAAAGATAAAGCAGTCCCTACACCTCTGACAGTAGAGACTTACGCAGAGGACTAAAAAATTTCTGGAGGGTTAATTTAGGTTGAAAGGATGAAAGCCCGGTTCTGAAGAGGACCGGGTTTTCTGTGGTGTCCGGTGGTGAAGAAAGATGTGAGGCAGGGATGTTGCGATTCGCAACACCTAGAATCCCATAACACCGTGTATGAGTAATTGAAAAAAGATTTTTTATTTCAAAAGATAATCTGTATATTTGAGGTATGGAACCTAACAAACAAACACCGCCCAAGAAAACACCATGCCCACACACCAGAACTTATGTTGCAGTTAGACATGTATCAGGACTGGAACTCAGAAAGTGTTCAGACTGCGGAGCAAGACTTTAAATCATCAATTAAAACAAAACATCATGAGTAATCAAGAAATGCTGCAGAACATTTTCAATGAAGATGGAAAGTTCTTCATCGGGGTGTGCCACCAAAATTTCTACGGTCCAGCCCGAGGGGTAAATGCGATTCTGACTAAATGTGAACCTGACAAGATCGATGACTTCATGCTTTCTGATAGGCATCAAGACATCTGTAAGAGATTTTGGGAAAAGACCGGCATGGCATCTCAGGTCATGATCCTGCCTGCTGAACTGATCGAAGAATGTGAAACCCCTCCACAGGAATTCAGCGAGCTCGAAGACCTATTAGATCATCTGGAAAAACAGGTTGATGCAGCGGTAGATATGGGGACGGATCCCTACTACTACAGGCTCGGAATCATTTAACGAAAAATCCCTTCGGGGATTTTTTTATTTAGAAAATAATCCGTACATTTGAGAAGTAAATCAAAAAACATAACACAATGGGCTTAGACATGTATTTGAACAAGAAGACCTACGTTAAGAACTGGGACTTCATGAAACCCGAAGAACTTCACACGGTTGAGGTTAAGAAAGCAGGGGAACCACATCCACACATCAAACCAGAACGCGTTTCCTATATCATAGAGAGCGTTGGTTACTGGCGGAAAGCAAACCATATCCACGCCTGGTTCGTCCAGAACGTACAGGACGGAAAGGACAATTGTGAAGAGTACTACGTTGATGAGAGTAAACTTGAGCAACTCCGAGATCTCTGTCAAGAGGTTGTGGACAACCCGGAGAAGGCGAGTGAACTCCTACCAACATCGAGTGGTTTCTTCTTCGGAGGCACGGAGTACGACGAGTACTACTATCAGGATGTCCAGCAGACGATCAATCTGCTCAATGGACTACTGGCTGAAGAGGGCAGAGAATTTTACTATCAAAGCTCTTGGTGATGAGAAGAGGAAGAGAAGGAAGCTTTTGGACGGATGACTCAGGTAAGGTCATCGCCATCAATATGGGAGCAGACTACTGCGCAGAACACGAGTTCGGTATCAAAGGTATCCGGAGAAGACTGGGCATCCCGGAGGATACCCCATCCATCTCCTCAGGTCCCATCGAACGGTTAATCCAGTTCTTTAAGGGAACCCCGAAATTTGGCATCGAGACGAGGGGTATGACCGGACTCCAAGGAGTTAGGATTGTTCACAACCTCGGGACCAAAGGAGTTAAAGTTACCAGCGGCTGGGGCAAGGACAAGAAATCCCACCAGATGTGGGGATTTGCCCTCGTCAGCGATTGGATGGCGGACAGATTCGATCTGAAGAATCTCGGCGACTACTACACTCCAGAGAGGGAGCAACTCATAGGTCACTGGTGTGAAAATGATTTTGGGATGCTCACTGAGAACAAAGAACACGTGCAGGAGATGGTCGATGCTTTCTCAAGAAACGACATCGCCGTCTGGGTCGGAGCATCAGGACCTTTCAAGAACGGTGGTCTGATCATAGCTATTAAATCTAGAATCCCTCAGGAGTTTCTGGATGAGATGGAGGCTTCGGACCGAGACAGGAATCTGCTGTATCAGACGGCACTCGACACAGGTATTCATAGGAAGCTCAAAGATGCCAAGAAGGAGTACTTTGCTCTCTCCCCACGATGGAATCCGGATAAACCCAGGGAAGTCATGTTCTGGTTAAATCCATATGATCAGAACAATAACAACTTCGGTTGGTACGGGGTCGAAGATCTAGAGGATTGGATAAAGGGAACAGGAAAGATACCAAAGAAAAAAGAAGAAGAAGTATGATAGCTTACATCCACACAATCAACGGAACGAAAAAGGTCAGAATCAGGACGGTCAAAACCAATCTAACGGAGAAACAACTCGATGCACTTGTAGTAAAATTCAACAAGGAGGTCAGAGTTATTGAATGGGTTGGCGGATGTACTTACACATTCAGAGATGGGTCGAGATTCATAAAGAGCTCATCCCTTGAGGAATTATTTGAAATGTACAAAGCTCACAAAACTGGGCAAGAGATACCAGAGAGAAAATGTTTCTTTATTCCCAAGACTAAGTTAAAGAAATAGTATGATAAACGAAAAAATGATGGACTCTGCGCTAGAACTGGCCAGAGGATACGTGGAAAAAAATGCTATCCGATTCGGATTCTTTCCGAGAACTGAAGACGAAGGAGAACACGTGGCGAGAATGATTGCCAGTGCACTCCAGACCAAGCACGGTTTCGGTTACCCTGGAGGTAGCTTCGTTTCGTCTGTGGTCAACAACGACCTACATGGTGCGGTGGCTTGTGCAGATAATGTGAACCAAAGAGCCCTTTCTCTGATAGTGGCCGGATTTTACAATATTGGACTAAAAGAAATAGAAGATTTTGTTCCAAGTACGGAAACAATGAAGTAAATTTGGAGTATAGATATATATAGCTCAATTATCAGTCATGAATCAAGGTAGAACACTCAGACGCAAAGGGGCCCTCGCCCGATTAGAAGCTCAACTCAAAGCCGGCAACAAGCAGTCGTCGGAAGGGTTGGTTGCTTTAACTGATTCAGACTCAAAGCGAATATCCAGAGAAATAGAAATCCTGAAGTCGAGAGTCTAATCAAGTATTAGGCTCGGTGATGGAAAGGTAGACATGAGGGACTTAAAATCCCTTGCCATTGTGCGTGTGGGTTCGAATCCCATCCGGGCTACAAAAAAGAAATTTCTGGATTGTCGGAACTTTCTACGATCTTTGACATATTAAACAAACCAAATGGAGAGGTGGCAGAGCGGTCGAATGCGGCGGTCTTGAAAACCGTTGACCCGAAAGGGTCCGGGGGTTCGAATCCCTCCCTCTCCGCCAAGGGATAGTTACAGCAATCATCTAACTAGGATAAACTTGGTTCGATTCCAAGGGCTGCACAAGAGGTTCGCCTCAGCGGTTCACAAAAAAGCTATCCCGTTTTTGGAGAGGTGACAGAGCGGTCTATTGTGCCACCCTGGAAAGGTGGTGTTCTCGTAAGGGAACCGGGAGTTCGAATCTCCCCCTCTCCGCTCAAACTCGGCGTGTATCCCCTCAAGCTTATATCTTGTAGAAAGGGTAATTGGTTGCATGAGAGTTCGAGTCTCTCCCCGCCGACAAAAATATTTTTCAAGCATCATTCGAAATTGAATTACTTGGATTACATTTGAGAAGAATAATAAATCGTTCTTTGAATATTTGGTCTCATAGCTCAATTGGATAGAGCATCAGCCTTCTAAGCTGAGGGTTCCAGGTTCGAGTCCTGGTGGGATCACAAATGCCGAAGTGGTGGAATGGTAGACACGCTTTAGAAAAACATTATTGCCCCGGTGGCGGAATCGGTAGACGCAGTAGATTTAGGATCTACCGCCATAGTGTGTGGGGGTTCGAGTCCCCCCCGGGGTACTAATAGACTTTCGTGTTTTTTTTCTTGCGTGTATGATATATAAATCATGAGAAATGATATACAGGAGAAAATGCCCCGGATCCAGGGATGGATCGAAGAGGGGAGGTCAAAGAATTGGATATGCAAGCAGATCAATTGTAGACCTAGGACCTTGGATGAATATCTAAAAAAGAATGCTATAATATACAAGGGGAATCAAGGAGGTAGGGGGTTTAAACCAGCACCAAATAAAATATCCGACGATGTGTGGTTAGAAGAGAATTTGGTAAAAAACTCAAACCAAATATCATCAAGAGTTAGGAATAGACTTATATCATCAGGAATAAAGGAAAAAAAATGTGAGTCGTGCGGAAGAGTATCATGGGAAAATCAAGAAATTCCATTAGATTTGCATCATATAAATGGAGACCGATTCGATAATAGATTAGAGAATTTGAAAATCCTATGTAAAAATTGTCATGGATTAACAGAAACATACTCAGTTAGTTTGAAAAATAGAAAATAGTAAGATTGGGATGGTTACAGCAGTTTTTTATATCAACTATTTGGAAGTTAAAAACCCCATCCCGTTAACGGGCTCTTAGCTCAGTAGGTTAGAGCAACTGACTCATAATCAGTAGGTCGCAGGTTCGAGCCCTGCAGGGCCCACCAGCAGTGTTTGTTTTTTGATTACACCTAAGCAATCCATTGCTACGAAAGCCGGAGGAAACTCCGGCTTTTTTTGTGGCCTTTTGTCAGGCACTTTTGGATGTGATCGGAATGTTGCGATTCGCAACAGATCATCCGCGGTGGGATAGCGGTTGTTTTTACTGCAAAAAATATTTCGAAAACATCGTTGGAGTTTCGATTTATTTTTTTAAATTTGTTCTGTAATCAAATAACAGACATCATGAACAGGAAAGATCAAGAAATCAAAGCCATCCTCAAGGAGCTTCATAAGATAGCTCAGATTCTATTAGAAGAGGGAGCGGAAAGAGAAGATGACATTCTCAACAAAATTGGAGCAACAATTCAACTCATGCTCGTGAGTGTAACAAAAGACGACTTCGAAGAGATGATGCATTACGTTGGAATGTTCGTCAGAGCTAAGACAGAACAGGAAAGAGCAGTTAGTGAGTTGCTCAAAGGAATAAATCTGAACTAATGAGAGTATTAGCAATATTTATTTGTCTGATCCTGTATGCAGGGATATTCCCAAGGGAGCTTCAGGAGGGGGCTCCTACTGTTTTTATGTTAGGCGGTGTATTAATAGCACTGATTGTTAATAACGTGTTTAAAAAATAATCCGCTTCATCGGGGTAATTCGAATTATCTTTTTTATATTAGCTCCGTAATCAAAAAATAACACCATGGAAAATCCAGAAAAAATCAATCTCGAACCAATCGGTCTCTTCGCAGACCGTAAGACCATCCAAGAAGCAATCGATTATGCCCAAATGATGGCTACTCACTCTGAATCGCCAATGCACGCCATCACCCCGGTGTTCGTGCTATTCAACACCATCGCCAATAACTACTATTTGGTGCCAAAGGAAAAGGAGGAAGGCAATGATTAGGGAGAAGCAAGAAAGAACCGGTCCGATCATCATAGATCTGACCGGACCCGATGGTAACGCATTTGTCCTCATGAAGTATGCTCAGAATTTTGGGAAACAATTGGGTTGGGATAGAGTAAAAGTACAAGAGCTCATCAACGAGATGATGGATGGAGATTACGAACACCTCCTCCAGGTCTTCGACAGAGAGTTCGGCGCCTTTGTAATACTAGAAAGATGAAAAAGAACGAATACCAAGTAGAAGACCGCTACAGGACAAACCCTCTGAGTCATGAACCAGGGGGTTCAGTAGTTAAGATCCATTACGACACCGAGGTTAAGATATACGACAAGGTGAAGAACCCCAAGAAGTATCTGGCATCGGTCGCCCACAAGATCAACGTAGCAGGTATCCGAAAGATCGAGGTCAATGGAGAACCATTCTGGGAACCAGGACCTACAACATGGAAGCTCTTCGATTGATCTGCTAAAACAAATTCGAAAAATAATCCGTAAATATTTTTTATTTACGGATTTTTTGTTTACATTAGCTGTGTAATCAAAAAACAAAAGACATGAACTTTTTAATTAGACTTTCGATACTGGGTTTGGTAGCTTACATTTTATTAGCCACCGGACTTCTATCACTAATCCTACAAATGATATTTGCAGTGGGCGCGTTTATTCTCGGATTCTTCCAGAGCGACCCGATCATTGCAGGGATAGGAATACTATTTGTTCTGGCCATGGTCAGAAACAAAAAGTAATTCAGACAGTTAAATAGTAAAAGTATTTATGAGACGCAGCGTTAAAGACATCATCGCAGCAGTTGGAGGAATCGGTTCACTAATCCTTTTAGTACTCTTCGTTTTCCTCATCGGACCTCTAGCACTAGTTTGGGCAATGAATCTGCTTGGCTTTGATGTTCCATTCACATTCAAAACTCTGCTCGGAGCATTCATCCTCATCGTGACTCTTGGAGGAGGTTCCCGCAGCAACAAAAAGTAAGATGGTAAGAAAAACAGTCATATTCGACCTCGACGGAACTCTAGCTTCCATCGAAGAAAGAAGAAAGTTAAGCACAAAGGAAGACGGCAGTATTCATTGGGGCAAATTCTTCGATCCCGCAAACATTGGTCTGGATCAACCCAACTGGCCCGTCATCGAGATGTTTGATGCCATGAAGGCCAGAGGACATCGGGTGGTTATCTTCTCCGGGAGAAGTGACGGTACCAGAGAGGCCACTGAGGCCTGGTTGGCTCAATACGGGATCCAACCTGATATGTTGGTGATGAGAGATTCATCGACGAAAGAAACCATGTTCATGCCGGACGACAAGTTGAAGTTGGGCTGGCTGAACGAGTACTTCCCAGACAGAAGTCAGATTCTTTGCATCTTTGACGACCGTGATAAGGTGGTGAGGATGTGGAGGGAACAGGGTCTTTCCTGTTTCCAAGTTGCACCCGGTGACTTCTAAAAAAATCCCGAAAAAGTTTTTTTATTCGATTTTTTTTCTTATGTTTGACTCGTGATCAAAAAATAACATCATGAGTACGCAAGAAATTAGTCAGTCAAAGATCGAAGATGCCATAGAACAATATGGTGGAGAGGTCGTGTCGAGGGCACTTGATTTTGTCCACATGTCAGATCCCGATGGTGCCTACACTGTTCTGGAAGACCACGGCATGTTTGAAGAGGCAGAAGTTGTAGCAGCACTCTTCTTCGAAAACTAAAACACCAGGCCCCGTAGTTTAATGGATAAAATTGGCGTTTCCTAAACGCTCGATATGGGTTCGATTCCCGTCGGGGCTACTAAGAAATAGAATTATGAAATACATTTTTAGAGGACACGTTGTTTTCGAATACCTTCCCAACGAAGAAAATAGGAAGAGAGGAATAGTCGAGCAACCTTTTATCGACGGTGGTCCGATAGCAGCATACAACTACTGTAGATTCATTCCTGAAGACTACAGGCTCCTCGGAGAGTTCTTCAACACAGTGTATAGACACACTCAAGGAGAGGATGTTGAGTTAAAGGATATAGAGGTGTACTAAAAAATTTGAAATTTATTTTTTACATATAAAAATAAATCGTATGTTTGAGGCAACAACCAAATAAAAACAGAAGACATGGGAATGGACGTATCGGGCATCAAGAATCAAGAAGCCTACTTCAGAGCAAACGTGTGGAGCTGGAGACCAATCCACGCAATCATCGACTTCGTCAATGAGAAATATAGTCTAGGTATCGAAACAGAGAACTTCGGATTCAACGACGGCAGCGGAGTTAAGGATCCTGCAGTCTGCATCAAACTTAGTGAGTGCATCCGCAAAGAGCTGGACGGACTTGGTTTAAAAGATCAATCAGATTCCATCTACCTAGCACTCGGCGGATGGTGTGAGTATCCGAATGGTAACTTCATCTCGTTGGATGAATCTAAAAAGATGGGTCTGGACGAATACAGCGGAAAAGTCCTACTAACACCGGTTTCTTCCGCTAGCGGTAAATTGGTAGTTCCGTCACATTCAACAAATAGAGAACACATCGAAGAATTCTGCAACTTCCTGAACGAGTGCGGAGGATTTGAGATATGGTAAGCATTGGTTAGTTTTTTGATTACTACAAACCGAAGGGACCCCGAAGAAATTCGGGGTTTCTTTTTGATAGAACATTTCATTATCATAGCGGTATAATTACAAAAATCCAGATGTTAATTCACACCGTCATCACCACAGCCAACGAGGGTATGCACATCTCAGCAACCCAGGTTAAGAATAAGTTCGGAGAAAGAGTTTATGTTAATCCTGTTCTCACCGTCTATGATATACAGGACGAGGATCACCGAACAGTTAACAGTGAGGTCAGATTCATTTGGACGGATGTAGATTTTATTGCTGGTAGACTATATCAGGAGGTTAGTCATTTCTGCGATGTGGTTAGACACGAGGACTACGAATTACCTCGAGATATAGAGGAGGCATTGGTGATTTCTGATACGGATCCCTTTGAACTAAAAGATATCATAGACAAAGCTAAGGAGTTGGGAATGTTCAGTAAAACCTCTCATTCTCCATTCGAGATTATCAACATGTTGTCCGAAGGATAAATCGAAAAAAATTTTTTTATTTCGTGAAGTTGTCTTACATTTGTAATGTAATCAAAAAGCACAACCATGAAAATAAGACTTAAACCGCTAGAATTAATAGCATTTATGGCATCAGCCCTCGTTACCTGGGGTACCATAAAGGGTACCGTTCAAGAAAAGATTCACTTCGAAGGTGTAGCAAACGAAATTGCTTTTCTTGTTCTGGCAACGATGCTGACAATCGGATTCTTCATCGCCTCGGTGGAGATCCAAAAGAGGGAAGCTTAGTAAACTCCCTATAGTTTCTGGTTAAACCCGGTCTCAAAAGGACCGGGTTTTTTTGTGGGTTGTGGTTGCGTCATTGGGGCTAAGGGCTGATGCATGTTGCGAATCGCAACAGATCCTGCCATCGCAATTGGGTCTGAAATAATTTTCAAAAAAGATTTTTTACTTCAGAAAATAATTCGTATGTTTGTGAGGTAATCAAAATAACAATCGTATGTCAAAGAAAGAATCAAAAGGAGTTATGAGCGAAGAAGCAAAAGCTAAAATCGCTCAAGCAGTTAGAGAAGCAGCAGCACGTAAAAGAGCAGAACAGGGTCTTCCACCAATCGGGGAAGATGGAATACCTGAACGCACCAAAGATCTCGAATTAGTTCAGATGCGTAATCAGAACTTCGATCCGGATCTCTTCGTACCCATGCAGACCGGTAAGGAGGTAGATAAACTCTTCTCCACCGATGGCGGTGTACCCAAGGCTACTAATTATATGATAGTCGGGGATCCCGGAGTAGGTAAATCAACGGTTACCCTCGATATCCTGGCAGATCTCAACGAAGCAGGATACAGCTGCATCTTCATTTCCGCGGAAATGACACGCATCGATCTTTATCAATATGTACTGAGGTATCCAAAGTTTGGTAACATTCCAATCCTATTTCTCGGAGAATATTTGGATGACAATCCGAAGGATGTCATGGAGGAAGCACTCAAGCCCGGTTACGATGTAGTTCTAATCGACTCATTTGCCGAGGTTCAAGAAGCGGTCAAGGAGGTGAACAAGATGTCCACCGCAGGGTCAGAGAAATGGTTAATCGACACCATGATCCGGCAGAACCTCGGAGACAACGACGGAAACAAGAACACCACCTTCTTGTGTATCCAACAGGTAACTAAGGGAGGGGTTTTCGTTGGGTCTAACAAACTCAAGCACAACACCACCGGTATGATGGAGATGAGATTTGATGACGACAGCGGCATCTCTGCCTACATCATGTTCAGCAAGAACCGTCGAGGTCCGGTCAACCGTAAGATGTACTTCAGTCTCCAATCAACAGGAGATGTCGAATACGATGGTCGCAGATTCAATTCCGACGAAGGAGCCCGCGAATCCTATATGGAAGAGCGCAGACAGATGGAGGAGGAAGAGGATGCTTTCGATAAGCTACTT
>Ga0099848_1001002_pt1 | contig 13245 bp, 1 predicted proteins | sample CB_VirMetaG_3_FD_78179 | JGI IMG/M metagenome (GOLD analysis project Ga0099848, IMG submission 78179) | Freshwater to marine saline gradient viral communities from Chesapeake Bay - CB_1508_1S Viral MetaG | ecosystem: Environmental > Aquatic > Marine > Coastal | place: USA: Chesapeake Bay... | reverse complement strand
TTTTGGAATACATAAATTTAAGACAGAACCAGTTAAGGTTTTAGATTCAGTTAAAATTATAAATGGTGGAAGTGGATTTACAAATAGAAAATTAATAGTAAATCCTTCAGGAATATCTACATATTTTGATACTATATTTTTTAAAGATCATGGATTTTCTACGGGTGAATTAATTACTTATGATTATGAAGTTTCTCCAATAACTGGTCTTTCAACATCAGTTTATTACTACGTATTAAAGCAAAATAATGATTATTTTAGATTATGCAATGCTGGGATTGGTGGCACAGATAATCAATACTATCTAAGAGAAAAATATGTATCATTTGAAGGGAATGTTGAAGGATATCAATATTTTAGTTATCCACCAATAACTGTATCTGTAAAATATCTTCCTAGTGGTAATGAAATACAACAAATAAAAGCAACTCCAATAGTTAAAGGAATTATTGAAGACGTTTATATCTATGAGCGAGGTGAAAATTATGGTTCTCAAGTAGTTAATTTAGAAAATCCACCAGGTATAAAAATCTTATCTGGAAATTTTGCACAATTAACTCCCATAATTAATGACGGAAGAATTGTTGATGTTATAATTTCTTATGGAGGTGCTGATTACTATTCAGTTCCAGACATAATTATTGATAGTAAATCTGGAGTTGGAGCAGAACTACGTTGTGACATATTTAATGGTAAAATTTCTAACGTTGTCGTTTTAAATTCCGGATTTAATTATAATTATGACGATACTTCAATTAGAGTTGTTTCCTCTGGAAAAAATGCATCTTTTGAAGTTAAGATTAGAGATTTGACTTTAAACAATTCATATAAGTATGGAATACAAAAAGCAACGTATAGGGATCCATCTTCAGAATTACTTTATAAAACAAAAGATGATAACTTACAATATGCGATTATTGGATATTCAAATAATTTAATAAACAATTTTGAAGAAAATCCAAATAATCATTCAAAAATTATAGGGTGGTCATATGATGGACATCCTATATATGGTCCATATGGATATTCAGATCCACTAAATTCAAATTCACAAATAAAACTTTTAAAGTCCGGTTACACCCTACAACCCGTAGAAAATAGACCAAACAATTCATTATTTAATACAGGTTATTTTATAGAAGATTATAAATTTACTTATTCTGGCGATTTGGATAAGCATAATGGAAGATTTTGCAGAACTCCAGAATATCCAGAAGGGGTTTATGCATATTTTGCAACGGCGGAGGTTAATGTAGATAATGAAATTATTGGATCTTTCCCATATTTTATAGGAAATACATATAAATCTAAAGTAATTGAAGAAAACAAGTTACTTGATTTCAATCAAAATTCTAATTTAAGTACTCTTAAATTGCAAAGAAATACTTATCCATATAAATTAAAAGACTCGTATGCAAAATATGACTTTTTTGATTATTCATTAAATTCTGTTGGTAAGATAAGTAATGTAAATATTGGAAAAGCAGATTCACTAAGAATCATAGAAAAGGGTAATAATTACAAAGTTAATGATTTGCTATCCTTTTCATCCCAAAATGAATTTGGTTATGGATTAAAAGGTTTTGTATCATGGATTGAAGGACTTCCAATAGATTCTATTGAATCACAGTCAAAGACATACGAAAATGTAAAGTTTTATAGCAATGGTTTAAATGAATTTTATTTAAAATATCTCCCAAATTTTGATATACCAGAAAATTCTATAGTGAGAATTAGTGGACTAACAACATCATTTTCTTCATTAAATAAATTCCATGAAATATATTTTCAAAATTTTAATACTAAATTACTGACCGAAATACCTTTCGGATCAACTGGAATAATCACAGATATACAACTAGAAAATTTTCCACCTAGAGTATCAATAGGTAGTTCTATTAAAATTTCTGGTCTTTTGTATGATCAATATTTTTCCATACTGAATTATTTTAAAGATAAAAACATTATAAAAGTTAAAAGAACTTCTTTTGCCGGATTAAGCACCGAAAATTCTTTAGTAACAATACTTTCAGACGTAGTTGTTGGTAAAGGTTCCCTTTCTCAGCAAACAAATATAGAAAATTATCCTCGCTATTTTAATCCACGTCTTTCAATTGGTATAGGAACTTTTTCTGGTACTTTTGATCAAAAAACTTTTTACATTGGTCAGCAACTACAAAATGTTTTAGTACCTTCTCAAAGTATATACTTACCAGATCATAATTTAAAAACAAACCAAAAAGTTAAATTAAAAAGACCATCCACAGCAGCTGCAATTCTAGTTTCTGAAGATGTAGATTCTGCACCATTTAATTTACTAGGTCCAGGAAAAATTGAAGAAGATGTATATGTTATTGCAAAAACAAAAGACTTGATCGGAATAGTAACTTCGACTGATAGGATATCAACATCAAGTGGATTATATTTTCCTAATTTAGAAAATGCAGGTTCAGATAATTACGAATATTCTATAGAAACAATATTTTCCGAAGAGTTATGTACGGTAGATAGTTTGATATCTACAGTTTCAATATCAACATATCATAATTTAAATAATTCTGATGTAGTTGATATAAAATTAGTATCAAATAATTCTTTGACTGGGATAACTACTGATCTAAAGATTAAATATCTTGATGATATAAAATCCATAGTAAATAAAACCATATCATTTTATCCAGAGCAAGTTAATTCGCAGGAAAGTAAATTAACTTTAGTTAATCATGGTTTAGATAATGGAGACCTAGTTTATTATATTTCAACATCTGTTATTTCTGGTTTATCAACTAATTTCTATTATGTTCATAAAATAGATTCAAATAACATTAGATTATCAGAAACTTATAAAGACTCTGTTTCAAATCCACCAATATTTTTAAAATTCAATTCAACAGGAATTGGAACACAGGAAATAAATTTAGTTCATTCTAAAATTAAAATAATTAAGAATGATTCATTAAAATTTGATTTATCAGATCCATCTTTAAACGGATACAAACTTAAAATTTATTATGATTCTGATTTTAATAATGAGTTTTTAAATATAGAAAAAAATGAAAATGTTTTTTCATTAAGTGGATTTGGAACTCCTGGAATTAGTACAAATGCAAATGCAATACTTAAGTATAATGCTAATTTTCCTTCAGAATTATATTACAGTTTAGAAAACAATAGCACTAAAGATATTGTAAAGCAATCAAATATAGGAAATAATCTATCAAAAATATATTTTGTGGATAGTATTTATTCTGGAAAGTATGAAATTTTTAATGTAGAAGAAACTAAATTTAGCATTTACTTGAAAGATGATCCAGAAAAAGATCTATATTCAAAAGATTCATGCGATGTTTTAACTTACACAACTTCATCTACAAATGCTAGTGGTCCTGTTGCAAAAATTAGTATTATTGATCCTGGATATGATTATAATGAGTTGCCATATTACTCCGGATCTTCGTCAAAGACTGGAGTAGGTCTAAATGTTATTCCATCTTCAAATTCAATTGGAAAATATTCCAGCATAGACTTAAATGATAATATCTTTGAGTATCCAACAGACACTACTTTAATTCCATCAATATATGCTGCATTTAAATCAGAAATAAAAGACTCAAAAATCTTATCAAAGGTTAGTGTTTTGAGTGGGGGTAGAAATTATCCATCAGCTCCAGATTTAGTTGTTATTAATTCGGAAACTAAAGAAGAAATAGAAACCGGATTAATACAAGCAGTAATGAGTGGAACCACAGGTACATCTAATATAGAAAAAGTTTCTATACTCGTTCCATACACTGGATTGCCAAATACTCCGGTAGAAATAAAAGCAATCAATAATTCAAATGGAATTATAATAGATCGTATAACTTCTTCCCTTAGTGGAATAATTACATGTTTATTAAAAACACCTATTCTTGGGTTTGTTGTAGATCCATTTACAGTTGGAGATGAGGTATTCGTAGAAAATATTGAAAACGTAGAAGATAGTGGAATTGGATTCAATTCTGTAAATCATGGATATGAATTTTTTAAAGTTATCGGATATGATACTTTATCAAACCCAGGAAAAGTAGTAATACAAATACCAAAATTATATGGTAATCCTGGGGTAGCAGTAACTTTTCAAACAAATACTATACCATCAATAACAAAAAAAGTTAATTATCCAGTATTTGAAGTAGAACAAGAGTTTTCTATTTTTATTGAAAATGAAAATGTATCTGTTTTAAGGGATAATGTTGTTTATGAAACAGATATAATTATCTCAAAATCAGTTAATAATTATATAAAGTATTTTGGGAATTTTAGATTAAATGTAGATGATATATTAATAGGAAATTCTACTGGATATAGGGCAAAAATAGTAAATGTTTCTTCATTTGATTCTTCATTTTTAGTTAGTGGGTCTAAAGATAAATCTTATGGATGGAAAAAAGAAACTGGAAAACTAAGCAATGATTTGCAAGTAACTCCAAATAATGATTATTATCAAAATCTATCATATACAATCAAGAGTAATAAAACATGGGATGAAGTTTCTCCTTATGTAAATTCTATAGTACACCCAATTGGAACTAAAAATTTCGTTGATACTGAGATAGATTCTGTTGGAATAATAACAACAAAGTTGGCAAAAAATTCATATTTAGAAATTATTAGAACTTATCTTTCACAATCTAGAGTTGATGTAATAAAAAACTTTGACCTTGTTAATGATTTTGATGTTTTTAATAATAGGTCTAACTTTATAAAATTTAAAAATATTAAACTCATTGATTATTTTGAATCAAGATCTAATAGAGTTTTACAAGTCGATGATATTAGTCCAGAATTTTCTAGTTCTGATGATGACACTAGATCATTAAAACAAATTATAACTGTATTATCACCAAAACAATTATGTACTAAATTTTTAGTACAAACAAAGTCAACAAGTTTAAGTCTTAAAAATGAAATACAATTTACTGAAATTATTGCTCTGAAAAAAAGAGATAAAGTTTACTATCTAGAAAAGAATAGCATTTCAAATAAAGGTTTTAAATTTGTAGATATTAATCCCATAATTGACCTTGTTGGAAATTACTACTTGGAACTCACTCCAGATGACCCATATAATACAGATTACGAAGTAAAGATTCTAAGTAGTCAATTCTCTACTATATTCCCAATAGATTCAGCTTTGAGAATCGGAACCTCAGATATTATAAATTCTGTACACGATGTCTCAGATACTGAAACTATTTTATCATTAAATGCAACTGAATACTCAGGATTTTACTCGGAAATTCATATAGTAAATAAGAAAACTTCAGATACTGAATATGTTGAGATGTATGCAGTTCATGATGGACAAAATGTTTATTATTCAGATTATAATTTTAATTCTTTATCGGATGATTTTAGTTATGGATTTATAGGTTCTTTTGGATTATCGATTTCAAATGATATAGTTAATCTAACTTGTACAAATAATATTGATGATTCTAATATTGCAGTTAGTTTAAAAACTATAGCATTTAATTCAACAAGTGGTATAGGAACATACCGATACAAATCAACTAGGCAAGCAGATGGTTCTGAGCGCACTGCTTTATATGAATCAGATACGATTACTGTTTCTTCCGCATCTACTATAGCAAGTTATGATAGTGAATTATTTTCTTCATTTAAATCTATTGTAAATGTAAGTGTTGGAAATACATTTTCATTACATCAGTTGACCGTTATGCATGATCTTGATTCTTCATATCATGTAGAGTATCCAATGATTTTAGTTGGTGATAATTTAGGAATAGGAACTTTCGGATCTTCATTAACACCACAAGGAATTGATATAAACTTTTACCCTAATAATCAGTATGAAGGTTCTAACATCACTATCAAATATTTTAATACTGTATTCTATACATTCTTAGATGAAATTAACAAACCTCTTCCTCTTTCAGTTGATCCTCTTTTTGAAAATTTGAATATATCAAAATATTATGGATTAAATTCTAAATTTGTCAATAGATTAAACTTTAATTTAAAATATAGAGACATTTCTATTTTTGCAAAAACTTTTGATCCATTTGACGATACTGTATTAAATCCAGAAACTGGAATATTTACAATAGATAATCACTTTTTCAGCACAGGAGAAAAATTATTCTATAAACCAAAGTCTACATTTATTGGACTTGGACAAAGTGCTATGGGTATAGTAAATTCCATAGATGATAATGGAATTTCTACAAATAAATTGCCATCTACAGTGTATGCCATAAAACTTGATAATGCTAGATTTAAGGTAGCAACAAATAAATCAAATGCACTATCTGGAATAGGTGCTGTAATCACAGATCTTGGTGAGGGAAATGCTCACATGTTTGAAATGGAGAAAAAAAATGAGAAGTCTATAATTACAATTAATAATCTCATTCAGTATCCAATAACTTACTCAGGAATAGAGCATTCACTTTCAGGTAACAATGGCCAAATTGGAATAGGTAATACATTTTTTACCTTAAGTGGAATTAGTTCGGTAAAACCAAATGATCTCATAAAAATTAATGATGAGTATATGAAGGTTTTAAACGTTGGTATCGGCACCAGTAGCAGTGGCCCAATACTGTTCTTCACTGGTGATAAAAATATAGTAGAAGTGGAAAGAGGTTTTGTTGGATCTTCAGCAACCTCTCATTTAGATGGTTCTACAGTAAGAGTTTATAGAGGATCATATAATATTTCAGAAGATCAAATTTATTTTACCAATCCTCCTAGAGGAAACGTTTTTGACCTGGTAACATTTGACGAAAGAAACTTACCAAGAGCAAGAGCATCATTTAGTGGAAGAGTGTTCTTAAGGAAAGATTACACAACTAACACTATTTTTGATGATATTTCACCACAATTCACTGGAGTTGGGCAAACTTTTACAATAAAAACTCAGGGAATCAATACAGTAGGTTTAGGTACAACATCTGGAAATGGTATAGTTCTAATAAATGGAATTTATCAAACACCATTAACAGAAAATATAACAAATTATAATTTTCAAATTTTGGAAAATGCTAATTTAGGTATTAGTAGTATTGTCTTTTCGGGTATTAAAGATGATTTAGATAATATTAAAATATCCGAATCTGATATTAATAAGAATCAACTTCCTAGAGGTGGAATTATAGTTTCTCTCGGTTCAACAGCAGGTTTGGGATATGCTCCTCTCGTGGGATGTAAAGTTGGTATAATTACAAACTCTAGTGGTGGAATAAGTACCATATTGGGTGTTGCAACTACTGGGAAAACTGTTGCTTTTACTACTGCAATTTATAATAATAACACTGGAGTTCTGGACGTTTTTAGTCAAGAATTGAATAATCTCAGAGGTGTGAATCAAGTTAAATTGGTTGGTCTTGCTTTTACTTGTCCATCTGGTTCTGGTATTGTTTCATACTTCCCAAGTCATAATTCTCCTTTAGACATTATTGGAATATCTACTAATTCTTTCTCTATCCAAGTAGGAACTAGTACATTACCACATTCATATATTGGTTTTGGCACAGTCTACACTTGGTATGAAGATTTAACATTTGGATCTGGATATAGAAATCCAGTCTCAATTGCAATTACTGAAACTGGGTCTGTTGGATCTGGTGCTTCAATAAGAGCGATTGCTGGTGATGGTGGTTCTTTAAGTTTTATCATAGATAATCCTGGATCTGGATATGAAAATCCTTCTATTAAGATACCTTCCCCAGATTATGAAAATTTACCTGTTATTGGTGTATCTAGATTGGGAATAGGACAAACTACAGATACTGGAATTGGAGCATTACTCAATGTTGAAGTTGGTCCAAGTGCCAATAATGTAGGAATAGGGACTACCCTTTTTGAAGTTTCTTCTTTTAAAATTACAAGACCTGGATACAATTTTAAACGGGGTGATATATTTAAACCTGTTGGATTAGTAACCGCTAAGGGATTAAATTCTCCTATAGAAGAATTCGAATTAGTTGTTCTCGAAACATATAATGATAATTTTGCATCCTGGCAATTTGGGGAATTAAATTTAATAGATTCTATTAGAAGATTCCAGAATGGATCTAGACTTAATTATCCATTATATTATAATGGAGAACTCATTAGTTTCCAAAAGAGCACTGATAATAATGATTCTCAAGTTATAGACTTTGATTCACTATTGGTAATTTTTATAAATGGAATTTTGCAAGAACCAAAATATGCCTATGAATTTAATGGTGGATCATCAGTTAGATTTACAACTCCCCCTAAAGTAGAAGACAATGTAGAAATATACTTCTATGTAGGTACAAGAGGAGAAGACTCCGTTAGAGTGGATGTAAATGAGACTATTAAAATAGGAGATACAGTTCAAATTTATAGTAATAATGGAAACCTAAGAAATACAATAACACAAAACACGAGAACTGTATTTGATTTTCCTGCAGCAGATCTAATGGAAACAAATATATATTCAGATCAAGGTATAGATGATTTAAATCTAAAACCTATTTTCTGGATAAAACAAAAAGAAGATATTATCATAAATGATTTTGTCTATTCTAAAGTAAGAGATTCTATAGAACCTCAGGTTTATCCAACCGCAAAAATTATAGGCAATTTTACAAATTCAGATACAGAGATATTTGTTGATGATTCATCATTATTCAACTATGAAGACACACTCCCAATAGAAAATATAGATCTTGTTATAGTTCCTCCTGTAGAATCTGTAGCATCTGGTTTAGTTACTGCGATTGTGTCTCAGACTGGTGAAATAGACTCATTAGATATACAAAATCCTGGTATAGGATACACCAATTTTAATGTGAATATTAAAATTTCCAACCCATACTATGGTATTGGTGTTGGAGTGGGTTCAACTGCTGTTGTAACGATAAATTCATCTAATGGATTATTAACAAATCCAGTAATTGTAAGTCCGGGTTTTGGATACACTTATACACATCCACCACAAGTTATAGTAAGTAGTCCTGAATTTGTTGTAGAAACTGTAACAAATGCACCTGTCGTAGAAGGTTTTAATGGGGTTATTGTTGGAATAGCAACTACTTCTGGAATTGGAACTGATTTAGCTATAGAATTTGAAATAGAAACTAATAATAAACTATACAGTGGTTTAGAAGTTGATTATCCAATATATATTTTCAACACAAAAGTTGGTAATGGTGTAACTTCAATTATTAGTAATGAAAATGAAATAATAGGCATTTCAACATACTATCTTGATAATGTTTATAAAATTAATCAAATAGTGAATTTAAATAATGTTACACGAGTAATAACTTGCAATGTTTCATCTCAAACTGATGTAATTGGAATAGGCACAACAGGAACCTTTAAAAAACCTTTGGGTAATTTCTCGTGGGGTAAAATTTCTGGATTTACACGTTCAAGCAATAGAGTATCTATTGGCATTAGTGGATTTAGTCCTTCATCGGGATTATCTACCTATCCAACAATACAAAGAAGAGGATATGGACTTAGAAACACTGGTTCTCTAAGAAAGAGTCTAATACTTTAATTATAAATAATAAAAAAATCTTTTAAAATGGCAGCTTTTGTTACAGACAAATTTAGAATTATAAATACATCAAATTTTATAAATTCTATATCTAGCGGAGATGATAATTATTTCATCTTCGTTGGTCTGCCTAATCCAAATACTCCTGGATTTGGCAGAGATGAATATTGGGAAAGTCCAGACCTAGTGACGCCAAGTTTAGGAGTATTGCCAAATCCAACAGATAATTTTGAATATCTTCCACACTATGGAAATACTATGTTGTATGGAAAAAAAGTACTTCCAGAAAATGTTAGACGTTGTATAAGGAAAATTGACTGGGTTGAAGGTGTTAGATATGATATGTATAGGCATGATTATAGTGTAACTAATAGAGCTTCAATCACAGATAGAAGTAGATTATATGATTCAAATTATTATGTAATGAACAGTCTATATCAAGTATATATTTGCATAAGTAATGGATCAAGTGGTATAAATTTAACGGGAAACCAGTCCCAAGATGAACCACTATTTACAGATTTAGAACCTTCCAAAGCTGGTCTCAGTGGCGATGGATATATATGGAAATACTTATTTACTGTTCCACCTGGTGATATAATTAAATTTGATTCGACAGAATACATACCAGTACCAAATGATTGGAGTACAAATATATTACCGCAAATTATTTCAATTAGAGAAAATGGAAACTCTGATGAAAATAATAATCAAATAAAATTTGTATATATTGATAATCCAGGTTCTGGATATTATACTGGAGAAGTTGATATTCTGGGAGATGGTACTGGGGGGAGAGTTTTTGTAGAGGCTAATGAAGAAGGTGAAATTATTAATACAACAGTAACTGTTGGTGGACGTGGTTATACTTATGCCATTGTAGATCTTGGTCCATTACAATCTTCAGATACTATATCAGATCCAGCAAAATTAATACCAATAATACCTCCTTCTAAGGGTCATGGATATGATATATACACTGAATTGGGGGCAGAAAGGATTTTATTATATTCAAGATTTGATGATTCTGCAAAAGATTTTCCAACTGATACTAAATTTGCACAAATAGGAATATTAAAAAATCCACTTTCTTATAATTCAACAAATATTTACACTTCAGATAGATTTTCTGCACTAGGTGCTTTAAAATTAATCATTACTAGTGATGTTGAACCAATCGTTGGAGAAAAAATAGAACAAATATTATCTACTGGAGAAAAAGCAGTTGCCTATGTTGCATCGTATGATAAAGAAACATCTGTATTAAAATATTTTAAAGATAGATCATTATATTTTAATCCATCAGAATATGATCAGACAGATTATGTTGGTATTTCTTCTGAAGCAAAAGCAAATTTAGGATTTTCCATAACTGGTGGATCTATTAGAGGTATTAGTTCAAATTTTATTGGATCTATAGATTCTTCCTTTACTGGTTTAACAACTTCAATACAAAATAAAATTATATCTTTAGATGTTTATTTAAATTCTGGCATGGCAGATCCTGAAATAAATAAAACATCTGGAGATATTATTTACCTTGACAACAGACCTTTAATAGAAAGGAACTCTAGACAAAAAGAAGATATTAAAATCATTCTAGAATTTTAAAAAATGGCACAAAAAACTAACTTTAATGTAAATCCATATTTTGATGACTTTGATCAAGATAAAAATTTTTATAGAGTTCTTTTTAATCCAGGAAGACCTGTACAGTCTAGAGAATTAAATACAATACAATCAATATTACAAAATCAAATAGAATCTTTTGGAAGTCATGTATTTAAAGAAGGTTCTATGGTAATACCTGGTGGTATTTCATATGATCAGGAATATTTTTCAGTTAAATTAAATCCAATTTCTTTTGGTGTTGATATTTCACTGTATATTGAAAAGTATGTAGGTAAAATAATTAGAGGGGAAGTATCTGGAATTTCTGCGAGTGTTAAGCAAGTTGTTTTCCCCGATAGTCAAGACGTAGAACATATAACTTTATATGTCAAATATCTAGATTCAGATTCTACTTTTTCACAATCTAGATTTATTGATGGAGAATCTTTATTATCAACTGAACCAATAACATATGGTATTAACAATATTATTATTTCGGATGGGGTGGCATTTGCATCACTAATCTCAGAAGATGCTACTTCTATAGGATCTTCTGTATCAATTGAGGATGGTATTTATTTCATAAGAGGTATATTTGCAAATGTTGAAAAAGAAACACTAATATTAGATTATTATACTAACACCCCCTCATATAGAGTTGGATTGAGAGCATATGAACAAATAATAACCGCAAAAGATGATGGTTCTTTATACGATAATGCTAAAGGTTTTACAAACTTTGCTTCTCCTGGTGCAGACAGATTTAAAATAGAATTAAAGTTAACTAAAAAATTATTAAGCGATACTGATAATGATACAGATTTTATTGAACTTTTAAGAGTTGAAAATGGTAGTTTAAAAAAAATACAAAATGATACTGACTACAATTTAATCAAAGACTATATTGCAAAAAGAACTTATGATGAATCTGGAAATTATACTGTAGTACCATTTAAATTAAACGTAAATAATTCTTTAAATAATTTATTGGGAAATAATGGTCTATTCCTTCGTGAAGAGACTACATCTGAAGGAAATAATCCTTCTGATGATATAATGTGCTTAACTATTAGTCCCGGAAAAGCATACGTAAAAGGTTATGATGTTGAGAAAACCCACACCACAGTAATAGACGTAGAAAAACCAAGAGAAACTACCGAAATTGATAATGTTTTGGTTCCATTTAAAATGGGAAATATTTTGAGAGTTAATAATGTATATGGTGCTCCAATCAATAGATCAGTTGTATCTTTTTATAGTAATAGAAGAGATGGTACAACAAATCCATCTGGAACAAAAATAGGTGAATCTAGAGTATACTTATTCAGGTTAACAGATTCTGCCTATGTCAATGCGACTACAAGTTGGGATTTATATTTTTACGATCCACAATTCTATACTAAAATAACAATTAACAATGCTCTAAGTTCTTTAGAATTTCCAACATCATCTGTAGTTGTTGGTAAAAGTAGTGGTGCTATTGGTTACGCAGTTAATGCAGGTTCATCTAATGATAAAATTTTAATTAGACAAGTATCTGGTAAATTTTTAAAGAATGAATCAATAAAAATAAATGGCACTGAGGCATTATCAAGATCTATCGTTGACGTTTTACAGTATACATCTGCAGACATTAAATCAGTATATCAGTCAGATACTCCATTTTTAGCAGACGTAATACTTCAAAAATTTAGTCCTTCTGGATTTAGTAATTTAGATGAAGTTACTATTAAATCTAATGGTACTGTTATTTCACCAAAACCTGTTTCTGGAATAAGTACAGGAGATGTTATACGTTATGTGAGACCAGGATTTAGTACAGAAACTTACAACGTAGTAACTAACGTTTCCCTAACAGGTTCTGAATTTACAGTAAGTAGTACCACGAATGTAAGTGGTGTTTCAGATGGCAGTTTACCCAATTCAGATATAAAAACTAAACTTATACTCGGTTCTTCTTCAATAGTAAATCAAAATTCTTCATATTTATATTCAATACTGCCAAACACTAATATTGAAAGTGTTGATTTATCAGGTTCACAACTAACATTTTCTGCACAAGCAATTGTTAATGATACTATTACAAACAA
>Ga0099848_1001000_pt1 | contig 13248 bp, 3 predicted proteins | sample CB_VirMetaG_3_FD_78179 | JGI IMG/M metagenome (GOLD analysis project Ga0099848, IMG submission 78179) | Freshwater to marine saline gradient viral communities from Chesapeake Bay - CB_1508_1S Viral MetaG | ecosystem: Environmental > Aquatic > Marine > Coastal | place: USA: Chesapeake Bay... | reverse complement strand
TTTCTCCTTCATCAACTCAGTGAGCTTATCGACCTTTTCATCAAGCTTGTTGAGATCTTCAGCGGCCTTACCGTACATGAGCTCTTCAGCCATTTTGAAGTCTTGATCTGCAGATCTTCTGCCTCTAGCTGCCTCGACATCTTCCTGGAGTTGGAATACGTCAATGTACTTGTCTTGAAGTCTTCTAAGCCACTTGTTTCTCCATCTCTGGAATCCGTTGAGCTCGCGCATTTGCCAGGTGCCCTGATCCGTTCTGACGGTTCTAAAGCCTCCACGTCTTCTTACAGAGAACTTTCCTTCTTCAGATGTATCTGATATATCTACGTCCTGTGCTTCTTGGTTGAATTCGTAAAGACTTCTTTGATTTGCTGTCAGCGCAATATCTCTAGGGGTCATCTCTCCCTTTTGTGCTTTTTCCTTGGTAGTTTCTTTGTACCTAAAGTCTGGATCTATGTCTTCAAGTCGATAAAGCCTTTTCATGTGCTTCATCTTTGAAGGAGTATCTAATACAATTTTTCCACCAAATCCTAAGCTAGGGTCTGACTCAACTCTAGCCCCCTTAAGCTTATATGTCCCCCCAACCAAAACTTCTTCACCGTCTTTATTTTTCTTCTTTACTGGCGGCTCTATTACCACAAGCTCATACGGAAAGGCTTTGTATGCCTGCAAGGTGGCTGACTCGGTTCCTTCTAAAGTTGAATCGTTGTAATGTTTTGCAACCCTATCCTCAAATTTCATGGTTTGCCCTTCGACACCTAAACTGTTAAGCCACGAATGAGTCAGGTTTGATGAAAACAACTTTTTTCTGGAGCTAAATGAATCTGGAAAGTTTTTGTGATGCTTTTTCACAGCATCAATCATGGTCAAAACATGTTCTTTGGTTAAATCCGCATCCATTATCAGGTATGATTTATCCTGCCTACGAATAATAATGTCGTTTAACACATCGGATGCAACAGTGTTTCCAAGATTAGCCTCTGCAGAGAGAGCGTATCTTAGACTCGGAATAGCTGTAGCATTTAAACCGACTCCAGATTTATTTGATAAAAAGTCTGATGGAGCAAGGTCTCCGTTTTTAATCAACGTCTCAATCCCATTCATATATTCAATGAATACATCTGGATTACCCAGCGTAGCTTCGGGGTTGAGAATTGAAAAACCTATACCTAGATTTCCCTCAAGACTTCCTGTCTTTAAGTAGTGAGCTACAGCTCTATTTTTAAGTTGATCTAGCTTAAGTCTAGCTGTTTGCACGTTGACATGTGTAGACAAAACATTATCAGGAAGTCCAAGAAGGGCAACAATACCAGAGGTTATTCCTCTTCTTCTTTTTCCAGTTCGATCATAGCCCATGATCATCATGCCCACAAGTTCAGAAATCTCATCAATGCTACCCTCCTCTGTCCTTCCGAAGAAGCTTCTGACTGAATCTGTGATAGCCTTAAACGGAGCCTCGGCCTTGTCCAGTTGTAGCTGAGAACGAACAGAGAACATACCTACGTTGTCTCCATCGCCTGCGTTATCCATGAGCTTAAGGCCAGTGGCGTTAACAAGGTCTCCGTCCTGAACCCTGTTTAAGGGTTGTATTATGCCTGACCTTCCACTATCATCAAGTCGCTTTTGTATGTCCTCTTTAGTAAGGCCCATCTCAATAGCTGCCTGAAGATTTTTTTGAGCGATGAGAGCCATCCTGTAGTCCTGATCAGAAGGAAGCGTTTCTAACGGAGTCCTACCTTCAGGCTCAAACATGCTTGCATTTACAAATCCACTCCATGGGATTTGTCTAAATAGCTTTCTGTTTTCGTCTCTTATTTCTGCAGCTTGCTTCCTAACCCCCATTGCCTCGTCTTGTCTTTCAAAAGACTCTTCCCTTCTTTTTTGCTGAGGGGTTAGCGGAACTTCCATGTACACGGGTTTTCCAGTTTCGTCAACCCTTGGTCTAGGTGGTTTAACCTTGTACTTTTTACCATCCTTGATGAAGTACATGTTCTGAATCCTATCAGCCCTCTGGTTCCCCGTTGTCTTGTTGTACCAGTTTCTGAAGTGGAAGTAGTCGTTGACCTTGATTGATCTGTCAACTCTAAACGAGCTGTATCTGCCTCCAGTCACAGCTGACTGGCCTACCCCAAGGTATGGGTGGCTTTCGTAAAAGATTTCAGTATCCTTGAGGTAGTCAAACTCCTGTTTTCTTCTAACAGACATGAGGCCCTCCATGGCGCTAATGTCTTCGGCTTGGTTGAGCGCATCGCCTTCTGGGGTGGATATTCCTTCAGTGTCGCCCAACAGCTCTGTTGTCTTTTCTTCAAGAGCCCTTCTCTTTTCCTCTTCGCTTAATGTTTCGTCTGAAGCTATCTCTTTAGCAACAGTGCTAATGTCTTTCTCCTGAATCGCCTCCTCTTCCGCTGGAGCTTCTTCAGCAGCAGGTGCCTCTGCGGTTGGGGCGTCTTCTACGGCTACTTCTGTCTCCACGCCCTCTGAGGCTTTCTTGAACTTTTCGGCAAGCTTGAACAGCCCCTCCTTACCAGAGATGATGTTATTCTTGAATCCAAATGCCTTTGCAATCTTGTTGATTGCCTTAATGATACTGTTTTCAACTCCACTAAAAACAGATGGGTCGTTAGCGTAGTTTACAAGAACACTAATAATTGCTTCTTCTTGCTGAACAGAAAGTGACTGATTGCCATAGTCTTTCTTTGTCTGCTCAATTATCTTCTTGACATTTTTAGCGCCACGAGATTTGCCCTTGGCGATCTGCTCCATCTCTTTGTACAGGGCCTCTCTCGCCTTGGCATTCTTACCAATAACTGGCGATAGGACCAAGTGGCCAATCTCCTCCATGACATCCATGCTGTCAGACAGAGGGTTGAGGTGGATAGTGTTCGTTCTGGGGTCAAAGTATCCTTGAATCTCTCCGCCCTCTCCAGTAACCTCCAAGTAACCTTTTTGATTTCTTGCGCCTTTGTTAAGACTCATAAAAGACTCCATGGTTCTGTGAGCCTTGAGCTTAGCACCAGAGGCGGAAAGAGCCTTACCGAACGACTTTGTCATGCGGTTTACCGTAGCTGCGACTTGCAATGGCACCTGACCAGCGCCCTCGCCAACAATCTTGGTGTCCTTGAGGTCAAACTTTTGTCCAGCAGCAAGATCCAACTCAAAGGCATCTTCCTCAACTTCAGATTCTTGAGCAGCCTCAGGAGCCTTAGCTTCTTCTTTCACATCTTTAGCTGCCTCCTCTGAAACCATCTCTGTATCAGTGGTCTTGGCTTCAGCCGTAGGTGCCTCCGCAGTGGCCTTGGTGTCCTTCTTTCTCTGGACCATGTCATCCATGGTGTTCTCGTCGAACATAGAGAGTTGTCCTTCTTGCTGCTGTACGTCAGCAGGAGCAGTCTCTGGCGCTTCAGGTATGTTTTCGTGAGACTTCTTCTCTACCTTCTCGACAGTTCTCTCCTTTGCAGGAGCCTCTTGGTTTCCAGCATCAGGGACAGAGATCGAGTCTGGAACACTGTCTCTGAAGGCCTTTGCCTCAGCCTCCATTTCAATATCCGCCTTTCTCGTAAACAAGGATTCAAGTCTGCCCTTCATGGCATCTTTCTCCTCTTTCGTGATCTTGGCCCCGTTGATGTATTCTCCTTTCTGGAGATCAGAAGACATTTGAGCAATCTCCTGGTGTATACCCATCAACTCATCAACCTGATTCTGATCAAGGCTCTCGTAAAGAGCAACGTCCTTCTCTTGTACATTCTTGAGCTTCCTAAGTGACTCAGCGTATCGAGTTCTTAGGAAAGCTTTCTTCTTGGGGTCTGTTTCAGACTCGTATGCGTACCTCAGCCTTCTAGTTACATCAGCACGATTTTGAGCCTGCTTCATGTTGCTGCTGTGGCTCATTCCAGATGCGGCTGCAGAAAGTGTAGCTGGACCAGAACCCCCAAGAAGACCCACGAACGCAGCATCTAGGACGGAGTGCATGTTTACCTCCTCTGGATTTTTTCCATTTGCAACATCAGAAAGAGCATTTAAAAGCTGTTCTGTGTAGGCAACAAAACCTTCCTCAAGGCCCTCTGCCCCCATGTCTGCAAGAAAATGACTACCTCCTTTTTTTCCGATTGCATTCCTAACCTCTTTCTGTATAGCAGCTCTAGTGCCAGCTTTGTTAAACGGGCGACTTATTGCAGCAACAGAGCCTCTACCCATGCCAAGCATAAGTGCGCTCATCATACCTTCTGCCATACCTCCAAGTGCTCCAAAAAATAAGGCTTGAGACTGAGGCGCGTCAGGGTGACGATCTCTAAACCCCTCATAGGATCTGGGTATGTACGATAAAAGCGTTGGGGCAAGTGATTGAGCCCCCGCACTCAACATGCTTCGACCGATGCTCAGTGCTTCGGCTCCTTTTCCGAAAATCTTTCCAGACCTAGCAAGTCTGTCTGCAAGCATTCCGCTTCTGCCCATTCCTCGGGTACCCATAAAAATAGCAGCCTCTCCAAATACCATACCTATGGTGTCTGGAAGGTCTACAGATACAAACTTTCTTAAAGCAGTCGAGTCAGAAAACGCAGCTTGAGCTGTTTCCAAAACACCCATATTGTGGTATTCGCTTGGTATTTCAAGCGTCTCCAATCCCTTTATTCTGGAGTTTTGATTCTGTATGTTGAGCTTTGCTGTTTTGTTTCTGTAATACTTAGCTATAGAGTTATCTTCTGAGTCAACACCAAAAACCCCACCCAATATGTCTGCCAGTCCAGCCGCTGCGCCAGTTGTTCCCGCACCAAAAGTGGTGTATGCGTTGTCCCAAAGTCTTTCCAATCCAGTGGATCCGTCCCACTGACCCTCTCTGAGTTGATCAAGATTTCTACCGAGGTTGTCCACGTCGCCCCCCAACATCTTGAACTCCTCAAGTTCTGCTCTGTTTTCTACACCAAGGAATCCAAACTCCTGCCTTACCCTAGCGTCATCCTCGAAGCTCCTTCTTGCCATCTCCCTTATCATGAAGTCAGCATCGACGTCACTTTCGGGGTTGATTCTCATGTCCGAGCCGTTGAACTCGAACACCTGATTCATGGCGTCAGAGGCCTTGCGGTTAAATACGTGAGCTTGGGCGGAAAGCTCTCTGGCTTCTGCCATAATTTCATTTCTCCTGCCCTGATCCTTTTCCTCTCTTGCTAAATCTCTTAGCTGCTGAGCTCTCTTTGAGAAATCATAAGCAGATAGGAGGTTGTCATCGACATCTGCTTGAAGTATGTTTCTTGGGTCAGCAACTGCGACCTCCTGACCAAACGCCTGTTCACCAAAGTCAGTCCCACCAGATTCGAATCCTTCTGCCCCAGAAGCGGAAGTCGATTCTTTTTTTTTTGACTCCTCCTCCAGCTTCTCAAGACGCTCAATGTTAGCGAGCATCTCCTCACGCTTCGCATTGTAGTCGTCCATAATCATGTTGTATGAACTATCAGGGTCAAATCCCTGCGCTGTGAGAAGACTCATCTTCTCCTTGTCGTTAATGCCTAAAGAGCTAAACGCATCAAAGTACTCTTGTTGAGTGTAAGATGGTACGTGTGCAGTAGGATCTTGCTGATTAGGCTGCTCTGGAGTGGCTCCGACCTCTACTGGTGGATTGTTTTCGTTCTGATCAATCATTACGCAAATATAGCTTATTTAAGAGGTCTCATGCCAATCTGAACGGAGCCATCTGAATCTTCGTACCTATACGCCTTACCAATAGGCTCGTCAACATTTTGATAATACCACTTTCCGTCTCTAACCTCAGAATTTGGTGGTGGGAAGTAAACAGGTCTACCTGCCACAGTTTTCACTATGTTACCGTCAGTGAAGGCCTCTTTCTGAACAATCTTCGCTCTTTCCGCTTGCCTGCTTTCATTTCTAAGATCCTGTTGGACCCTGTCTCTTCTTTGTTGCTCTTCAAAATCAGCATCTTCTGCTGCTTGATTAGCAGCATTCTGAGCCTCGGCTTCGCGCTCTTGCTGAGCATTAAGACCCTGGCTGAGAGCAACCAGATAGTCGCTTCTAGTTTGATTGGCTTGGACCTGCTGCTTTTGAATAAGCCGCATGGCTTCAGGATCTCTTGTTACTCTGTTCCAAATGGCCTGTCCTTCAATACTGGTTCCAGGGCCAATAGGTATTCTCTTTTGCTTAGTGGTTCTAACTTCCTCTTCCTCGTAAAGAATCTTTTCGTTCTGAGGCAAGGCATCAAACTGCTCCTGAGTCAGCTTTCCGTTTGGTCCTTCGTATTGTTTCGACATAACCTCAACAGTCACACTAGCCATAGGTTGAGCAGACTGAACGTCACGAACACCTTCGGCTGTTATACCGTAGAGAGGGTCAACGCCAAATCCTTGTATAAGGTATTCCCCATCGTATCCCAACTCAGACCCTGAAATCTTGATTGGCTTAGAGTCCCCAGTTTTGGGATCAACAATGGAGGTCATTGTATAGCCAGTTGCTGATTCACTTGCACCAACGCCTGAAGCAAGCGCGTCCTGCATTCTTTGATCTGTGGTTACGGCAAGCGTTCCCTCAGCGTATCTACTGGGGGTGTCTTTAACAGTCCCCGTTCCTTTGTTTTTCTTTGGAGCCTCGTAAGCCGTTCTTGCGTACTCCACGAATTTGCTTCGCTCAGTGTTCAAAAGCTCCCACCCTGTGCCCTGAGCGACAACGTTTCCTTTGTCATCCTTTTCTCTGGCAGCTCCAGGTTCACCCCACACATCTCTCCACGCCTGCTCCATGTCAGGATTCCCCTTTATTCTATCGAAGCCATTTGGACCTATCTCAAAGGCCTTGGCCTCTTCTTGAGAGTCAAAAAATCTGCTATTGCCTGATTCATCGAGGTAATCCTCGTTGATCTGCATTCTAAGCGTAACACCGCTTCTGTTGTTGTTTTCAGCGAGGGTGTCATACTCCATCTCTGCAGCCTCCTCCTTGAATCCGTCCTCGCCACTTCTGCTCACGATTCTTGTCTGAACAGCCTCGCTCATAGCAGAAGTTTGAAGATCTCCTACATCAACTTTTCTTTGAGATGGCTGATACATAGACGTGTCATTTATGAATTCCGCCTCGTCAAGAGGAACCAAGTTTCCTTCAGGTCCCTGCACCATAATTTTACCGTCTACATACTCGAATTTTCTACGAAAAGCTTGATCAGCTCTAGCCACGGTTCCAGCATCGACTTCGTCATATTCCATGCCTGGGGCGAGAGCGGAGTTAAGGCCAGCCATTTCAGAGCCAGTCATGGTGCTCATGCTATTGAGTTGAGATGAATCTTCTACGCGCTGGTCTTCTCTGGCCTTTAATAGGTTATATTTTTGCTTAAATTCAGCAATAAGCTGCCTCGCTTTAACGGGGTCGTTGGCCTCCATAATCTGACTTCTAAGATCATCTGCAGCAGCCTGTATTGCTGGAGCGGCGTCCGTACCAGCTGCAGACGCATCAAACGCAGCCACATCGTTTAAGTCTGTTCGCATCTGCGTTTCTGCACGCTCATATATTCTTCTGGCTTCTTTTTTCTTAGCCTGAAGAGAAGCGTCAGCGGCTCTAATACTGGCGGCTATACCCCCTCCTTGCTGAGCGACAGCCTGTTGCTGAGCGGCACCTGCCTGAGAAGCTCCCTGACCTCTTTGTCCTACGGGTACGTACATTAGTCTTGGAATTGAGGCTTAGACATAAGCTCTTTCATGAACTCAAGCAGGCCTTTTTCGTCACCTTTCTTTATGAGCTCTTCCATCATCTCAGACTGGTCTGGATTAAATACCAGTTCTCCGCCTGTGAGCTCGGCTTCTTTCTCTCCGTTCTCCTCGTCGATGACAGCCTTTTTGTTTGTGTCGTGATTGAACTCACCCTTAGTCTTAAAGCCTTCGTCGGCGAGGTATCTCATGCCAGCCTCGGCTTTAATTCTGCCTCCGTACTTTTTCCCCGATGGGTTGTCAGGCTCGTAATCTTTAAGGAGCGTCGACAAAGCTGTGGCCGTCTCCATGCCACTAGCTGTCGCGGCGGGTCCAGCACCTTGCTCTCTTTCGGCAAGGTCGAGAAGCGTTCTTCTGCCTTCGTCAGCTCCAGCAGCACCTCTTTCCATAATCATCTGATCAAGGGCTGACTGGAAGTCTTTTTCTTTTTCTGTAAGTGCAGCGCGTTGTTGCTCTGCCCCAGCCTTCATGCCGAGAGCTTGAGCTCTTCTTGCGTCTTCGCTGGCTCCGATCTGATCAAGAGTTCCGAGCATTCCTGCAGCAGCTCTTGGGTCCCCAGACTGAAGTGCAGAAACAATATCACCCCTCTGTTCTTGGGCTCTTCTGTCACCAGAAGCAAGCAAGGCCTCTGCAGCCTCCTTCTGACCCTGTATGGCTTCTTCTGTGGCTTGCGTTACAGCGGGTCTAGAGCGCAGACTCGAAAGCATCTTTTCATAGGCCTTTTTGCCTTCGGTTTGTTGCTCTTCAGCAGCAGCTCTTCTTTCTGCAATGCCAGCCTCAAGGCCTTTCTTTGCTCTGCTTCTTTCAAGAGCTCCTGCGCCTACGGTGAGAGCTGTCTTACCGAGCTTCTTAGCTTGGTCGGATTTCAGCCAGTCTCCTATCTTGTCCCATGGAATATCTGCCATAACTGCAAAAATAATAAATGTTAGCTATTGTGATCTAATGTTGTTGGTTCAAAATCGACATTAAATGCGTGAACCTCAAAATTTTCTTCCGTATTGAACACCACCGAAACATCAGCAAACTGACCTTTAGGTTGATCCTCGTTTATGTTGCTGTATACCAGGCACACAGAGTCACCTTCGTTCATGGAGTATCTCTGCTCTATAAAATACCCACCCTGATATTGACTAATAACCTTTGAAGTGACTAAGTCTGCGTTTTCTCCAGTAGCCACGGCGATGTTGTTTTCTGTAACCAAGAAGGCATTTCCCCCGCTGTATTGAGACTGAGGTCCGCTTATCTTGACAAACACAGATGTTGGTGGGTATTGAGGGTTAAAACCAAAGTAAGACACGAAATCTACAGAATCTACGATTCGGTCTATGGTTCCGACAGGCGAAACCCTTGAGTTGCTCCTCATTTCCGACGCCCCCCTTACTCCACCATACAGTATGCCACCCTTGCTTTTAATTGTGTTTAACACCACGTTTTTCTTGATGGAGGGCCCATTGCCGTTATTTACAATGAATGTATTAAATATGGCTTCTCCACTGGCGTTTCCTGGCCAAGAAAGTAGATCTGGAGACTCGATAGAAAAGGCCTTATATATCTTGTTTGCAGATGGGTTAGCATTGAACGCAAACGAAACCCCAGAGGGAACTGCATCGCAACCATAAAAACTGTTGTTTGTAGCAGCATTTTGGTCGTGCTTCCACAAAATCTCTTGAGATGATGTGAAAATTGGTGCGGATATCATGTGATCCTTAATCCACCCCATGCAAGAAGAGGTGTAGCTGTATCTGCTTACCCATTCGTTAGAAGCGTTGTTGAAAGCTATTGTCTCTCTCATTGTTCTGGAAAGTTAAAGGTAACCCCGTCACTGGCATCCAAGAAAGTTTGCTGGTCGTCAGCTGGATAGAAAGTATTTCCAAACACAGCCAAAAATCTCAGCAAATCTCCAGTAGATATGCTCCCGTCATTTATATTGTAGTTAAGTTGGGGGTCGTCAATCTGCCCAGGGCCAGCAGCCAGATCAAATAGCTGCTCAGCACTAAATCTACTAAGTATTTCGGACAAATCTATAGTGACACTATCTGGGTATACGTATTCAATTACCGTTTCAGTTGTTCCTGGCTCACCTGTGTCACCTTCATCAACGGGGCCAGCACCTTCAAACGAGTTGTCTCCACACGTTCCTTCCTGCGTGTTCTGATTGTAAACGCTGAGGATGTATGTGTCGTTATATGGATCGTATCCTCCGACAACCTTTATCTCACCCTGCCCAGCATCCCTATCTGCCTCTGCCTGCTCAAAAAGTTTTTTGAAGTAAGACTTCATGTTGGCATCTGAGATAACCTGTACTCCGTTAGACGGGTTGAACTTGTATACTTGCCTGTTGCTTTTGCTGGCAAAGTAAACGGTGTTTCCTATGTTGCAGACAGATTCTGGATTGTTGTCACATCCGTAGTTGCCCGCGTAGTACCTCTCAGTGCCAAGAACTTGCCTAGCAGCCACAAGCGTTTCTGCTCCACCTCCGTCTGTAATCAGGTTTCTGTTTACTGGGATAGAGCTGCACCTGTTTGATTGAATGACAAATATTGAATCATCATTATTTATCATGTAGTTGATGTCTCCAAACTCAGGCGGCAAGTCCTTGAACTGAGCCTTAGCTGGGTTGAATGACGTCATCGAAAATATCTTAGACAAAGGGTTGTCTTTGTCGGAGTATATAATACTTGACGACTTAACAGATCTTTCTTCGTCAGGAAGGACAATCTTTGGTCGTCCCTTTGACCAAACATCAGAATTTCTTACTTTTTCGCTAAACGATTGAGCCTCAATGTTGTATGGGAAAAAGTTTGGCGAAGAAGAATTCTGCTTTATGATGGACTTAAACAATCCGTTTTGAACCCTTTGGAAGTTGACTGGAGAGGTTTTCCACCAGCAGTCTCCACCAGTAATTGTCTGAGCAGTTCCAAAGTCATCAGCAACAGAGTATACGTCTCCTATTTCGTAATAAACAAGTCTTTCTTCGTCTACAGAAAGCTTAGGTGAGTATATCTCCACCACGCACCTTTTGTTCCATTTGTGGACATTTGAGTCTGGATCTCCTTCTCCAAGCGCAACTTGATCGTAAGTAAATCCCAAGGCGTTAAGGTTGTTTTCAAGGACCAAGAAAGATCCTGTCTTGGCTTTGTGAGGGACGTTTTCGTCAAAGTCAACATCATACAAGGGGTTGTCGTCACCAGTAGACAGTACGACTTGGTCTACAATGTTGAATTCATAGTCGTCACCAACAAATACTCTAGAGCTAGACTCGGGGTTTTCGTAATAGGAAACGATTCTCAATCTATCGCCCTCCCTAAAGGTGTAAATATCTTGAGACCCATCAAGACCCCTGGCCCCGTAAGATTTAGCAAAAGAAGCCTTATCCGCTTGAAGGTGATTTAAGGATACATATATGTTTCCAGAGAATTGATCGTCGTCTGACTTGGAAACAAAAGCGCCTCCAACTGAGTACTGAACAAATCTAGACATAGTGGTGTTTCCGCTGTACACGTATCTGTACTTTGTGGCACCCTCAGGTGGTGTTCCAGTAAGGGTGCAGGAAATTTCAGAGACCTTTCCTTCGTAGCCCTCGGACCTGTCGTTAAACCAAGGGACATAAACGCTGCCTATTGGGTTGACGTTTGAAGCTCTTCCTCTGCCGTCGTAAAACACAACGCCAAAAGCGTGGTTAGCCCCAGCTTTAAATGTTTGTCCTCCCCCTATTCCTGGAGGTATAACAGACATCAGCGCATTTACACCGTCTGAATTTGAAAGCCTTTTTTTATATCCACTCGGGGTTGACTCCGTGGGGAAATCGTCAAAGTAACTTGACCCATATCCGTACCAACATCTGTCATTTGTAAAGTTTGGATCAGGGGACCCTCCTTGCGATAACCTCAAGTGGATGTATGGCATTGATGTAGTTGCAAGCAAAGGTTGCCCTGAGTTAAAATTTGTTTGTGCATCTGCTTCTGTAATCTCAACTTCATCACCCGCTTCGTTAGTAATCAAAACAGTAGATCTTCTTCTCCACGTATTGGGATACGCGGCGAACTCTTCTCCTTCGTAAGTTTTTAAGAAAAGGATGTTGTTAGTTATTGCTGGCCCCATAATGCCAATGGCGGCTTTTTTAATGTTTACAGCTTCTTCATACACCCTTACTCCCATAAGTGTCGCTGAACCCACAGACCCTATACCTAATCCGTAATCCTCATCATTTTGCCCATAAAGGCTCGGGAAAACTATGTTGTCGTAAAAGGAGTTTCCGTCCACACCCCTTCCTCCAGGGCCGCCCATGCCGTCCATAAGAGAAAAGAAAGGAGTCCCATCAGGAGCTTCACCGTCAAAGAACCTTACCTCTCTTTGATTTGAGTTTTGTTGGCTTACATACTGAGGGCTGTAAAAAAGGCCTCCAAGAACCGTCTTCCATGGTGGATCCCAGTTGTTTTCCTCGGGCAACTTCCTGAATACAGACGCTTCCGCTTTGGTGACTTCTAAGTTTCTTACAGGGTGATCAAAAAATCCGTTTTGATAATCACCACTATCAAACCCTTCGTCTATACTTGTTTGAGAGTACCCATCGACGTTATGAGACATTGCAAGAGAAAAGCCTGGATTGACCTGAAGGCCACCCTGATCATTTCCATTATCTGGACTGGTAAATGGAAACAGGCTATACTCTCTAAAGTCTGCATTGCCGAAAAGAACGGACTCTGTTACTGCAGGCGTATTGTCGTTTCCAGCCGCATTCCATGGAGCAAAGCACCACCATCTAGCGCCAGGAAGTGGTCTTCTTATGCAGCTTAAAATAGCCTCTTCATCGACTGGAACGTCTATAGACTTTATGTACACTCCAAACCTGGCTCTTGGCTTGTCGTTGCTTTCAGCAACAGTCTTAGGCTGGTCAACGTCATACTGACCTATTTCAAAATCTCTTTCCTCAGTATACCCATCGTCTTTAAATATTCCAAACTTTACGGTGGCCTTGTTGAGTATAAAAAATCCCTTTATTATGTCTGCCTGTATGCTTTCGTCTTGCGGGCCAAAGAACCTTCCTGACGGCAGCCCACTGGTATTAAGTTGACCGACAGCAAGTCCATTACTTACGGCTTGTGGTGAGAACTTTTTCCCAACCATAGTTATAAGGTTGGCAAAAGACGACGTTTCTCTAAACGAAGACCCATTATCAAGGCCTAGGTTTATGGTATATTCAAGTTCTTGGTCTTGAGGGTATGAAATGTTCTCGGCGAGATAGTCAATATCGTTTAGGTTATTTGGATCTCTAGACGGTTCAGCTCCAGAAAGTATCAAGGAGATGGCTTCTACCACCTTCTTTCTGTTTAGATCTGCCGCCGCTGTAAAAGAACACCTGACCGTAAATGGCTTTCCCTCTACAATAAGTGGGTTTGCTGCGCTAGTACCAAAGTCAACATCGTCTATCTCCCCTATGCCCGAAGACTGTGAAAACATATCAAAATACCTCCACTGAAATTTATTTGCAAAGGCGGCATTACCTTCATCGTCAAACGTAACTCCTACCCCATCTGAACAAACAGCTGGGATTTTA
>Ga0099848_1000998_pt1 | contig 13254 bp, 24 predicted proteins | sample CB_VirMetaG_3_FD_78179 | JGI IMG/M metagenome (GOLD analysis project Ga0099848, IMG submission 78179) | Freshwater to marine saline gradient viral communities from Chesapeake Bay - CB_1508_1S Viral MetaG | ecosystem: Environmental > Aquatic > Marine > Coastal | place: USA: Chesapeake Bay... | reverse complement strand
TCAAAGATTGAGGAGAATAAGAAGTTAGATGAGACAATCCTAAAAGCGGGTCAACGACTTACGGAACTCAGCGGTGAGGAATCAAAGTTGGAAAGAGAAAAAGGTGCAAACCTTTCTCAAATTGAAACTCTCAACAAAACCATCCAAAAGAATAATGAGATTATTCTCAAGATTGCTCAAGAGTTTGAACGTGAAAAAATCTATAAGATCTTCCTTGATGTCTTCGGTAAAAACGGTATTTCCAAGATTATCATGAAGACCATGATGCCCCTTATCAACTCTGAACTACAACGACTTCTTCAGGATTCTGCATACTTCCGTCTTGAGATCCGTATCTCAGATAAAAACGAGGTGGAGTTTGTGATGATTGATAATTCAACAGGTGTGGAGAAACTTATGGTGTCAGGTTCAGGTTATGAAAAGACCATCGCTTCACTTGCCCTTCGTGCGGTATTGTCAAAGATCTGTTCATTACCAAAACCAAACGTAATTGTTTTCGACGAGGTGTTTGGTAAAATCTCAAACGACAACTTGGAGATGGTCGGTGAGTTCTTTACCAAAATCAAAGAGTACTTCGAGAAGATTTTTGTCATTACCCACAACCCACTAGTGTCCAACTGGAGTGACAATGTCGTCCGTATCAAAAAAGAAAACAACATATCTAAGGTATCACAATGAGCGAACCAGAATTGATTCCCGATGAACTGTGGGATAACTACTCACTACTTCCGAATCCTAAATGGTACGAAAAACAAAAAGACGATGGGAAAGAAACCGAAGAACTGGCCTGAGTATTTCTTGGGGATTGCAGAACAAGTAAAACTAAAGTCCAAAGATCAAAGAACCAATATCGGTGCAGTAATCGTGGGGGAGGATAATGAGATTGTATCCACAGGGTACAACTCATTCCCTCGTGGTATCAACGATGATCTTCCTGAAAGACAAGAGAGACCTGAGAAATACTTTTGGTTTGAACATGCTGAACGTAATGCAATTTATAATGCCGCTCGAATTGGTGTATCACTAAAGAATACCACGATGTATCTTACTTGTGGTATTCCATGTTCAGATTGTGCCCGTGGTATTATATCATCAGGGGTTAGAAAAATTTACTGTAAGACTCAAGACACCACAAGAAACCGTGAACATTGGGATGAACATGCCAAAAGAAGTATTCAAATGTTCGAAGAAAGTGGTGTGGAAGTTGTTTTTTACGAAGATATTTCGTAACTTAGCTCCATGAGTTATGTAACATTGTTGGAAGACTTCAAGGAAGTCGTAAACAGAGACCCCTACATCGGATCACGAAATGAGTGGTTCAAACGATTGTCATCCAAGAGAAAGGGTAAGGCTGGTGAGCTAATGGTTGGTTCATCCCTCGAATTAAATGGTGTGGATGTCTGTTCCTCAAAACAAGCCCGTAAAGAAAAATTGGTGGATGTAACCATCAAGTTGAGTAACTATGATTTGTATCTAAAATCAATGGGTCTTAGAGCTGAGGTGAAAACATCTACCATGTGGGGAGAAGGTACGAATTTTACCTTCCAACAAATCCGAGACCAAGAGTATGACATCATTATCTTTCAGTTCATTCTTCCCAACGAAGAACTCCTTTTTTATTGTACTAAAGAGGATGCTAAAAATTACATTATGGTCGATGGACATGGACAACATGGTGGTGGTGATGCAACTGAAACTTATTGGATTACCTTTGACTTAGAGCACGTACCCAACTATATTATTCCAATCACAGAACTACTAACTAATGAGTGAACTAACCTATCGGATTGAGAATAAGGACTGTATGGACTTTTTGTCTACAGTCAAAGATAATACCATCGATTACATCAATGTCGACCCTCCCTATAATATCGGTTACGATGGTGGCGACGGATGGGATAATTTCGAGTCAGAGGAGGAGTACCTTACATGGTGTGATGGTTGGATTCGTGAATGTTTTCGTGTGTTGAAACCTGGTGGTATGTTCACAGTGTGGGGGACAATGAAGAATGATTTATTCTTGCGACTAAAAATTGAGGTCTTAAATAAGATTGATGGTTTTTATTCGCAAAACCCAATCATTTGGAGTTATAACTGGGGTGGACGTGAAAAAACCAATTTTCCTTATAAGTTTGAAGCAACTTGGAATTATAGTAAGGGTAAGACGTTTCTTTTCAACAATGATGATCCAACAATCAAAGTAAAACGAAAAATGGAAATGAATGTACGAACAGGTCAACCATTCCCTGAGGATAAAATGTTGGTTAATCCTACCAATATTTGGGAGGGTAATTTAGCAACAACATCAAAAGAGGCTAAAGAAAGTAAGTTTCATCCAACTGTCAAACCTCAATTTGTTTTACAAAGAATGATTGCGGCATATTCCCCCAAAGGTGGTGTTGTATTGGATATTTTTTCAGGAAGTGGAAGTATGGCTGTGGCAGCTATGGAAACAGGTCGTAGTTTTGTGGGTTGTGAATTACACAAAGATTATTATAAAAAGAGTCTTGAAAGATTAGGTCTACACCAACCTAAGTTACTTTAAGGTTATAGAATTTACCTTCAATTCATTTCTATCCATGCCCTCGTTCGCTTCGTTGAGAAAATAATTCACAACTTCTTTTGCAATAAAACGGTCGAATTTAGGATTTCCAGTGTCAGGAATTTGAATAGTAAGATCTACTTCCAAATTTACTAAAATTTTGTCATACTGAAAAAAATCCACCTCTATCATATGTGATCCATCAAAGGTTTCTTCACCTTTGACAACAGGAATCAAGTATTTGATATAGGAATTAATTTCTGACCTTTTTTCGGCTTCCCTGTCGTCATAAAAATCATCATCATCCCATGCTTGTTCATCTAATGGTCTTTGAGTACTTATCCAATTTTGCTCTTCTCTATCAACCATAGTAAAAAACTTTTCACCGTAGATTTCGATTAAATTTTGAATGATTTGTTTGGGATTTTTTTTCATATATCTGACGACATCATCTGATACTTCTGGTTCAAATCTTCCCACGACACCTTGTAACTCAGTCTCTTGTAGAGATAGAGGACTAGAAGGATTCCTCAAGGTTTCTTGAATGATTTTTCTCAATTCAGATTCTGTAATAGATACTTTTTTCATAACTTACTTCTCCGCTCCCTTATAACCCCCAATATTCTTAGCAAAATTTGCCATTTTAACAACAGATGAATCATTAGATTTCAAACCCTTATTGATACATTTCAAGGTGACCTCTTCACCGAACCCGTGATCTTTACACCATTTACCAAATTTACCAGCAGTTCCTTTTTTTTCGATTTCTTTGGTAGCTTTTTGGATGAAATTTTTGTCACCGGCTTCAGAAATTACCTTTTTGATTAATTCTTGGAGTTGATTCTCACTTAAACGAATAACTTTTTTCATGATATTTGGTTTTACATTATAAATATCATACCTTTGTAAAATAAAAGATAACCAATGAATTATTTACTGACAGTCATAAATACGGATATCCAAGACGAGGACTTTATTGTCCAACTGAATCGTTTTATGGAACCAATTGTGGAGTCTGACTCTCGATTCGTCCAATATTATAACGGACTATTCATTTATCATTTCGATACGGTTTTGGATCCTGCTGGATTACGGGATCATATCATGGAACTCATGAAAACTTTTGGTGTTTACTGTATTGTGAACCAAATTTCATCCACAACTATTTTTGGTATCGAAAAAGAACAAGTTGATGGAATTATAAACTTAGGTCCTGACATTACCTTGGAAGAATTCCCCTTTATTATTTATCCAGTTCTCACTGATGAGGACATGGATGAGGATTCAGAGTCTGACAAAGATGAAGTGGTACAAATGTTGATGCAAAAATATAGGGTAAAAGAATTCGAACCTACCTTGGACGAAATTTTGGAAAAAATTCACGAAAAAGGAGTTTCATCACTATCTATACAAGAACAAGCTATCTTAAATCAATTCAAATAAAAACCATGAAAGACAAAAATCTTCAAATTCCAATCAATCAAGAAGAGATCTCTACATACCTCAAGGATATTCGTAAAATCAAAGTTATGACTGTCGAACGAGAACGAGAACTTTCTAATAAAATGTGTAGTGGGAAAGTAAGTTTGAGAGAGAAGGAATCAATCCACAAAGAACTTCTCGAAGGAAACCTAAGATTCGTTATTACAGTTGCAAAGCAATATCAGAATCAAGGATTGGAATTGGCAGACCTTGTTGCTGAAGGTAATATTGGTCTGATGAAGGCAATCAATAATTTTGATTGGACAAAAAAACTGCGATTTATTTCTTATGCGGTTTGGTGGATCCGTCAATCAATTCTGCAATCACTAAACGAAAACGCCCGTACTATTCGACTTCCAGTAAATGTGGTTCAAGAACTTCATAAGGAAAAAAAGGCAAACCAACAAACTGGAAAAGATCTTTCAGAAAAAATGGCGGCACTACCCACGGTAACAACCTTAGATCGTAATATCAATGAAGAGGGAGATACATTGATTGATATGATTGCTGACCAAAATGCGATGATGCCAGATGAAATATTCAACACCAAAGAATTGCTCAAAGAAAAACTTATGAGTATGATGCGTGTTTTGGACGATCGTGAAAAAACGATTATTCAGGACTACTTTGGGATTTCGGGTGAAAATAGAACCTTGGAGGAGATCGGTAATGAGTTCAATCTTACTAAAGAACGGGTTCGTCAAATCAAAGAAAAAGCACTCCGAAAACTTAGAAACGAAAGTGCAGAACTATTTGATTACATGTAATGGATATTTATTATTGATAACAATGGTTTATCATTATCCAAAATAGTATAAAAATGAAATTTTTAGAAACATTAAAAAAATACCAATCTCAAATATTGTTAGTGCTTTTTATGTTACTTTTCTTCCGTTCATGTGGAGATGGTACTGAATTGAAAAAACTTAGAAAAGAGGTTGAAGCACAAAGAACCCTATTACACTCTTTACCCACTAAGACAGACCTAAAGATTGAAGGTCTACAAGCTGAGAAAAGAATGATACAAGCAACAGACAGAAAAATCTTAGATGTAAGAAGACAAACCGAAATCGAAGATCTGATAAGAAATTTACAAGAAAGTGAAAAATGAAAAAGTGGATTCAACGAAACCTAAATAACATAATTGTTACGAGTTTTCTAATTCCAATTTTATTGGTTGCGTTTGTATCGATTTCTCACGTTACAACATTTTATAGTACTTCAAATCCAATCAGTTGGGCAATCTATCTTTCTGTGGCAGTTGAGATTGCCGCATTAGCTGCTCTCGCAGGTATCTCAGCAAAATTTGGAAAGTTTATTTACATACCTTTCGGAATCGTTACTGTGATCCAATTTGTGGGTAATTTCTTTTATTCTTATTCCTATATCGATCCATCAGGCCAACCTTTTTTGAATTGGGTCGACATGATTTCAGGATTTTTAGAACCAATGGGTGTAGATTCTACAGACTACGTTTCTCATAGAAGAATATTGGCTTTATTAACAGGAGGTCTAATTCCATTTATTTCTCTTACCTTTGCACATATGTTGATAGTATACTCTAATAAACTTCAAACCACTGAAATCCCGAAAAGTATTGAATTAGATATAGATGAAATATCTAAAGAAGCGGGTAAAGTTGAAGCAAAAATTGAAGTTGAGGAGAAAATAAATCCAACTCCTGAAGAATTACTTGAAATGGAAAAACGACTAAATGAATTACAGTCAAGACCATTATCACAAATTGTGAAAGAAGATAACGATGGAGTAAGAAGATTATCTTACACAAAAAATGCATAATATTATCGAACAAATTTCCTCTAACATAAGCGGTAAACAAAAGAAGAAAAAACAAATAATATTATCTCACACTTCTCGTGATGTTGAGGAATATTTGTCGATGGTGAAAAATAGAATGAATGGGGGATTCAAAAGAATCCCTCATTTTGTTATTTCCAAAGATGGTACTATAATTCAAAAACTAAGGACCGAATCGTATTCGGATTACTTTGATGAGATTAACGTAAATAGGAACTCAATTATTATAAGTTTGGAAAATTTAGGTTGGTTGGAAAAAGTTCCTGTCAAAAACTACCTCACTAATTGGATTGGTAATATTTATAATGGGACACCCTATGAAAAAAAATGGAGAGATTATTTTTTATGGGATCCTTATACAGATCGACAAATGAAAAGTTTGGCTGGTTTGTGTAAAGATTTGGTTGATGAACATAAAATTGAAAAAAAATGCGTTGGACATAACACGACAATAAAAGACGTGGAAAAAATTGGTGGAATAGTATCAAGAAGTAATTTTGATAAAAGATTTACTGATATAAGTCCAGCATTCAACTTCGAAAAATTGACAAACTATATACAAGATGAACAATTCGTATGATGAAATAAAAAAATTGTTAGAGTCCTCAAGAAACATGACTGGACAAAGCCAACAATTAGATCAAATCAAGGAGAGTTTGATCAAAAAAAATATTCTTTCTGAACAACCGATGGGAGGACCTGGTTATATGGGAGATACTAATAATATGGGTAGTCCAAGACCCAATGTAGCGGCTGACACCGAACAGGAGATTGAAATGGATACCAACCCAAAAGAACAAAAACAACAAGCTTACAGGATTTCTGGAGGGGTATTGGTTATGCATGGGACAAGTAAAACTGATTTGGAAATTACTACCGAAGAAAAACGTGCTTTTCAGGAAACAATGGATGAGTTTGTTGATGAAGTTTCGGACATGGTGGATTTTTATCCTTTAAATTTTTATCCCACATCAGTTGAATGGAGTGGTAAGGTAATCGATCAAGATTTAGAATTCTATTATGCGTTGGGAGAGACCAATGGAGTTTACATAAATGGTACCATGATAAAAGTTGACGATGAATTTTTAGATTTCATAACAAAACTTCAAACCTATTACAAAAAGTTCAGAACCAAATGGGCTAAAGTTTTGGCAAGTAGAAAAAAGACGCAAGGAAATGAAAATTAACTCTGAAAAGATTTTTGGTTATCTGAAATCAATATACAATATATGGGATTTTCCTTTTATTAGTAAACTTAAATCTTTTTTTGCATGGATAGGTTTGATCACTGGAACATATTTGGTCATATTTTTTTTGACCATAAGACCTCAAGAGGCTCAAAATAATCAGATCAAAGTTGATTCACTAAAAAAAGATTTAGCCTCAAACATGACTGAAATTAAGACCCTAAACGGTCAGAACACAAAACTTTTGGAACAAAATCTTGTTTTAGAAAAAAAACTTGAACAAATCCAAAAAGATTTCGAAACAAAAAAGAAAAAATATGAAAAAGAAATTGCTCGTCTCAATAATCTTTCTAATAAGCAGCTTAGTAAGTTATTCGCAGACACTTTCGAAGAGATCTGATGATTGTTTAGTACCTTGTTCAGCGGTTAGAAATGCCTTGGTTATGAAGGAATATTATGACATTTTAATTTTGGAAAATGAGACCAAAAAAGATTCTATGATTTTTATTAGTCAAATGAATAACAATCTGAATATTTTGTTATCAAACAAAAACAAAGAGATTGATATTATGAAAGAAAACCAAAAAGTTTTCGAAAATATCATATCAATTAAAGATGAAGAAATTGACAATCAAAAAAAACAGATAAAAATTTTAAGAACCCAAAAGTTTGTCTCATACCTAATAACAACATCTGCATTAGCACTTTCAGGGTACATTATAATAACCAACTGATATTTAACAATATGGCACTATCTTCAACCGACAAACGAGAAATCGAAATCCTAATTAGAAAAGAAATTAAGGACTTTATTGGCCAAAATACCATCAAACAATTTGAAGATAAATTGATGGATAAAGTTATTGCTGACATAAAACGTGGTAAATCAGAACGTGAAATTAAAGACCTTGTGGTCAAAATGTTTACAGAATTTTACGGAATGATGTATCAACAAAGAACTATGTGGCAAAGTAGATTAAGAACAGCATAATATGAACAACGTAAGTCAAAATTTCATAGATAAAGTAGAAAAGGATATAAGGAGAGTGGATCAATCCGTAGATGCCGCTATTGACATCAATAACTTCAAGAAAAAAGTAAGCAACGAAGAAGAGGAGAAGGAAACCCAGGAAGCGACAGGTGCCTCGTCAGCGGGTGCTTATTCAGCACCACTATTTTCAGGTGAAGAACCTGAAAAAGTTGAGGCTAAGGAAGCCACCTCATCTTCCTCTGCTGGTGCATATGTGACAAATGCTTGGGTTGCTCCAAACAAAAAAAATTGGAGAGGTGGTTCAAAACCACAAATACCTGGTGGTAAATTTGTTCAAATTAAGAAAAAATGTTCTACATTTCCATATTGTAATCAGGGTGATATCAAAAGTCTTAAGTTGTATGAAAATGAAATGGTAAAGGAGACTATTTCTAAAGTCGCAAAAAAATATGGAATTTCAGAGACTGTTGTGAAATCAATAATTCAACATGAACTTGAGATAAAACAATCCAAAACAAGTAAATAAAGTATTTATAATAAAAAACATTATGAAGAATGTTCGTAAACATATTGAAAACTTAGTTTCTTCTGTATTACAAGAGACTATTAAAGAAAGAGCCAATCAAATTATTGAGATGGCAAAATCTGAAACGGCTGAGGAATTACATGGTAATCAGAAAAAATTAGATGTTGCTAAGCCTAAGGGAAAAATTACCAAAGCTGATTTTGACGCTTTACGTAATAAAAAGGAAACCAAGGAAGAGAGTTTTGGTGATACTGAGTTAGATACCGTGAAACCATATGGAGATTTTGATGTTACTAAACCTAAAGTGGGTAAAGTGAAAAATGTTGGATACGATTATGAGCATAAAATTGCCAAAGAGTTCAATGAATCTGATGAGACTGTGGAAGGGAATGAATTCTCAGCAGCGTTAGCTAAAGCTAGAGAAGAGGGTAAAGATTCCTTTGAACTTGACGGGAAAACATATCCAGTTAAGGAAAGTTCAAAAAACATTATAACTTTGTCGGAGGATGAGATTATAGATTTGATTGAAAAAATCGTCATGGAACAAACTGAAGTACCAAGTACAAATAAGTCATTAAAAAGTTCTGAGACAATCAATAATGATTACATAAAGTCTGTAACAAAAAAAATGAAAAATTACCTTAAAGATGGTTCAAAGGGTCAATACGAAATGAATCCAAAGATTTTCCCTAAAGGAAATGGTGAACTTGCTAAAATGGATAAGAAGGCTTACGTACCTTCGGAAGCGGTTGAAGAATACGAGGACGCATTCAGTTATCCAGGACAAACAAATTTGAGATATGATGAAATACAACCCAACGATTCTCAAATTGAAAAGTATTTGGAGGGAGATTCTTCAACAGGAAACAGTCAGGAGGCGGGCAATGCAGTTCCTTCAGAAGTTGGAAAGAAATTTATGAAGAACTATAAAGAAAATCTTTATGGTGCTGAACAAGCAGACGCTTCCTATAAAAGACAACCACAACCAGTTGATTTGGCGGGTGAAGAAACATCAAGTGGCAATTTAAAATCTAAAAGAGGTAAGAAAACATCAGCTCAAAAGGCTCAAGATATTCTAACTCAATTAGAAAGCACTGATGAGAAAAAAGACAAAATGATTTTGGAAGATCTAAATAAAATGAAACATTTATTGGGTTACAACAAAAAAACTCAGTGATAACTACATTTTATCAATCTAAACCCTATATTCTCCATAGATAGTATTTCTATGGAGAATTTTTATTCTTGGATGGTCAAACCTGTAAGTAACGATGATGTTGAAATTTGGTTCAACATGAATAATATGATTCCTGAAAAACGGGAATTATTTTCTGATTTCACATTCAGTTTATATTTTTTGATAAAAAAAACGTATTTGGGAGATGAATTTTCTGAAACTCAGGAAACAAAAGTAATCTTATCTGAAGATGAAAAGTCGAAACACTTCGAGTGGTGTTGGTCCAAAACCCTCGAAAATTTTGCCAAAGAAAATATTCATTTCCGTTCTACAGGGGAACACAAGGAATATTTCCAACAATTTTTCAATGATTTGTTTTATAATGCGGAAAAAAAAGAAATTGCTCAGAATATTCAGAAATTTTTTGCCGAAGTATTCAATGAAGATAAAGCATTTACTAAATCTGATTTAGACATGCTTACAGACATTTATAAAAGATTGAATAAAAATCTAAAACAAAAAAAATAGTTTCTATTTACTACCAGAGGTAAAAAATTACTTTTCTCTAAAAAAACAAGTACTATGGAAACATTAGAATTATTGAAAGTTAAAATGGAGGAGTTGTCAGTGGACACTACCAAATTTTACAAAGGAAATAAAAGTGCTGGCACAAGAGCTCGTAAACTTTCGCAAGAGATGAAGGCTCTTCTCCAGACTTTGAGAGGTGAGATTTTGGATCATAAGAAAGTGTAATGGATTATATTGGTTCAATTTTTTTGTTCCTTTTTATCTTAAGTTCTCTGGTGATAATAAGGAACTTATTTAAGTTTATTGTCACCGTCATCCAATCCAAAATTTTTCAAATCTCCCCCAATGAATTATGGTTGGTCGGAGTATCAATTTCTTACTTTATAACATTTTTATTATCATGAATTTTTCAGAACTCATTTCATATCTTTTCCCATATCTGTCGGGTATTCGTAAAGTCAAACAATATGTTAGTATTGACTTAATATTACCTAGTAATTGGATATTTCCCACAGAAATTGTCGAAAAAACCAATGTTGTTCAAAATGAAAATCATAAAGGTAATGGAACTTTTTTATCATTTGTCACATTACCCGATGATAAAATGGATGATACTTTGGAGGTTATATTTGAACTTATTACCTTCAATCTCGAAAGGCAAGAAAAAGAAAAACTTTTGAAAGACAAAATAGTGGAACTCAAGAAAATATTCGAAAACTCTAAGTTAAACGAATTACAAAATCTAAAATTCGATTTACCTTATGAGGATCAATTTTTAGGTGATTTTGAAGATGAGCAAGAAGTATGATCAAAAATGGTTAAACAATGAAATGTTGAAAGATCAGAGAGAGATCGATCACTACAAAGAATCTCTCATTGAATCAATCAAACAAACCAAGAAAGACGATATATTTACAACACCAAAAAAACAAACTATATGGAACAGAATAATACGGAGCCTAGGCCTATAGAAAAAATTGCTCAAGTTGCGGATATCCTTCAAGGACTTTACCGAGGACAGGGTGTGGTGGTTTTTGAATTAGATCGATATGATTTTGATCAAGCTATACGTTCATTTGATAATGTAGATTTGAGGTCAGATAAATTCAAAATTGATATATCGGGTACAGAATTTATTTACTTACTCAAAGAGTGATAAGTTGTCTCTTTTCTATAAAGGAAAGATTTTGAATACCCTTTGGATTCTAATAACTTATACAATTCCTTTTTTTGAGGGGAGCTGCTGTCGGGAACGAACATTGCATCTCCCCTTTTATTTTTAACGAACTTATTCACTAAAGACTTTAGAAACCTATCTGCATCTTGATCGCTTTTCAGGACAAATAAACTGAACGTCTCATCATTTTGAACGATAATTTTATTATTTAGTTTAGATACCAATTTGAACCCTTCTTTGGGTAAGTATTTGTAAAAAAAAGTCTCAAATTTTATCCTTTTACTTGTCTGAACATCAAAAATTTTTTCGGGTTCTTTGTAACTCGAAATTTTTGAAATCGAATAATCATTATTTTCGAAATCCAATTTTATATTCCTACCGAGTTCGTCTTTGGTAAACAAAGGGATGGTACCATCAGATTTTTTTTCTAATAATGCCAATTCATATGTACAAGGTTTACCGTTTTGTAATTGAACCTCAAAATCAACTTCTTGGTTTTCCTCCAAAAACTTTTTATAAAAGTTGTGAGCACCTTTTGATGTGTTGAATTTATTGATTATTTTTTTCTTACGTTTATTTTTGAAAACAACGATTAGGTAGTTCATGAAAAATTATTATGATATTTTGGGGTTAAGTAAAGACGCCAACGCAGAACAAATTAAAAAGGCGTACAGAAACCTCAGTAAAAAATATCACCCAGACGTAAATCCAGCCGGTGAAAATCAATTCAAAGAAATTGCCGAAGCCTATGATGTATTGAGTGACCCCAAGAAAAAGCAGACCTATGATATGGGTGGTGATCCTAACGGACGTAGCCCTTTTGGTGGGGGTGGAGATATGGGGTTTGAAGATTTTCTAAGAAATATGGGATTCAACGGAAACCCTTTCCAGAATGGTGGACAATCTTTCAGAAAAAAACCTAGCGCACCGGATAAAATTATTACTGTCGATGTTACACCGAGAGAATCCTATACCGCTCCAAAAAAACAAATTACATATCGTAGAGATATTGAATGTGGTGGTTGTAAGGGATCGGGTGGAGACAAACAAACCTGTGATACCTGTAATGGTTCTGGAATGGTTACACAAGTAATGGGTAGCGGTTTTTTCCAACAAGTTGTACAATCTGCGTGTCCTACTTGTAAAGGTCGTGGAAGTTTTATTATTCGTGCTTGTAATAGTTGTAATGCGACAGGTACTGTCGGTGAAATGAAGACAATTACGATTGATATTCATCATGGGGTAGATGACGGGGAGTTTTATAGATTGGAAAGTGCTGGTGACTACCATAATGGTCATTACGGTAATTTGTTGTTGAAGATTAGAATGGTTCCAGAACCTCTTTGGGAAAAAATGGGGGATGATTTGATTTTTCACAATATTGTGGATTACCATGGAATGACAGCTGAGAGTTTTGAAATACCACATCCCGATGGAAAAATTATGATCAAGTACCCTGATCAGTTTGATACTATTTCTCCTTTGAGAATTAAGGGTAAAGGATATAAGAAGTCTCGGGTTGGAGACTTATATGTGAAGAATTTTGTCAAATTTAAAAGGTCTGAGATAACCAATTAAAAATTTGTTTGAAAATTATAACATTTCCATAGATTGAGGTGAGAAAAAGTTCAATACCCAAGATCAACATGAAGTTAAGTTTTATTTCACCTCTTTTTTTACAATCTTCGCAAGCCATGGTATTTATTATTTATGAAGCAAATTATACGCCAAGTCCTAAAAGAGTATACAGAAAATTTATCTGAAGGGTCAAAACGGGTCAAACTGCACCCACGCACCCAATCGGATTTAGAATATCTATCTCAATT
>Ga0099848_1000997_pt1 | contig 13255 bp, 14 predicted proteins | sample CB_VirMetaG_3_FD_78179 | JGI IMG/M metagenome (GOLD analysis project Ga0099848, IMG submission 78179) | Freshwater to marine saline gradient viral communities from Chesapeake Bay - CB_1508_1S Viral MetaG | ecosystem: Environmental > Aquatic > Marine > Coastal | place: USA: Chesapeake Bay... | reverse complement strand
GCGCCATGCCACCGCCCATTTGCGGCGGTACTGCCGACATCGCTCCCATAGCTGCCGCAGCACCTGCTTGGGCTCCCTGCTGCGAAGCCATCTGAGCTTGTTGCATCAGAAGCGATTGCAATGCAGAACTCATCTGCTGCTGAAACTGGGCTCTATCTTGTTCTAGCTGGACACGGTCAGCTTCAAGTTTACCTAGCTGGTAGCCAACTCGCATAGCCTTGGCGTCCAATGACTCTTTCGCCGTAGCATCTGTTTTTACCGGAGTTCCGGCAACAAGCATCTCAAAAGATAGATTCTGCATATTCGCCTCGGTTAGCTGTCGGCACCTTTTTCGTAGATGCCTGGTTCTTGAACAAGCTGATTATTCTGTTGCTCACGCATCTTCCGAACATCCTCTGGATAAGCGCCCTCCCAAAAGAGGGGCTCCCGGCTACCGTAGATGCGGTCCTCAAACTTCTTGATCTGACTACCACCATAATTGGGGTGCGCCTTCAGTAGTTCTACAACCGTTGCGTCCGATGTCACAAAACGCTCGTTATTGAAAACTGCTGTCATCTCTTCGTAAGAGTCGTCGTCTACTGGCAGAAGCAACTTCAAGCGCAAAGACTTGATGTTGGAATAGAAGATGTGGTCGCGGCCCTCAGTTATCTTCGCCGTGGCAGCCAGATCTCCAGAGGTCAGCTCATTGCCTGAGTTGTACGCAACCTTCGGCTTCGCGTTGACCTTCTCTTGAGGTTTAGCAACAGACTTCTTCTTCGGCACGCCTGTTCCCGGTACTGCAACGGTGTTTGATGTAAGATCTGCCATGGGTATAAACACTGAGTTGATAAACTGTTAGGCAAAGCTACAAAAGCAAACGCCCCTCGTCAAGAGGGGCGTTGAGGAAATGCAGCGGCTGAATGAAAGCTTACGTATCGGCTGATCGTAAGTCTATCGTACGTGCTTGGGATCTTTGGTCGTCGAAGACTTCGTAGCTGGGTCGTAAGCCGACTCATCCTTGAAGCTCGACAGGTGGATCCGCTTGAACATCTCTGGGCGGAAGTCGTGATCCTGATCGGCAATCGAGGCGGCACCTGGGATTAAAGCCCATGTGGCCGTCTGCGTAGCCGAAACAGCAGGCACGGTGATAGCGCTGGTCGCCTTAAGGACGAAACCAGTGCTAGCCTTCTCGCCGTTGAAGTTCACTGGCAGTACCGCATCGAACAGGCCAGCGTAGGCTGCGTCCGTCAGATCGGCATGGCCGCTCACTAGCTCGTAGTATGATCCAGAAGCAAGTGTTCCGGCAGCTACGATAGGTGGAGCTTGAATGAACAGAGTGTCAAGACCTACTTTCTCGAGGTCCGTTGCACCTGCGGAATACAAGACTTGCATCTTGCTATCCGGGTTGGTGCCCGCGAGATCCGGAACGATCTCATTACCTGCCCCAGTTGATGCTGGTGCGCCAACGACAAGTACGCCGTTCTTGAACTCGTACTTAGCCGTTCCGCTGACAGCCAACAAGCGCAGGTTGTGGTTAAGAATGCTGCGATAACGCATTGTAATTACTCCTTGTTTTTTATTCGTTAGGCTGTGCGCAGAAGGGCGTGATGCTCTTCGAGGTGATAAGCGATGGTGCCCTGCCATTCAACAACGAGCTTCTTGTTGCGCTCGCCGATGACGCGACCACCATATGGCCATGTCTCGAAGTTCTTGGCTACGCGGAGCTCAGCTTGTGCTGGATCCATGACGCAGAGCCAATCCGACTGTGGCGTGTCGAGGCGGAACAATTCGTTGCGCACCAAGTCGATGGTGTAACCCATCCAGTGGTACGATTCGATCTGCAGGCCTGGTGTCTGCTTGCTTTGGTTGATGTCGCTGCGACGGAACTCTTTGAACGCCTTGTTGAAGTTGTTCATGAAGTTGCCACCGGCGAAGGCGATCTTGCGCTTCAGGCCGTTGTTGTAGCGGAAGGCCTGCTTGTACATGAACTCAGAAACCAGCGTCTCAAAGTCCGTCGTCGTCGTTGGGTCGTACACCGTAACGTTCGTCTGGATCGATGGGATCAGACCACGCATGTGATACGTTGGGCGGTTGTTCTGGTCGTAGTTGACCGCACGATCACCGAAGGTAGCCGAGTAGGCGATCGACTTCTTGAAGCGCTCGATCATCTGCGTCTGCTGCCAGCTGAAATCGTTCATGGTGCCACGCATCTGAACGAAGTTCATCTGGTCTTCGGTTACTTCGATCACAGCTTCTTTGTGCTCTACGAAGTTGTAGTCGAATACCGTCTCTTCTTGCACCGACTCTGCGCCTACCGTCTGCGATTCCCAGATGGTACGGTCGAGATAGAGCATGTGAGACGTGGTGAACGACGTGAAGTTCACTGGCTGTACAACGCGGACTACGATCGTGCCAGGGGCCGAACGCGTCGTGGTGTTGCCGGTGAGGCCCGTCGTCAGCGTGATGTCTGCACCGTTGACTTGGTAAGCAGCATCCTCCGTCATGACAACCTCTACAACCTGCTGCGTAGCCATGATGTAGATCTTGTCCTGTGGACGGTAGAACATTGAGCCACGTGTCTGTGGGCGCGAGCTCTGGTCGACAGTGATGTTGGCGAAGCGCGTCTCTGCTGCCGTGCCTACGGTCACTGCCGAAATGAAGTCAAGGTGGTCGAAGCCGTAGTGCTTACGTACTTCTACCTTCTTGGTCTTCGGTGCTGGTCCTTTACCGATCTTCTCGAGGACCGAAATGATTGGCATTGCCTCTGGTGACAGCGTACGAATTTGTGCTGACAACTCGGGCAACGCCTGTGACATCGGGTCGACGGTTTGCGTAGTACGCACTCCGCGCCGTGCCGTGTTGTTGTATGCCATGATACTGACTCCTAACAGTTAGTTATATCGACTAAAGTCCTAGCTTAGCGTAATTTGCCAGCCGCTTGGAATAGCCCGCTGGCTCGTCACTTTCTGCGTCACGCCGCTGGCGCTGGCCAGCAGGCTTCAAACCATTGATGATCTTCGGTGCCGAAGCGTTCTTGCGCACCTGAGCCACTTTCTGCTTAGCTGTAGCTCCCGGGCTGGTGCGCTTAGGCAGTCCAGCTTCCTTGACAATAGCAGCAGCTTGGCGTGCAGTGAACCTCATTTGCGATAGGTCTGCATTTGGGAAGAGCTCTTGCGCCGCCGACACCAGCTTTTGCAGCTCTTGCTGTGTACCGTTAAACTCTACACCAGCCGTCTTGACTGCCTCTGAGAACACGGCATTGTTATGTTGCACAGTCCCTTGGTATGCTTCTTTCGCCTTGATCGTCTGCAGCTCGCGCTGCGTTTCTTCAAACTTCTTGTTCGTCTGGCTCAGTACCTTAGCTACAGCTGGGTCCATATCGCCGAACTCATCGTAGCTTTCGTCTACAGTCTCACCGTTTTCTGGGTAAAGAGAAGAGATGTACCGCAAGATGTCTGCCTCGTCACGGCCTTGGGCACGCAGAGTGAACACCGTCGAAAGGAAGTTATCTGCTGCGACGGCGCGTACAAGCGCGTCGTTCTGCTCAGCGCGCTGCTTCCAATTTGCGGCCTCACGGTAAAGGTCGTCAAAAGCCATAGCCTTCGTGACTACCTTGGGCAGCATCTCCGTGTTGAGGTCGATCTCTTTCGTGCTCCCGTCCATCGTCTCGTAAGGGACACGGACAGCGAAGTCGTCGCCGACTTCTTCCTCGGTAGCTTCGATGTCATCGCCGTACTCTTGGCCGTCGGCCTCGAGTTCCTGCTCATCAACCTCTACTACTTCCTGCGTTTCGTCGATTTCTGGCTCTTGACCGTCAAGGGCTTGGAAACCTGCCGCCAAATCGTTACTCATGGTATCTCCTAAAAACAAACTAAATGGAACTATTTTCTACGCCAACGTATGGACTTGCAAGTCAAGGCTGCTGAACGGCTTGCTGAATCTCCATCTGCTCTTTCATCTGCTTCTTCTTCAGCGAGCGCTCTACCTGCTGCTGCATCTTCATCTCTTCTTGCTGCTGTTGCTGCTGGGCATAGTACTGCTGTAGAGATTGCAGTCGATTGCGGATCTTGTTCTTCGATGTCTCCGGCAGGTTCGAGTACTCCAGCATGGTATCGAAGATCGCATCGGCAGGGATTGCACCTGGGCCAACGGTCATGAACAGCTCTTTCATTTGCTGGAACTGGCGCTCACGGATAGTATCGGTGTCCTTAGCTTCGGTGACGACGATATCTACACGTGCATTAGCCAGCGTGTCCAAAGCCTCTTGATCTATGTTCAGCCAGCTAGCCTCATCGTCTGCACCCAAGATCCGGATCTGTTGGTTAGCAGCTAAGAAGTTCTTGCTGTACCACAGAGCCATCTCTACCACCTTGCGTCGCCACTGGTTGAGGTGCTCGAAGATCGGTAGCCTATTCAAGCCAGCCGCTTCTTGGCGGGCGCGAACCGCCGCGCCGGACTCCGCAGCATTCTCCTGCAGGCCAAGGGCATTCTTGCCGCCGACGATATCGGTCATGTGCTGAATAGACAGCTGAATTGTAGAAGGGATGTCCTGCTGCGCTGGCTGGTTCGGGTGGAAGCGGATGGCGTCGTGCGTCAGAACTGGGATGGTCGGCGCCGTCTTCGACTTCTCTCGGTTAAAGTCTTCAATAGTAAAGTCTTTAGCGAGTCCGCGAGAAACTACCGTCGTCATGTGCTTGCTGCCCCGGCCGATCTGGTTGTCCCACTCCGAGATCATCCGGTTCAGGAATATCTGCGGATGGATCAGAAGATCGACGAAAGACCAGTAGTCGCCGTCGTCGTGGTAACAGAAAGCGATCTGATATGGGAAGTCTGGCAGCTGGGTCACTTCCCTACTGACGCAGTTATTTCCTATGAGGATGCTCTGGACTACAACGTTCTTAGACAGCCTTGCAATCTGAACGATGTCCTCGCCATCCGCATTGACCACATCAATGTCCCCCTCAGTATAGGCCTGCATGATGGAGGAAGCGTAGTTCTCTGCAGCCTTCTTCTCGTCAAACTCTGTCATCTCCCCACGGAATTCGTCAAGCACTACATAGTAGAACTGCTTGACTTTCTCATAGTGCTCAATGACTCGAACTACAGACCTAGGACCAGTAAGCTTGTCAACCGAGACACTAACTTCCGACTGGCGCGGCGTCAGTGGATCTGTTGGGCTGTAGTACATAGAAGCGCCGCTGATAGAGGTATTCCGGATGTCCTCTTGGAAATCCGGGAACTCTTCAAGCGCCTCCTGCATTGTCATCTCTACGATGCGCGCCATCCACTTGGCGTCCTTAAGGCCAATGTCTGCCGCCCTGCCGTCCCAGACCAGCTGGTAGATAGGCACACGCTCGATTACTGGCCTGCCAGACAACGTATCTGTCATCTCCCAGCGAACCACGCTAGCGCCAGCGGCCTTGACAACCATGTCGGCGAATACCTGTCCTTCAACCTCGTCAAGACGGTTGAGCTGCTCGAACCACTTAATCAGCCTGTTGGCCACCGCAGCTGCAGGCTCGTCTCCAGGCTCTGCCGCTGCTGCCCGCGACTCCACACGCAGGACGCTGTGCGCCCCGAACAGGGCGTTGACCTTTGAGCTGATCTGGTCGAAGACGTAGGGGATGCGATTCTGACGCTGATGCGCCACGATCTCCTCATACTCCCATTGCTGCCCGCTGGCGAAGCGGACATTGCGGTAAGCGTTGTTCCACTTTTCGCGGAACAGCTCGTAAACGGAGTCGACGTCGTTGCGGATTCTTGCCTCGACGTCCCCTACGCTTTCGTTCAGAAACTCTTCGTTGGCAAGGATCCCCTTAGCCAGAGAGCTCTTTCGGAAGATCTTAGTCGTATTCTCCGACATCTTCTGTGTCCATTCCCGCACTGATGGCGTCAATAGCGTCGTAAAGGTAATCGATAGCTGCTTCGCTGTCACCAGAAGAAAGGGCTTCTTTCGCCATGCTCATATAGGAATCTGGCGATCCGTCCTCCATCTCCATCTCTACGCTTTCTTCCGCCTCAATCTCAACTTCCTCTTCTTTGCCCTTCTTTTTGGGAAGGACATAGAGCTTCGATGATTTGGACATCGCTTCTCCGATCTTCACATTGCCTCCTAGTATATCGCGAACCTTGAAACACTCAAGCCGTCGTAATCGATCTTGTCTTCCAGAGCGTCATACTTCTTGTTGTAGCGTAGCTGGCTTTCCCCCCTGCGCTCATCTGCATAGTTTACAGGTGCGTCAGGCTCAATTATCTGCCCATCATACGTCACAACAGATCCATACGGTATGTGGCTCAGCAGATATCGCAAGGCGTCGACGTAGTCGTCTTGGCCTCTGGTGTTGAGATCTGCCTTACCTTCTACATACCTCTGCAAAGGTATCGTCTCTATTAACCCCAAGCAATTACTGAATATGCGGAGCCTAGCCGGCCTACCCGGCCTATCCGCTAGCCAAGCCTTGACATTCATCCAGCCGTTGACCCTCGCATTGTCGGCTGGCATCACCCAGATGCCAGCTTCGCGGAACATCGTAGACGGGGAGACGGATTCCATGGTCTCGCCACGCCTTGATTTCATTGAGTTCGGGTCGAATAGATCCAAGCCGAAGTAGTCATCGCCACTGGCGTTCAGGATCATCTGGATAAAGATATCTGTTGTCTCCTTGGTAGCTACTTCATCGTAGATGTACACCGTCCCATCTGAAGGATCCTGCGCTGCGAAAAGGCAAACCGAAGGGTGGGTGCCATATCCCAAGTCGACCGCCCGCCATCGAGACCAGTTTGCTGGTATATTGAATGGATCTACTATGTGTGTCTTGGGATCCCAGTCCTCAAAGAATTGTCCTTGGTAGGAATCCCAGTCTCCGTCGAGCCAAGCGCGGCGGATAGCCTCGGGCATCGAAGCGAGCGTGTCGATATACTCCGAAGTCGCATACGGGTTGTCGCGTACGCCGAAGGGTATGTATATGTGCTCGTCTTTGATCGCCAGCTCACCCTGCTCCCACTTGGAGTAGTCTGGCCTGATATACCGGTCCTTGAAGTACCTGTCGGAAAGGCCGCCGGGGTTCCCAGTGACCAGTAGGGTAGGTTTCCAATTCGGGATATCGAACGACCGGATCGAACCGGCGACCCTCTGGATGATGATCTCGCCTAGCTGGTTGCCCTCATCGAGGATAACCATACCGAACTCCACACCGAGTACCTTGTTGACATCGTCAGGGTTTTCGATGGATCGGAAGTAGATCTTGGAGCCGTTAGGGAAGTCCGCCGTCTTGATAGACCGTCGCCACTGGAACAGTTCGTCGGGGCGATACAGCTTCAGCAGCAAGTTGTCGATGAGCTGCTGACGCAATTCCTCCATGGATCGGCGGATAATCATCACCCGGAGACCTGGAAACTGCAATGCCGACAATACTGCTACTGCTACCGCTAGGTGAGACTTGCCTCCACCCCGCGCGCCGCCAGCGAAGATCCTTGACTTTTTCCCGATGTATCTAAATACCTCCTCCTGCTTAGGGGAGAAGTTGGCTATCGCCGATACATCAATAACCTTCGTCGGCGCTTGGTTCATCTAAGAGGTTCTCTGGTGGATTGGGGTTGGCCCCGGGGATGAGGTGCTCATTGCCAATCAGTACCTGGATGCTTCCCTTCTGCATCGTCTGGACTTGCCTACGTTTTACTACGTGGTTGGCCACACTGGTGACCGCGCCCATAGCTTTGACCTGCAAGTCTGGGTCATCGCTCGTTGCCAGTATCTCCCGCATCTTGTCGACGCCGAGCATGAGACCTTGGTCTACACTCCTTTGGATGACATCCAAGTCGACATCCAAGCTAGACACGACCCGCTCCACTACAGCGGTGAGCATGTCCGGCGTTACCCTCACGGGCTTGATATCTATGGAATCTTCTGTTTGGATAGCAGTAGATTCTGCATATCCTATCTGTTGATTCTTACTAGCCATGGGTCTAATTTAGGGCAGAAACACAACGGAAGTCAATAATGGCCGCAGATTGGAACTTTTTTAGCAACCTCGCAGGATCGGGACTTGGGCTAGCAGCTAGCACCTTGGGTGGTCCATTGGGTGCTATGGGCGCTTCCCTTATCCCCGGCATCTTCCAAGGGCTGGGCGAGGGGTTCGGCCTGACAGATTCCTCAAGCGGGATACCTGGCCAAGTGCAGCAAGCTACGAATCAGGCTATGGACGACATGGCCAAAGCTCAACAGATTGCTTCGTACACAGCTTCAGGTATGGAAGGACCATACGCCAACCGCGAAGCCTTCATGAAGAGCCGTGAACTGCTAGGCACACAGAGTGCTGAGTCGATGCTGCAACAGCAGATGCAGCGCGGGCTAGGCACTCAAGCTTTGGGTGCCGCGCAACAGCAGACAGACATGGCTAAGGCAGCAGCGGATCGGGCTCTTGGCGCCCAGTCTCGTGGCTTCATGGAGCAAGCAGCTGCGGCGGGCGCTAGCCCTGCGGCTCTTGCAGCCGGAATGGCCAACCTTGGCGCAAGCAATGTAGGCACTCTAGCCAACCTCCAGCAGCAGGGCATGCAGGCACAGCAACAAGGGCTGGCTCAGGCCGGCCAAGCATTCGCCGCAGCAGATCAAGCACGGCTAGCTGACCAAGCGGCACGCCAGCAGCAATTCCAGAACTTCGCACTACAGAAGTTCGGAGGCTCAGGAGCTGGCGCACTCGGCGGGTTGCTAGGTGCACAGACTGGAGCAGCAGAAACGCAGCAGCAGATCAGCGCGGCTGAAGATCCGCTTGCGCTGCTTAAGGCTGTCGGAGGCCAAGTTTCAGCTGGTGGCTTGGGAGCCATCGACATGTCTAGAATGGCAGGCATCCTAAGTGAGGTAGGCTTGACGGGGAAGACAGGTAAAGCTCAAGGAAACATAACCCCTGAACAGATGAACTTGTACGCTCAGTTCGCGAAGATGTTCCGATAACAGATACCAACCTATGCCATACTACATTCAAAACCCAGCACTTCAAGGCTTCCAAGAAGGCAACCAGACCGCCCGCCAGAACATGGGAATCTTCGGTGGCATGATGGAGAATTACCTGAACAACGCTGCTGCGGCCGCGCGGCAGCAAGCACAGCAAGCTAAAGAGCTTGATGTCTACAGGCTTTATGCAGCCAAAGGATACACTCCTGCTGGTCAGGCTATTGGTAGCGCAGCTGGCTCACTAATAGGCAACGAACTGACCAAGATGCTTGATGAGATCTATCGAAGAAGCCCATTTGTAAACAGATCTCTTGTTGGCACCGAATCACCAGAATCTACGGGTATCGCCGGATACAACATTATCAATATGATGAAGCCCACCCCGTGAGAACTGGCCTAGATCATGCACTACATCAACTTCAAAGACCACGGCTGCGAAGCGCGCGTAGGCAGGATCAGCCAGAAAGGCGATCAGCCTGAGCACTGGTTCGGTGAGCTAGTGCTCGATAGTGGCAAGCGTGTAGCTTATGTAGATCTGGAGTTGATCCGTCCCTCAGAGATTGGCGCAGTTCGTCGCGTAGTCAACGAGCTGCTAGCAGAAGCAGAATCAGCCGGCTACAGCTTTGACGCTGTGCCGGCTGAAAGCCTCAAGCCCCGTGACTATAGCCGCCTCGATCTCTAGTACCGCCTCCTCACTGAGGTCTGGCTGGCAGGCGTGAATGATCTCGTGGATCAAAGTCGACATCGCCTCTTTGTCGTTCTTCACGGTGATCAGCTTCTTGTCGAAATAGCACCTGCCAAGCGTCTTAGAGCTGCCGCCATTGTAGAAGCGCAGCGTCCATTCCTGCCCACGCAGTGAGACCTTGACATCAAAGTGTGGTGCTCTAGGCATATCACCTGACCTTCCCGCCGATAATGATCCGATTGTTGACGGTGAAGTCGCCCGTCTTGTCAAGCTCTACCAGAACGACGCCGTGATTCCAGCTGTTCCTAGGCGCGTACAAAGGGTTCATGTCGCATAGGCAACCCATAGACCACCCAGCAAAGAACGATCCGTCCAGCGGCCTCTTGAACATGTCGAATGATGTACGGTGTACGTGGCCTACGAGGATGTTATCGCCAGCCTTCATGCGGTAAGCCCGTGCTGGGGTCACGCCCCCGGAGCCGAACCACTCGTGGCCATGGTCGATCCATAGCTGGCCAGCGGAAATCTTGCCCCTCTCAGAGACCCACTCGATGTTGAGCTGACGAAGGTTCAGCAGATCCTCTAAGCTGGGGATGAGGTCTTTCACCTCTGGCACCTTCCCAGCGACGAACTTCACCCAGCGCTCTTCGTGGTTGCCTTCCCGGTAGATGATGCGCACCTTGTCGCCGAAGTACTCGCGCAGCGATTCTAGCATGCGGCGTGTGACGCTCAGCTCCCAAGAGAACGAGCGACGGTCTTCGAGCTTCTCATGCTTGCTGATGTTGTAGCAGTCCATGAAGTCGCCGTTGATCACCAGCGTCTCAATGCCAGCGTCACGCAGATATTCCAGAGCTGTGAGGTACGCCCCGTGCAGCTCGCCATTCGTCATCCGTAGGTCATGGAATGGTACGTGCACATCCGAAATAATGCCGATCTTGCTGGAGGCTAGCTCAATGATAGTATCGTCACGCAGCTCGCCCTTGATCATGCCGTAAGAATCCTGAGGGTCTAGTACCTGTGGCTCTGTGCGGCGCTTGAGCTCGGCAGTGATAGCTTCCATGCCCTTGATGCGGGCTTCCGCTGATGCCGTAGCACGAGCTAGTGACTCGCCACCTTTCTTCTGCCCAGAGCCCAAGGCAGGGTCTGTGTTCATCCAGCGCCATGCTGTAGAGCGAGATACGCCAAGCTCTTTGGCTACCTCTGACGTGTTCTTGCCTGCATCCATCAGCTCCTTGGCTTGCGCCCAACGTGGGTCAGGCTCTCGCTCTGCGGTGAGCCATGCCTCCTTGATCTGCTCGCCTCTGACTTTTCCGCCTTTCGATCTGGCTTCGCGCTTCCTCTCTTCGCGCAGTGCGTGTACTAGTTCTTCTTCCTCGGGTGTGAGGTTGTATTTCTTAGGCATGGGCCTTTGCCTTAAATGTTTAAGCGTCGTAAACTGTGGTGATGATGTCGACTGTTGCGGCTACATTGATGCTAACCTGCAGACTTTGTGCTGTTGATAACGAGACGCCGTCGCCGACAACGGCTCGTGTAGGCTGGTAATTTGTCGTGCTTGCAGTATGACTCGGGATATCCAGCTCCTTCCATAGGAACCGGTTGGCACCATCGTAAATCCATAAACGTAGCATCCCAGCAGAAGCTACTGTGCCTGTCGGCGTAGCGCTGCACTGCAGTATGACGGATCCTTGCGAACCACCGCTGACCAAGGTGTAATACGTTTCTGGAAGCGTCGCCTGTACGGAGGTAGTCCTATTGACTGTGTGTGACATTGTTGTCCTTAGTGATAGTCTTTAAGGTATGGTTGTGTGATTGCTGGGAGCAACCAAGTGTCATCGATGTAGTCGAGAGAAAACCCCGGCGCGTTTATGCCGCTAGGATGATGCCTCGGGTTGTAGGTGACAGTCTCGGTCAAACAATCAATTTCGTTGTGGACCCAATGCATGTTAAACTCCAGCTTTGTCAAGGCTGCGCACCAATAATTGCCGTTCTTCATTGACAAGACAGAAGAATTAGCTGGGTCTCCAGAAAGAGTCTGCGGTGCGGAGAAATCAGAAGCATCATTCCCATGCATAGTGATCATCAAGCAGATTCCATCATTCTCATCTAGATAGACATCCGTTGAACCCTGCAATGATAACCGCCTAGATTGCAGCCTGGCTATCTGGATGTCGTTGTATGCTCCTACTTCCTTTTCTGCTATCAGCGTTCTTTCATTTTGATGCACCATTTCCTGCATATCTAAGCGAGAATGCATATACCAGCGTGGCGTCGGCGCTCCCAGTGCGCCTCTATAGACCATAACCCAGTATCCGAAGTAAGAATAGTACTCGTGAGGCATTGCATTGCCTAGCGTCAAGGCATTCCAGCGCTGGGCTGCTAGAACCGCTTCAGTGCTAATATGGTAATACCCTGGCTGGCTGACATAAAGAGCGCCATTGACAAATGGGTATGGGAATGGCAGCCTAGCTTCTACCTCGGTCTTGGTGTGGCCCAGCCTGCCTGCGCCCAAGGTGAAGGCCGAAGGCGTCCTGTACTTGACCTCACTGTGGACTATAAGACCGCAGTCGGCAGTAGCCACGATTGTCCCGGTGTCTGTCACAGGTCCCCAAGGGCTGAACGTCATTTCCATGTTGCACCCAGGACCGTTCCTCAAACCGAAGTATTCATACGCTGCATTACCAATATCTTGGTAGGCTTGGTTCGGCCTTGGGGTGAACCACCAACGTGTCTGTATAGATGGGTTCTCGCAGGGTGCGGAAGACTCAGCTTCTACGATGATGCCGGGACGGTAACCGGTAGTACCTTCAAGCTGGCCAGTGGTGATGTTCCATGTCACACTCGAAGTATCCTTGAACTGGATGTGGCCGAGTGTGCCGTACGCACCTGCTGGTTCGATGAACGTAGTCGTAGTAAGGTCGTTATGGCTAGCCCACAACCCTGTGTGCAATGTGCGTGCTGAGTAGTAGACCTCGCCAGCTGCTACATTCGCGTAGCGAAACTTGATCGGCACACTGTTGGCGCCCCACTCATCAGCCGGGTTGTTGTGGGTAATGGCAACCACTTCGCCAACTGCATCGCGCACCCAGTCCGGCTCGTCAGAGAACAGGACTTTCGTTATACCAGAATAAAATCCCGCAGACCCCCACGCATCTGCAGTCGGATCTGCAGGGCTGACGATCGATGTAACGATATTGGTGCCAGCAGCTAGTCTGTGATCATCGGACTCGATAACCAAGTTGAAGCCTTTTGTTGACTCCCCTAGATAACCAGCCAGTTCGCCAAATTCATCTCGGTAGCCGATGGTTACGAAGTTGCCAGCCTCGAGCTGGCTTCTCGTCAGCATCTCGTCTTTCTTGATGGCGCGCTGCCCAGCCACTCGAGCGTTCAATTCAATACGCTCGACAATCATGTCTTGGAGCTGCAGGCCTACAGGCGTCAGCTTGAAGGCGGCATCATAGCCACCGCTAGCATGTCTGCCGTTGACCACCCAACAGAGATCAAAAGTCTCGTCGGCATCCATGACCTCGCCATTCACGGAAGGTATATCCTCTACGTCCACGTCGGCGTAGTAGATGTCGCACGTCAGCCCGGCGATCGTTGCAGTACCATCAGCGATCATAACCCTTATCGGCACCCAGGAT
>Ga0099848_1000996_pt1 | contig 13257 bp, 5 predicted proteins | sample CB_VirMetaG_3_FD_78179 | JGI IMG/M metagenome (GOLD analysis project Ga0099848, IMG submission 78179) | Freshwater to marine saline gradient viral communities from Chesapeake Bay - CB_1508_1S Viral MetaG | ecosystem: Environmental > Aquatic > Marine > Coastal | place: USA: Chesapeake Bay... | reverse complement strand
CATACAAAACTGCATATGTGGTTGCATAACTTGACTCGTAATCACCAGTGTAATTAACTATGAAGTTACCAGTGTAAGTATCATCGACATAATTTTCTGTAAAGTTGCCAGTGTATTGATCGTCAACGTAATTCTCTAAAAAGTCGCCGGTGTACTGTGATAAGAAGTCGCCAGTGTAATCGCTGACATAGTTACCGGTGTAGTTTGTTTGAACGTACAGAGATTCGTAGTCACCAGTGTAAAGCGCAGTAAAATCTCCTGTGTAACTAGATATAAAGTTACCAGTGTACTGTGCTTGTACATAGTTCTGAAGAAAATCACCAGAATAATTTGCAACGTAATCTCCGGTGTAATTCTGGAGGAAGTTACCGGTATAAAGCGCCTGCACATAGTTCTGAAGAAAATCACCAGAATACGTGGTTAGAAAATCACCAGAATAAATTTCTAAGAAGTTACCAGTGTATTGGTCGTCAACATAGTTCTCAAGGAAATTGCCTGTATAATTCGTGAGGAAATCGCCAGTGTAGTCACTAACATAGTTGCCAATGTAAGTTTCTTGAGCATACTCAGAAACAAAGTCCCCGGTATACTGCTCAAGAAAATCACCGGTGTAAATTACGGTGAAGTTACCAGTGTATTGAGCATCAACATAGTTTTGAGTGAAGTCACCTGTATAGTCTGAAACGTAATCGCCAGTGTAATTATCAAGGAAGTTACCAGTGTATTGATCATCAACATAGTTCTGAGTAAAGTCACCAGAATATGTTTCAATAAAATCACCAGAATAAACTTCTGAGTAATTGCCAATGTACTGCGCTTGTACATAGTTCTCTAAGAAGTTTCCTGTGTATTGTGTTAAAAAGTCACCAGTGTAATCGCTAACGTAATTACCAATATAAACGTCTTGAGCATATTCTGAAGTAAAATTGCCAGTGTATTGCTCAAGGAAATCACCAGTATAAACTTCAGTGAAGTTACCAGTGTATTGGTCGTCAACGTAATTCTGTAAGAAGTCACCGCTGTATGTTACAAGAAAATCGCCAGTGTATTCGTCAGTGTAGTTACCAGTGTATTGATCATCAACATAGTTCTGAAGAAAATCACCAGAATATGTTTCAATAAAATCACCAGTGTAGATAGCAGTGAATTCGCCGATATAAGAATTATCAACGTAATTCTGCAAGAAGTCACCGGTGTATTGCTCAAGGAAGTCACCGATGTAATCTTCTAAGAAGTTACCAGTGTATTGGTCATCAACATAGTTCTCAAGGAAGTTACCAGTGTAACCACTCTCGTAATCACCAGTGTAATCAACTAGGAAATTACCAGTGTATACGTCAGAAATGTAGGTATCAGTGAAGTTGCCAGAATAAACTTCTGTGAAGTCACCAGTGTAATCGCTGATATAGTTACCAGTATAGCCGGCTTCGTCGTAAGGAACAACGTAAGGCTCTTCAGCGTCAGCCGCTTCGTAATCGCTTGTATAGGCTTCAAGAATGTCCACACCCTCGTAGTTCGGGACATAATCGCCTGTGAATTCACCTTCGTAATTCTGAACGTATTCTGTGAGATAATCGCCCAGATAGTTCTGCGTATAGTCACCACTATACGTGCCAGAATACGTACCTTCGTAGTCGCCGCTGTAATCACCAGCATAGTCGGGCACATAATCACCAATGTAATCACTTTCATAAGTGGGTACATAGTCGCCGGAGTAATCACCCGTGTACGTAGCTTCGTAATCTGTGAGATAGTTTAACTCATAGCTGTCTGTGGCAATATAGGTCTTTTCTTCTTCGTAGGTAAGAATGGTGTCAACTGCACTACCTCTTGCTTCCCACGTACCTGGTGCTGTAGGAGGACCATCAGCAGAAGCACGTAGTTCATACGTACCGATACCAGTATCCATGATCACTTTCTTCATTCTTTCGCCGAAAGTGAACTGCATTTCTGGCTCGCTTAGCTCACGAATACCACCAAACTCATTATTGACTCTAAGAGGAGAAAGAGGATTTACGCGAGTAGGCTTGATGCCTTGAACTTTGATCCAGATAGAATAGCCGAGACGCGTTCCGTCACCACGTGTGTCAACAAAAACGTCTTGGAGAAACTCTGACCAATCCGGACCAGGAGATGCTGACGACAGTCTAAACGTTCCAGGAAGATCGTTTGCAAAAATCTTTTTAAGAAGTCTTTCACAAACGATATCAATTTCAGCGTCGCTCATTTCTTTCAGCCCTGGAGGGTTTGCGGCCCGATTCCAGTAGAAAGGATTTCTCTTTAGAGGCGAAGTCTGAAGCGAAGAAACGTTTGCATCGTTTTGGTATAGTTCGTAGATTGCACCAGCAGTGTTTGGCTTTTGCTGAGGCTCGACGCGTACAGAGTTGAACTGAATGTTATCAAAGGCGCTAGGCGTAGCGTTTTGAAGATCAGTAGAAGTAGCGTTGACGGTAAAGTTAAGAATACCCGTGTTTGTTACCTGAATAGAAAACACTGTCTGATAAGAACCAGACAACGAGCCATTTTGATAATCTTCCCACGTGGCTTGCAGACCAGTTGTGTTCGTAGGAGTAGGAGTCGAGGTAACGCTTGTGATGCTATACTGAGCAGAACCCGTAAGACCAATCTGATATTCTATTTCTTCAAAGCCTGCACCAGAGCTAGCGGCAGAGCCAGCAATGGTAATTTGAAGTGTATCGCCAACATAGACTGTCGAAGGCAGAGGAATATAGCCTTCAGTGAAAGTCGTTGTATGAATCGAACTTTCGATATCAGAAAGATGGTTTACTTCGAATGTTCTTGCGATGGTCTCGCCAGGAATTGAACCAATGCCAGAAGTATAGAAAGTGTCCTCATAGATACCGACAAGGGTACCTTGATCGTTGATTGAGAGTGCAGACAAATCATCGGTTGTCATCTGCCCAAGATGATAACCAGCCTGATAAGCCAAGTAGTCTTCTTCAGAAGTAAGAAGCTCTTTAAAAGCGCCTGCACCAAAATGTTTAAGAGGACGTAATGACATTAATTTCTCGACAACCAAAAAAGCGATTATGTCTTATTTATAAGAATTTTCAAGCAAGGCTTTTAATAAGCTTTTGATTTCTGTTAAGTCATTCTCAATCGATTCCACTCTGATTTTAAGGGTCTGCTCTTCTTCTTTTTTCTGGAGCTTGAGACGCTTACGCTCTCTGGCTTGTTCGATTTCAGAACTATTTACATTGATTAATGCATTAGTTTCTGTATCACGAACTAAGCCAGAGTAGCCTTTCACCGGCACATATTTGCTCATTATACCGCCAGATATCTAAGTCTCAGATTCCTCAACGAAGGAGCGGCATCAGCACCTTTCAGAATAAATTTAACTTGAACTTGGTTGAAAGGTTTGAGCGTTCCACCTTTTCCACCAGCAAGCCATTGTGCGTCACGATACGTTTGACTATTGTCGTATGGAATGCCATCAACGGGAGACTGTTGCGTCCAGTACTTCTCGTATATATTCTCATCAGAAGATGCGGTTCGATAGTACATTACAATATCAGCCGCGTCAGGAATATTTACAAGGGATCGTGCTTCAATACCAACTGCGTCTTGCTCAAGGAACACGGGTGCCGTGATATGCTTAGATCCTGTCGTACCGCCTGTAGGTTGTGTTTCATCAACAGCATTGATATGAGGCGTCACATCAGGATTGTCCTGACAGTAGCCGACAAGCACGTAAGAAGCTCTTTGTAGATCAATTACTGGAGAAACATAATCGTTCGCGGTCTTCAAATCTAGTTTGACGTAAGTTGAAGCAACCCCTGCACCGAGATTAAGTTCTTGGGCGGCGAAGTTGTAAATTGCTTTTGGTGTCTGGAAGTCAACGTTTTGCTTGAGCGTAATACGCGAGTACTCAGCATCCTGCGTCCATCGACCCGCGGCATTGATACGTGTGCTAGAAATGTTCTTACCTTCAGTGAATTTAGCAGAAATGTCAATCGAAGTATTATTCGGAACGATTGTTTCAATGTATGGATTCACAACATTAAAGATTGCGTTTCGACGCGACAGAACTTTATCGCCGCCACCGATAGCAGAAGAATTCGCAAGAGGTGCAGAACCACCAGCAGAATCGTAACGGAAAGTATATCCGTTTACGTCAGCAGAGTCAACAACGTGCGATCCATTGATCCATGTGTTGGCTGTGATGCCTGCAATATCTTCTGCACTATCAACATACGCAAGATCGCCAGGCTCAAGCCCGTGACACATATGATGAACATACACTTTCTTCGTGCCGCTGTACATCTGAAGCGGATTCTCTTTAAGAAGCTTGTCGGGAAGTCTAGCATTCTTAAGAATCAAACTGCCACCGCCAAGATCAAACTTCGCTCTCTTAAGTCTGTACATGATATCTTGATCTTTCGTTTCAAGCCAGAACACACCGTTCTGAGGCAAGAAGAGAGAACCAGGAGCGGGTTGCGTTGTAACGATTCTAGACGTAGAACCGAACACGGGTTCCTGAGTCTTAGCGCTGAACAATTCATATTCAGTAGACTGAGACGTAACAACAATTGCATAGTGAGTCCAAGGCTTCAGGAACACTGGCTCTTCGAACGTAAATGTTGTAGGTCTTTCTTGAATCACAGAAAGCGTAGGATTCGTACCAACAGCAGTCACTTGACTTGGATTCAGATACACGTGAGAATCTGGAACAATTTCATTGTGCGAAGGGCGCCCATTTACCACGGGCCGCAAATGAACCGCAACGGGTAGATTTCCAGTGTCTTTTGTTCTAAAGTATAGCTGAATGCTTGTCAGCGTCACACCAAATTGATTATCAACGTAGAACGTTTGCGCCAGAGGATTCTGAGGCGCAGTCATTGTCGAAACAATGTTCGATGCAAACTGATTCTGATCCACATCAATATAGTCAGAAAGAACCTGAGACATTTGACCAGTAGCGTCAAGCCCATTCAGAGCCGCAAGAGAAAGCGGAGCGGCTCCAGGACCATACTTACCAGCAAGCTTAGGATCGACAAGCTGAACTTCAGCGGCACGAACCTGATTCAGATAATTCTGAAGTTCTTTAGAATTATACGCTTGTGGGAAATTCGACCAGTTAGCTAAAGGCCACCAGTACTCAGTCGGTCTTGTTGAAATCACATTGTTCCAGTGATTCCAGATCGCACCCTGCGCAACATAGTACGCAAAGGCTTTACTTCCTGCCGCCGCCCAGTCATTTGTATCAATGTCAAGCAACTTGAATTCACGAATACCTGATCTAAATCTTGTACCCGTCGCTTTCTGTCTAGCAGTTGCATTTACACGATTTACGTAGTAAGATGGGCGAATATTGGGAACAAAGAACGATCCAATAATTTCACCGTTTGCATTCGAAATAAGTTCAGACGAACCACTCGGATGCGCAGTGATAGCTTGATGCGTATACTTGTTTCCGTTATCATCTGTGCGATCAGAATATTGAACGAACGAAGATTCTTGTCGACACCATTCTGTTACTTTCTGCCCATCGAAGAAAGGAGTAAACTTCGTATTAGGCTTAAGACCCTTCGCATGGAAGTAAATCTTTCTAGAACGAATCCATGGAATCAACGCTAGATCGATAATACGCTTACCAACAACTTCACGAAGCGTATCAGAAGGAACCACACGAGACACAAAACGCCCGTTACCATATCTCGGAGAAGTCGTTACTGTCGATGCGTACTTTTCACGCAATTGAATAAGTGCGCGTTGACGAATTCTTGGGTTTACAGAGCGAAGCTCGCTGAATCTGCTAACATCAATATCTTCAAGACTACGACCAAACCAGTTCCACATCCAGTTGTTCCAGAGGAATGCTTGCTTTTTATCTAAGCGAGCCGAACCTGCAACAGCTTTTTCTGCGTCTTCTTTTGATTCTTTCCATTCGTCAGTGGTCGGAGAAAGCTTGATAACACCAACGTTATCAACGAGCCCAAAGGGATTAATCTTGATCGAACGCGAAGCAACGGACTGATAAGCCCACTCTTCAGAATCGTAGTTGATATAAACATTATCGCCTTTCTTCAAAATGTTCGAAGAAAGTGTATTGTCAATTACAAGCCGAATGTTATCTTCGTCAACTTGAGGTCTAATCAACTTACTTTCGGGATCGATAGACGCCGCATAGTCGTCGTTATTGGTATCAGCACTAGTCTGATCACCGAAGTCATCAACTTGCGAACCACTTTCTACACGCTCATTACCATCGCTGTCAAGAGCCGCATTAAGTTTTTGCTCAAGTTCTAGAAGACTAAGCGTTGTGAATTCTTCAAGATCGTCCAACTTAGCTTCAATTTTAGCGATATCCGCCATTGTATAACGCTTGTGCTCAATAGGAGTTACCTGAACATCGTTTTCATCAAGCGTGTTTGCATTGAGAAGAATCTTGTAAATCTCAAGAGCATTGTCTGGCGCTTGCTTGTACTGAGGATTAGCGGCTTGCTGCCCTAGAAGCAATTGAATCTCGCCTTCCTGCGTGAGCAAAAGCTTGTCCGCGCGAGGCAAATAGTAGCTAACATCAGCAGTGATATTGTCTCCGTTACGCGGCAAATCAAAAATGCTGGCGGCTGTACCAAACGCAGTTTCGTCTGGACGGAAATCAAGGTAGTTGCGAAGATTTACAACCGTACCATCTTTTAGCGTATGATTTGGAATATCTCTGTATGCAACAGGAACGTTCCCATAAGAAGTAGCGTCGTAGAAATCACCACCAGCACCACGTGCAAAGTAGCGATACTTGACGTAAAGATTCGGCGGTGCACTATCAGCGGCGTTCATGATCAAGCGCCCTTTCGCATAATAGTTGTCGCGCTGACCATCGTCGAGCAACAAGCTCGGTAGCATGTTAATACCACCCGTAACATTGGCTCTCGCAGAGTCGACTTCATAAATGTCAGGCACTGCAAACTCATAATAGGTCACATCATTGACCGTATCGGTTTGTTTCGCAAGTGTTGCTGTAGCAGTGGTAAGAGTCTTGGCTTTGCGAGTCGCAGTCTTCTGCACATACGAAAGCACTTCGTAAGTCTTGCCCGCAACCAATCCAGAGACTTGCACATCACGCCCGCTGTTCGTAGGCGTACCAACTGTATGCGCACGTGCAGAAGAGTCAGCAGATGCAACAATCCAAAGAGAAGTGTCAGTGTATGCTTGACCAGAAGCAAGGGTTTGAAGCGTGATCACACCGCTTCCGTCTGCTACAAGGCTTCCTTCATGAATTTGTTTTGTGAGAACAACGTCAGCAAAGGACTCAGGGCGCGGGCGAGAAGTCGGGAACAGCAGATCGTTGTCTGTAGTTCCATACAGTTTTGCACCGTCTGCTTCTCTCACTAGATTGAATACGTCAGTGCCGCCTGTACCGACACTCTTTGCGTTACGTAAGCTTTGCGCAGAATCCACTGCCACGTCGAAGACGTATACGCGATGATTTGCACCATCTTCTTCTACTGCGCGAATTCTAGCAGTACCAAGTATCGTGCCTGTAGCTCCAAATCCATTATACAGATTAACAGAAGACGCATCAAGATTTGGAAGACCTCTGTTACTGTCAGAAATGAAGTAATTTCCATAGACGATAGGAATTACATCATTCTCAACCGTTTCGGTTTCTTGTGGTCTAGGAACGATAAGTTTAGTAGGTGAAGTCTTATCTACACGATAGCCGTTGATATACGCAAGCCCAGGAGACACAACAAGCTCTAAGCTTGAGTCGCCTGCCACTGCGTCTTGAATGTTTACAACAAAAGGATTGACAATGTAGTTACCAGACTCTTCATGAGTCCGCATAGCAATCAGTTCTTGAATCTTGTTGTAAGCGTCAGATTCTTTAAGCTCTTCGACAATCTTAGAGTTTTCGACCGTAGCCAAAAAGACAAAGGTATCGTCACTTGTAATTTGATCTTGTGTAACAAGTTGTAAGCGAATACGATAGCGATCAGCACCAGGCGATGCGGTATTGACAATACCATTCGCATTGTCGTATAATGCAGTTGTGTCGTTAACTGATATAACTTCCTGAACAACCTTAAATCCAACGGTCGCATTGGCAATCGTCGTATACGGCGAAAGAATAAGAGACTGCTCTGTGGTGTGCACAAAGTGACCTAGAATAAAGAAGTCACCTTCGCCAACAGTAAACTTAACACCTTGACCCGTAGCGTTAGGCACTTCCGTGGTAAGTTGATAACCACCGCCAGACTGATCGTATAGAACTTCACCATCGCCAAATCTTGTTGGCGTCGAACCAATCGTGTCTGCACCAGCGTTTGTATACTGTACGTACACTGTGTCAAGAACAAAATCAGAACCGTTGCGAGGTCTTACTTCTAGTACACGGGCTTCTACGTTGGTGATAGGGTTCTTGAATACAGTACCAACAGGAATATCTGCGAAAGCACCCCCTGCATTCGTAGCAGATATTTTAACCCATTCGTAGCCTGCATTAACAGCCATACCACCCGACGATACAGTTGCGCCTTCCTTGAAAATATTCTTTCCAAGGCGTGCCAGCTCCTGATAGATCATCGTCTGTAGCTGAGTTAACTCTCTGGCCTGAAGCGCTCTCCCGTTATTGAAGAGTATCTGATAATAGTTATCAGCCTCACTATAATCGTCGTTATAGAGACCCGATAATGTACTAGAAGTAAATTGTGTCGCCATGTTTTATCCTAACTGAATAACTATTCGAATGTCTTCGGTTTGAGCGGCTTCTCTTGTGACCGCATTATCAAGTGTATTTATGTATAAAATCTCACCCGAATATGCGTCAACTGCCGGATTTACTTTAGCCAAAATTTGCGCAGTTCCACCTTGCTCATTGATAATGTTGTCACCAAGCGCAAACTCTTCAAACCCCGTCTCTTCATCTTGGAAATAATATAGCGTGTTCGTATCAACGTAATAAATTTTTGCTGTGGCTGTCTGTAGGGTATTAGTGAACGTGTCGTTCTCTACCCAAGCACCACTGACTGTGCCGATTGTGAAAATCTTAGCGGCTTGCCCAGTGTTACCTGTAAATGCTGAGTCTCCACCGAAAACTGTCAAGTCTTTGATTACGCCGACCTGATAAAACTCTGTGCTATTCGCAACGATTGTGTTCTCTTCGTTCCCAATAAAGTCTGTCTGAAGCATCAGTTCTCGACACTTTAATGTATCGACTGGGTCGTAATGAATGCCTCTCTTTGGAGAAATAACTGCTCTTAGCTTAGCGCCTGTACCGCCACCTGGATCAGTCACGATTACTTTTGCATAATCATAACCTTCGCCGTGCAGATAACCACCAAAGCCATTTGAGTCGCAACGAACATTGACGATCTTGTTGTCAAAAACATCAGCGACAAATCTAGCACCTGAACCATTACCGCTAATTGTGATTGTAGGGCTTGTGTAATTCAAGCCAGCGCTGTCAATCGCAATGTTAAGAATTTGCCCAGCAGTAGCGCTATCTTGAAGAGACAATTGGTCGCGCTCTTCTGGAATCGTAGTGTTTCTGTTTGCAATTCTTTTTACTGGAGTATATGTCTTTGTACGAAACGTGCCATAAGCCAAATTACTAATCTTGTACATGTACTTCCACAAGTAGCCATCAGAAGTTCTGAGCGTTTTTGTGGTGTTGTTTACCAGACTTGCAACAGGTTCGGCAAATGATTCTTGAGCAGTACCATCGTCAAGTCTGCTTTGTTCGATACAAAGAAAAACTTCTCTCAGAGAATTGACTACGTAAAAATTTGTCTGAAACGGGTTGTTGTTATCATAGGCTTCATAAATCTCATCGCTTTGCCACGTGATCGTAGGAATCACATAAGACACATTGCTTAACACCTTAACAGACTGTAAAGTGTGTCGAAACTTTGTTTGATTGTAAACAGAGCCTAAAGTTTCAGCAGTAATAGCATCAGAAGCCGTAATTGGTTCTGCTCTAGAAATTCCAATATGATAAGGAACACCATCGCTATCAATGTCTGCTTTTAATAGCGTCAGCAGGTGTTCTCTAAAACTGTTGGTGACCGATGCTGTCATAGTTAATTCTCTTTACACGATGATGTTATTTATACAGTATCCGTGATAACTGCGCGGGCTCTAGAGGCTTGTGCATCATATCTCAGAATGTTGTTTCTTAATGGGTTAATAACAGACGGGTTTGCCGGAACCGCAGTCACTCTTACATAATCGCCTGTGATAATGGTACCTGTGAAATTCACTAACGTAATCGTTCCATCTGTTGCAGAGTAACTTCCGACGTTATCGATCAAAGGATTGCCAGTAGAAATCTCAATGACTTGAATCGTAGTTGAGTCCAGCTTGTTTTTGAAGTTACACGCTTTGCCATTGTAATAGAAAGGATCCGACTGAATAATGAACGAATCATCAAGAGGCGCTGAAATAGCCGCTGGATAATAAATCGTCTGTACTGGTGCTGTAGGATCAGGAACGAATCTGCTTTGCATTTTAATGTCAGCACGACTCGACAAAATCGAATCGTCGGTGTCATCGATATCAGTAAGCATGTTTGATCTACGGAACGATTGGTTGAAACCTCCAACGCTCGTATCAAAATAGCTTTGCATTGTGTTCTTAACTTGTTCTTCAATGGTCGATTGATCAAGCGAAGTTAGGGTCGGATTGAACTGAAAGACCGTAGAGACTTCAAGATATGTCTCAACAGGATCGACAAACTCAAGTGCAAATGAAGCAACAGACAAGTCTTTAGCCAGACTTAGAATGTCGTTCTTTGTATTTGTAATGACAACATTGTCATCGGTGTCAAACACAATCGACGCAAAAACGCTACCATATCTAGGTGGTAAATTATCTTCACCACCCCAAGCTTTAATATCAGAAATAACGTTTGTAAAGTTTCTTTTAATCAGTGCCGCATAATCTTGTGCAGTCACCATTCTGTTCTGTGCCGCCCACTGAAAAGGTGCGTTCTTTCGAATCGATTCGATTTCTTCTTTGAACGATCCGTTTGAAGACACCGAGACCGTGGTGACAACAATTGTTTTGCCATCAACGGTCGACGTAGGAACAAAAGTTCGCCCGCCGTTAGCTTCAGGACCAGCAACAGTTGTGTACGATACTTCGATTTTATTGCCAGCTTGCGGGCTCTTACCAAGTCGCACACCATTACCAAACGTCAATTCATAGTAACCATTCGGAGATTCTTTGATAACATAAATTCTTGAATCTTCGTCAATGGTTGTTGTATTGATAATGTTGACATAGAGATCGTAGCTGTTTGACGTAACGCTGTCATAAACCTTAACTGTGATTGTATCGAGGTCTAGATTTGTTACGGGAATGACGTACGTGTCATTTTCGCTAGCAGGACCCGCAATGAATGTTTTGCGCTTGGTCACACCCTCGTAAATAGGAATGTTTCGATTGCCATTAAGAGTGAAGTTGTAAACACCAGTACCGTCTGCATTTGCTATTAGAGCATCACGAGTTTGGAACGTGTAGCTTTTGTTGTTAATCGTAGTTGTGAATTTTGTTCCCGATGAAATAGTCATCGTAGAAGGGTTGTCATTATTTACAACGCTCAAATTAACAACAGCAAAAGAGGCTTTTCTAGAACCCACTTGATAGCCCAAGCTTCCTGCAAGCCCGACAAGAGACGATCTTAATTGTGCGGTGCTTAGAAACGATTCATTCAGCGCAAAGTTAGCAAGCAAAGCATTGTAATGCGTGTTGTATGCTAGAACGTCAAGCAAATTTGACAGACCCGACGCTTCGAAGTTATAGTCAGCGAACTCCGGCTTTTGCGCCAAGAACAGCTTCAAATTGTTCTTGATTGTGTTAAAATCTAGTTCCGTTGACTTAATGGTAGTCGCCATTTTCTACTCCGATTAAATAACTTGCTGTGGAATAATGAAATCCACACCAGTTTGAATAAAGATTTGATCTTCGTCAGGTACTGTAAGAATACCTTCGATAAGGTCAGAATCGATAAGAAGAACGCCTTCAATGAAGCCATTGAATAGAGCGAAAATCATATCCGAATCTGGATCCGTCAGTAGCGCATCTGGTGGTGGAATTACCAAATCTCTCTTGACCAGATCGCCTCGATAAGTAGCAAGACGATCATCAGCTTCGGACCTGATAATGCCATCGTAAATAATAAACGGCTCTGTAGAAATTGGAAGAACTGGAATTTCTGCAGGCGACGTAGGATTCAACGAGACTCTTAAACTCTCAACAACACCCGTAGACACTACTCTGAATTCAATCGTTGCCGTTACGCTGTTATAATCTGGCGTAGCAGTAACTTTAACATTTAAAACCTTTGCTCTAGGTTCGTATCTCTGAATCGCAGTTTTGATGTTGTCAATAATTTCTTCACCAACATCTTCACTCATCAACTCAAAAAGCAAGCCGCTTAGATTCGCTCCGTACTGCGGGCGATAAGGCTTCTCGTACTTATTTGTGAGCAAAAGGTTCTTAATAGCTTGCTTAACAGAAGCCGCGTCTGTCTTTCGAAAAACATCACCGTCAGTAGACGTTCTCGCATCCAAAGACAAATCAACGTCCGAGTATTCACGTTCTTTTACGACGCGAATGCTCGTACTTAGATTAGTATCTTCTGTTGAGAAAATTTTAGCCATGGGGGTTAAAACCTTTTCTTTTTATTTATATCAGTCATCAGGAAGTATTTCTAACAGTTCATTTTTTGTCTGAAGCTCGCCATTGTAAGTCGTTTGAATATTGTAGGCAAACTTAAGTTCAAAGCTAGGAGGAACTTTTGGCATTTCTAACACGATTTGACAAGTCAATTCACCACTGGGATCAAAGGTATCGTAGTCAAGAGTTAACTTGTCATAATCAATATAATCTTTCCAGAACACTGCAAGATCAAATGTTTTGCGAGGATCAGTCTTACCGTCTTTATCGATTAGCTGATAAACGATTGCGCGCCCTGTTCTTCTTAAATCATTAACGCTTCCGCCACTAGGTCTTTCACCAACGTACAGAGGAACTCTTGCAACCCATCCGTCAGGTCCTTTACCGTACGAACCACCAGGATTTTGTTTTGAGAGTTTCTTCGCATTCTCTTTCGAACCTGCAGGAACTTCTTGCACTTCAAACTTAGGGTTAGGTTCGTAGATACCTTCTGACACAACCAGGCGATGCTGAGAGAATGTAGGATTGCCAATCACTGTTTTCATAGCGTTTGCATGCACGACCAAATTTCTTGCAATCTGCTTTAAATCAGGCGCACCAAAGAAGTTTGCT
>Ga0099848_1000993_pt1 | contig 13273 bp, 14 predicted proteins | sample CB_VirMetaG_3_FD_78179 | JGI IMG/M metagenome (GOLD analysis project Ga0099848, IMG submission 78179) | Freshwater to marine saline gradient viral communities from Chesapeake Bay - CB_1508_1S Viral MetaG | ecosystem: Environmental > Aquatic > Marine > Coastal | place: USA: Chesapeake Bay... | reverse complement strand
TGGTCAGGTTTTAAGTTCTACTGGCACAGCAACTGAATGGATTACTCCTGCTACTGGAGGTGGAGTTACAGTTCAATATTTTTCCGCTGCTGGTCCAGCAGCAAATTTGACTATTAATACTGAAGCAACAGTAGTATTGAATACTACAATTGCAACTTCAGGAACAGGTGATTTTACAATTGCTTCTGGAGTTGTTACTATTGTTAATGCTGGTGTATATCATATTTCATATTCCGTATTAACAGATGTTACTACTGGTACTAGTAGATCAGAATCTGAAGCATATTTACAGATAAATGGAACAACAGAACTAGCTAATTCTAGAGTAAGTATGTATAATCGCATAGCTGGCGGAGGTGTTGCTACTGGAACAAAAACTATGTTATACAGTGCAACTGCTAATGATACAATTCAAATTAGGGCATTACGAACAGCTGGAACTTCAACCATAGCTGCTTTGGCAAATCAATGCGTTTTAACAATCTATAGGGTTTCTTAATTATTATGGCAACTTTAAAAGATACTAGAGTTTATGGAAATTTTAGAGTAAATTTAGCAGTAGTTGATAATAACAATAATTCAGGAACTTCAGGTCAAGTGCTAACATCAACTGGCACAGGATTTCAGTGGGCAAATAATCCTAGTAGTGCGCCAGTCAAATATTTTTCCGCTTCTGGTCCTCCTCAAACTGGTGACGGAGGAGATAATACATCTGCACTTACAGCTGCTTTCACTACTGTAATTTTAAGTTCTGCGACTGCAATAACTTCTGGAACAGGCGATTTTACAATTAGTGCTGGAGGAGTTGTTACTATTGTTAATGCTGGTGTATATCATATTTCATATTCTATATTAACAGATATTACAGCTATTGAGGATCTTAGATCAGAATCTGAAGCATTTTTACGGATAAATGGAACAGGAGAATTAAATCATTCACAGGTAATCATGTATAACCGTGAAGGGATTGAAGGTGCTGCTACTGGAGCAAAAACTATGTTATACAGTGCAACTGCTAATGATACAATTCAAATTGTAGCAAGAAGAAGTGCAGGTACTTCTCCTAACATCAGGATACTACAAGGTCAAACTGTTTTAACAATCTATAGGGTTGCTTGACGATTTTAATAAAACATAAATACTTAAAAAGTAGGTTGTAAGGATGGCTCAACCATCAACTAGAGAAGAATTTAAAGATTATTGTTTGAGGCAGTTGGGTGCTCCTGTCCTTGAAATTAATATTGATGATGATCAATTAGACGATAGAATTGATGATGCAATTCAATTCTATCAAGAATGGCATTATGATGGTATAGAGCGTATGTATCTAAAGCATCAAATTACTGCAAATGATGTAGCAAGATTTACTTCTTCCAATGAATCTAATTCTACTTTAGCACCAGACGAAGCAACTTGGGAAAACAGAAATAATTTTATAGAAGTACCAGATCATGTAATTGGTATTTCAAAAGTATTTGGAGTATCTTCTAATTGGGTTCGTAATGATTTATTTGGTTTAAGTAATCAATATTTCTTAATGGATGTATTTTCATTTTCATCTGGATTTGCATTTGGAAATTTTGATATGACAAATTATTTTATGATTCGTCAGTATTTTGAAACTCTTGATATGGTTGTCAATACTGGTGCTTTAGTTGAATATAGATTTAATAAAAGACAAGATCGTTTATTCATTGATATTGATGTCAATCGTTTAACCGAAGGAAACTATATTTTAATTGAGTGCCATAGAGCATTAGATCCATCTTCTTGGTCTCAAGTTTATAATGACAGTTTTTTAAAGAAATATGCTACGGCATTAATTAAAAAGCAATGGGGTCAAAATTTAATTAAGTATAATAATGTTCAACTTCCTGGAGGAATTACTCTCAATGGAAGACAACTTTACGAAGATGCTTTGGCAGAGATTGCTGAATTAGAAGCAGATATGCCAACCAAATATACACTTCCACCAATGGACATGATCGGATAAAATGCCTACTAGTAAATATTTTCCACTATATTATGGTGGTTATTCAGGAGAACAAAATTTAATTCAAGACCTAGTTGACGAACAAATTAAATTGTTTGGATCTGATGTCTATTATTTACCAAGAACTATTTTAAAAGAAAATGCATTAGATGATATAATTTATTCAAAATTTGAAAATCAATTTCAAATTGAAATGCTTCTATCTAATGTAGAAGGGTTTGGAGAACAATCAGAATTTATTTCTAAGTTTGGTCTTCGTATTACCGATGAAATTAAATTCATTGTTTCTGCAAGAAGATGGGAAGAAGAATCATTTAGATATAAATTAACAGTTGATGGAAGACCAAATGAGGGAGATCTTTTATATTTCCCATTAACTACAGATTTATATGAGATTAAATTTGTAGAAAGAGAATCACCTTTTTATCAATTTGGTAAAATTCAATTTATTATTATGACTGCTGAAATCTATGAAATTGGAAATGATAACATTGATGTTGGTATTGACGATATTGATGAGATTGAAGAACTTTTTAGTTCTGCTATTGCATTGAATCTTAGAGTTGGAGGAGCAGGTGATTATGAAGTTGGTGAAATTGTTACTGGTAGTATATCAAATAAAATTGCAGAAGTCAAGTCTTGGGATTCTTCAACTAGAATTATTCAAGTTATTAATCGTACAGGAACTTTTGTAGAAGGTGAAAGTTTAACTGGCAATACCAGTGGTTCTGTATGGGTTGTAGATACATTCTCCACAATAGAGAATACTAATTCTGAGTATGATCAAAATAAATATATTGAAGACACTGCAAATACTCTTATTGATTGGGGAGAGAAGAACCCATTCGGTGAGTTTGGAAATATAGGAGATAGCTTCTAATGTTAGGACCACACTATTATAACGAAGCGATACGTAAAACCGTCGTCGCATTCGGAACTCTATTCAATAATATTGAAATTCAAAAAGTAGATCCACAGACAAAAACTGTAATCGAAGTTGAGAAAGTTCCTCTTGGCTATGGACCAAAGAATAAATTTCTTACTCGCTTAGAACAGAATCCTGAAGTAGGAAGAAAGGTTGCTATTCAGTTACCTCGTTTATACTTTGAGATGACTGGCATTAACTATGACAACGCACGTAAAACTAGTCCTATTCAAAAATATAGAACTGTTGTTGCAGAAAATGGAAATGAAGTAAGAGTTCAGTATGTTCCTGTTCCATATAATATGGATTTTGAACTTGGTATCATTGCTAAATCACAGGATGATGGTCTACAAATTATTGAACAGATTCTACCATACTTTCAACCAAATTTCAACTTCACCTTAAACTTCATCCCAGACATGGATGAGAAGAGAGATGTTGCTGTGATCTTGAACAGTGTAGATTATGAAGATGATTGGGAAGATGATTTTATGCAGCGCCGCAGTATCATTTGGACTTTAAATTTTACCGCTAAGTCATACATCTACGGTCCATTCAATCAGGCGGGTATTATTCGCAAGGCTACTGTATACGAATCAGTTGGTGATCTCAACCAGAGCAGAAGAAACGCTGCTTATTCTTATACACCTAAAGCACTTGAAGATAAAAACAATGATGGTGTTATAGATACATTAGATGATGCACTGGTTATGCCAGATGATGATTTTGGATTTAATGAAGGTATCGAGTTCTTTTAATAACATATGAATGAGTTTGAAAAAAGTATGGAACAAATTTTTGACATTGATATTGCTACAGAAGAAACTGAAGTAGTTGAGCAAAAGAAAGAGGATCCAAAATCAAAAGAGGATCCTCAAAAAGATTATGAATATACCAGGGGGGAGTTGTACAGCCTCATCAGTAAGGGCCAGGAGGCTGTACAAGGTGCCTTAGAGGTCGCTCAGGAGTCGGGACACCCGAGAGCCTATGAAGTTGCTGTAGCGGCGATGAAACACGTTGCTGACATGACCGATAAGCTAATCGATCTCCAGAAAAAAATGAAAGATCTTGATGCGCCAGTAAAAGGTAAAGGACCAACGACCGTTAACAATACCATGTTTGTTGGATCTACTGCAGATCTCCAAAAGATGATCAAAGAGATGGGCAAGAAGTCAGAAGAATAAATAAAAATAAATTTATTATAGTAGATTATGGCTATTCAAATTGTCACAATGCTTAATGGCGATCAAATTATTTGCGATTTAAACGAATTATTTGATAAAGAAGATAAAGATAAAACAAAAGGAATTGGATTTGTTTTTAAATTACCATATATTCTTACTTTAGAGGGTCAAGAAGAAGATCAAGTATCGGTAAGATTCGATATATGGAATCCATTTTCAATTGATAGAATGTTTCAAGTTCCTTACGAAAGAGTTGTGTGTGTAAGCTCACCACAACCACATTTACAAGATCTTTATTTGGAAAAAACAGGTTTAGAGATCCCAAAGAACAGTGGCGATCTTTTGCACCCTGAGGTCTTGTCCGCTTAAATTATCTCCTTTATATAATACGTGGCGTTGGAAGCTTGATGCTATTTCAACGCCATTTTTTAGTACCTGATTTCTTGTACGTACTTGTATTGTATCATCGTACAAGATTTCAATTTTATCAACAATTGAAGTTTCTTTAAATTTTGTTCTAGCCATAATTATCCAGCCTTATAAATTACAGTTCCAACTAATCTTTGAACACCGATATTAGAATAAATTAAATTTGCATTTCCTGTTATAGAAAATTTCATGTAGTTTGTTCCAGGATCAATATTTATGTATATATTATCTCCAGTATATTCTGATAAAGTGAGATAACCTCCCCAAGATTCTGCAGCGCCAGATTTTGCTGCAAATGGCAATCCAGTAAGAAGAACTTGTTCTGTTGCAGAAATACCAGAGGTTTCTGGATAAACAACATCAAAACACGCATAAACTATATCTCCAGTTTTTGTATAGCTTCCTTTTGGAAATACTAATTCATATTGTGCTCCAGTACCAGTGGCATCATTTAATTGTATTACATCACCTTCCGAGTATCCAGTACCAGTGGCTAAGACTCTAACATTTTCTGGATTTCCATTTACATCTACAGAAGACCAAGTGACAGTTAATCCAGTTGCTGCTGGATTTAAAACAGTAATATTTGTAACAGTTGATCCAGCACTTGTGGAAGAATAATTAGTTCCATTATTTGCTTTACTTAAAGAAATTAATTTAAATACTGTGCTAGAACCATCGGTTGGAATCCATGATCCTTCTTCATAATCATCAAATAATTCTGATTCTGTGGTGGCATACACTGGGAATGGAGTGTTGGCGGTAGCGGAAAAATCTATCCCCTTACCTGATGTTCCTATAACTAAATTACCATTTAAAATTGTAACATTACCATTAGAACCAAATTTAGTATTTTCATTAATAGTTCCTGTTGTATCTTTTGTATAAATTTGTATTTTTCCTGCACTACCAGCACCATCTCTAGCAGCTTGGATATAAGAAGTTTCGGCAGAAGAATCATAAAAACTTAATCTAGCTAAATTAATTGTCTCTGTAATACCAGCAGTTCTTTGGTATCTTGTAATTGCATTGCCAGATGATGAAATATGTTGTAAATCTTGTGGATTACTTGTGCCAATACCAACTCTACTATTTGTACCATCTACAACAAATGTTGATCCATTTGCAATAATATTTTTTGTGTATATTGAGGAGAAATTATTTTGAGATGATCCTAAATTATTTGTTGTGAGTAAAGGTAGAATACTACCAGTATTATCTATTTTAATATTTTCTACATATGTAGAAGCGTTACTTCTCAGTTTAAATACAAATTCACTTTGATTGGTAGCTGTTCTTCTCATAACAATTGCAGAGAAGTCACTACCACCGCTCATTTTATGAGAGATAATTTTTTCGGTTGGTATAGTGGCAGTCGTGGTTTCTTCTAATACAATATTTCCACCAGCAGTAGTTCCTCCCTTTATTGTGAGATTTTGTGATAGTGATCCTACAGTTGTAAGTGAGGACGTAGTTACACCAGCTCCAAGAACTAGCGTTCCTAATGATGGTCCTATTTGAGTAGCACTAATAAGAGTTACATCATTAATTCTATAAGTTTTATCAGATAGTAAATTTAAATTTTCAGATGAAGTCCAAGAAGATACAGAATTTATATATGTTAAAGTTTTATCTGTAGTTCCCTTAAGTATAATTCCACCACCATCAGCAAATGCATCAGATGGATTATCAATAGAGCCTAACTCAATATTTTTATCATCTATAGTTAAAGTTTCTGCATTAACTGTTACTGTGGTTCCAGATACCAAAAGATTACCACCGACAGTTAAATCAGTAACAGTTAAATCATTTGGAATAGTTACATTATAACTATCATCTCCACGTATCCAAGCTCCAGTACCAGAACCAATTACTAGCTGTCTATTCCCAGATGGATTAATTGGTTCGTATGTAGCATCATTATTTGTTTCTCCATCGGCAGGACCAATTAAAACATTTCCAGTTCCTAGAACACCATATCCTGCATAGTGACCAATACAAACATTGGAAGATCCTGTAGAATTTAAAAATAACGAATTTGATCCTACTGCAGTATTTTTATTACCAGTATCATTTGTTTTTATAGAATTAGATCCTACAGCGGTATTATTATTTCCAGATGTTGCTGTAAGTAACGCCGAAAAACCAATGGCAGTATTGTTATCAGAATTAGAATTTAATGCAGCTTCATACCCAATAGCAACGGTGTTAGTTCCTGTATTATTATTTAATAATGCTAGATATCCAATTCTAGTATTGCTTGGAACAGATCCACCACCTCTACCTAAAGACATTGGATTCGGACTACTACCTCTAATAATAATATCATTGTTTACGAAGTTAGCTTGTCCTTTAACTTCAAAAATATCTGTAGAAGATGAATTTAATATAGCATCATTTGATACAGATAAAGTATTTCTAATTGTTGTTGTGCCGCTATTTGATGCTCCAATAATAATAGCTGATGCTTGACCAAATGCATTTAGACTAGTAACGTTAGTATTTAATAAATCAAAAGTTGTGCTTGAAGTTAATATGCTAGTGTTTATTGTTGGGGAAGTATTAAATACAAGAACTCCAGAACCAGTTTCATCTGTTATTTTAGATCTAAATTGACTCGATGTTGATTCAGCAAAATTAGCAAACGTAGCTACACCATCATATAAAACTGTTCCACCGTTACCGAAATTAATTACAGAAGAGTCTGTTCCAGTAAAAGATAATGTATTTGATACAGTAAATATTTTATTAGCAGCTAAAGTAAATGTTCCAGTTGAATTAGATATAGTTACTCCGTTTACTGTATTTGCTGTGGCATTACCAATAGAAGGTGTAGTTAATATTGGAGAAACTAAAGTTTTATTTGTTAAAGTTTGTACTTGATCTAGATATACATCTCCAGCGGTGTCCCAATAAACAGTATTTCCATCACTTCGCAAATAATCTCCAGTATTTCCTGTGCTATTATTTGCATATAAACCGTTTCCAGTAAGATCTAAACTATCACCAGAAACAACCTCTTCTATTCTTTTAGTATTATAATTTATTGCTAAAGGGAAACGATTTGCCATTACACCAGTGCCTGGAAGTATTCTTACATAAAGGTATTTATAGCTAGAGAAATTTTATTTGGGATAAATAAAAATAAAAATGTTTTATATTAGGCACGATATAAACAACGATCCAGTTATTCCACAACCTTCTTCTACAGACGTAACAATCTTCAATGGAACAGAAGGTTGGACTAATATTACATATAAAGATTGGAACGCAGATTATATTGCAAGAAATTCTGATAATACTGTAAGAACTCCTGGAGCATATCAAGCAAGAAATGCTGACAACACACCAAGAACTCCAGCAGCATATCAACGTCATGACGTAAACAATAACCCCGTATTAGTATAATGGCTGGAATATTCAACTGGGACGACAACTTCAGACAAAATGTTGCCATGGGTAAAGTCCGTGGTGCATCTACCATTCACAAGTTTGGTGCTGCGCCAGCGATGTCACAGAACCAGATAGGAACTATCTGGGATAAGAATGACACAGTATATCCATGGAGTGCTTTTGATACTGCTGGCGTAATCACCGCTGCTATTGCTAATGCTTCTGATAATGGAAAAGTTGTGACGGTTATTGGATTGGATGCTGACTATAACGAAGTATCAGATACATTTACATTATCAAGCACCGCTACTGTTGCTGGTACAGTTTCATTCAAGCGTGTGTTTAGAGCATATGTTTCCACAGGCACCAATAATGTTGGTGATGTAACTTTCACCAAGAACGGAACTGATGTATTGAGGATTACTGCTACGAAGGGTCAGACCTTAATGGCAATCTATACTATCCCTGCTGGAAAAACTGGATATCTATATAGGGCTGTTTGTACGGCACAAGCATCTGCTGATGGCAGCGGTAATATGTTTATTCGTTATTTCGGTCAATCAGCATTCAGGATCGCCCATTCATTTGAAGTTGCTGGTGTTGGTGGTCAGTATGATTATGACTTCTCATTCCCACAGCGTATTCCAGAGAAATCTGATATTGATGTTCGTATGACTACCCGTTCAAACAACGGTCGTTATACAGCAGCATTTGATTTACTGCTACTTAACGAAATTTAAGTAACTATTGTAACAGAATGAACAGTGTATAATAAATAGTATACTGTTCATTTTTTTTAAGCATGAATACTAAAACTTGTCCCAAGTGCCAAGCAACTTGGATAGATGGTCAGCATTACTGGACAGGAACAAATAAGAAAGGTAATGAGACCGACTTAGCTTCACTTGTTTGTGACAAGTTTGGAGATGATACTTGCATCAACCCATACAAAGGAACCACTGACGGAAAGGGTTGGGAAAAAAGGTTAAATAATATGGATGCAATTGATGAAGATATTAAAAGGAGTTTGAATGAGTAGTGATCAGATTTATTTGGGGAATCCGCTTCTAAAGAAAGCGAACGTTCCCCACGATTGGACTAAAGAAGAAATTCAAGAATATCTTAAATGTAAAGAAGACCCTGTTTATTTTGCACTTAATTATGTAAAAATTGTTCAGGTTGATGAAGGTCTAATTCCTTTTAGAATGTATGACTTCCAGAAAGATCTTGTTAACAAATTTCATAACAATAGATTTAACATTGCAAAGCTTCCAAGGCAAACGGGAAAATCCACTGTTGTAGTTTCGTATCTACTTCACTATGCTTTGTTTAATGATAGCGCAAACATTGGTATTCTTGCAAACAAAGCATCGACTGCTCGTGACCTATTAGGAAGATTACAGACAGCATACGAGAATCTTCCTAAGTGGTTACAGCAAGGTGTTATTGCGTGGAACAAAGGATCTATGGAACTGGAGAATGGTTCTAAGATCATGGCTGCTTCCACGTCAGCATCTGCTGTGCGAGGAATGTCATTCAACATCATCTTCCTGGACGAATTTGCGTTCGTTCCAAATCACATTGCAGACGACTTCTTCTCGTCTGTATATCCTACTATTTCATCTGGACAGAAAACTAAAGTTATTATTATCTCTACTCCATATGGTATGAACCACTTCTACAAGTTGTGGGTAGATGCACAGAACAAACGCAATAACTATATTTGGACAGAAGTTCACTGGTCAGAAGTTCCTGGGCGTGATGCTAAGTGGAAAGAAGAAACTATCAAGAACACTTCCGAACGTCAGTTCACTCAGGAATTTGAATGTGAATTCTTGGGATCGGTTGACACACTTATCTCAGCATCTAAATTAAGATCACTTGTATTTGATACTCCAATCAGTTCAAATAAAGGACTTGATGTGTATGAAAAGCCAACTGAAAAGGGAGAGTATATTATTACCGCTGACGTTAGCCGAGGAATTGGTGGAGACTATTCAGCTTTCATCGTATTTGATATTACAACAGTTCCATATAAAGTAGTTGCCAAATATCGCAATAATGAAATTAAACCGATGCTTTTCCCCAACGTTATTAATGACGTTGCGAGAGCATATAACAACGCATATGTTCTATGTGAAGTTAATGACGTTGGTGATCAGGTAGCATCTATTCTTAACTACGATCTTGAGTATCCAAATGTTCTCATGTGCTCAATGCGTGGACGTGCTGGGCAAATTGTTGGTCAAGGATTCTCTGGCAATAAGACACAACTTGGTGTCAAGATGAGTATCACTGTTAAAAAAGTTGGTTGTCAAAATCTCAAACAAATTATTGAAGATGATAAGTTATTGTTTAGGGATTACGATATCATCAACGAGCTTACTACATTTATTCAGAAAAAGCAATCGTTTGAAGCAGATGATGGTTTCCATGATGACTTAGTAATGTGTTTAGTTATATTCTCTTGGATGGCAGTTCAAGATTACTTCAAAGAAATGACGGACAATGATGTTCGTCAAAGAATCTATGAGGAACAAAAGAATCAGATTGAACAGGATATGGCACCATTTGGATTCATTACAACAGGACTGGAAGGAGATGAAGGATTTGTTACTGATGGATCTGTCTGGTATGGAGATACACAAGAAGACGTATCATATATGTGGGACTATAGATAATGGATGTTGAAGATCAGTTTTCTTTAGAACATCTGATCTTCAAAGATCGGAAGTGTAGGGTGTGTGGGAAAGTAAAAAGTTTGATGGATGATTTTTATATTACCCGTAAAGATCGAGGAACAATGTTTTCTGCATATTCATATGAGTGTAAACAGTGTACCATAGATAGGGTAAAAAAGTCAAGAGCAAAAAAGTGTTTAAATTCTGACTGGCAATATCCAGATTGGTGATGTTCACGCCAAGTTTCCCCACTCAAAGAAGTCAAAATAATAAATAATTTTAGATTACATGGATATCTAAAGAGGAGAAAAACATGGCAAGTCAAGTCTCGCCTGGAATTGTTTTAAAGGAGCGTGACATAAGTAATGTCGTTGTTACTGGTGCTCTTCAAATTACCGCAGCGATTGCTTCATCGTTTGCAAAGGGACCAGTTGGTGAAGTTGTTAATATCAATACACAAAAAGAATTAGTAAGTGTTTTTGGTACTCCAGTTGATGCTAATGCAGATGACTGGCATGTTGCTTCCGAGTTTCTATCATACGGCGGAAGATTAGCAGTTGTTCGTGCTACTTCAGCATCCCTAAAAAATGCAGGTTCAACCCAAGGTGTTCTTGTTAAGAGCGATGCTGATTGGGAAGCAGGTGCAGGTGGTTTAGAAGCTTTCGTAGCAAGAACTGCAGGAACCTGGGGTAACTCAGCAACTGTAGTTGTTGTTGACAGAGGTGCAGATCAGTATGTAACTTTCGATGCTGCATTTGCTACTCCTCCTGTTGCAGGAGATCTTATTACATTTGATAGCGGAAAAAGCGGCAAAGTTCTATCAATCTCTGGCAACACTGTTGCAGTAGTTCTTGATGACCCAACTTCATTGATTGCTGCTGGCGACGGAATTGCTGGTGCTGGTGCAGCTGCTGCAGATCTAACTGTTACTGCAGTTCAAAACTGGTATCTAAACACTCAGATTGGTTCAACTGGAATTAGCCTTGCAAACATCGGTCCACGTCCTGGAACTTCCCAGTTCGCTGCTGATAGAGGTATTTCATACGACGAAGTTCACGTAGCAGTTATTGATACTACTGGAGAAATCTCAGGAACTGCAAATACAATTCTTGAGAGATTAACCTACCTTTCAAAGCTATCTGATGCAACTGGTGCTCAAGGTGAAAAGACCTATTACAAGGATGTAATCAACGAGCAATCCTCACAAATTTATAACGGTGGTCATCCATCCGCAGTTATCGCTGGTTTAGTTTGGGGTCAGGCATCCACTGGCTTAAGTGGAGCACTTGGATTAGTTGGTCTTCACACTGATGCTTTAACTGGTGGCGTTGATGATTATGACTATACTGGCGCAGAAATTTCTGACGCATATGATCAGTTTGCCGATACCGAAGCAACTGAAATCGACTTCGTTCTAATGGGCGGTCCAATGGCTCTTGAGTCGGACACCAAGATCAAGGCAAACAAGGCTGTTGCTCTTGCAGCAGCTAGAAAAGATTGTGTTGCTTTTGTTTCACCTCACAAGGGAAATCAGATCGGCACTAGTGGAGCACTAACTTCAACCCAGCAAAGAGATAACACGATTGCGTTCTTCAGCACAATCACTTCAACATCATATGCAGTATTTGATAGCGGTTACAAGTATTTCTATGATCGCTTCACCGATAAGTATCGTTGGTTAGCTTGTAACGGTGATGTTGCTGGTCTATGTGTTTCAACTTCAGCTGCTCTTGATGATTGGTATTCGCCTGCTGGTGTTAACAGAGGTTCACTAAGAAACGCTGTTAAGCTTGCATACAATCCAAACAAGGCAGACAGAGACGAGCTTTATCAGAACAGAATCAATCCAATTGTTTCTTTCCCTGGTCAAGGTATCACTCTATTTGGAGACAAGACCGCTCTTGCTTCACCTTCAGCGTTTGACAGAATCAACGTTCGTCGTCTATTCCTCAACGTTGAGAAGAGAGCTGGTGAGCTTGCTAAGCAAGTTCTATTTGATCAGAATGATGAGACCACAAGAGCTTCATTCTCAAGTGCATTAAATTCATACTTGAACGAAGTTCAATCAAGAAGAGGACTTACCGACTTCTTAGTTGTATGTGACGAATCAAATAATACTACTGACGTAATTGACAGAAATGAGTTTGTTGCTGAAATTTATATTAAACCAACTCGCTCAATTAACTTCATTACTATTACCTTCACCGCAACGAAGACTGGTGTTTCATTTAGTGAAGTTGTCGGACGATAATTTTTTATATTAAACAAACACTAAGAGGTAAAAACAAATGGCACTATCAAGCAAAATTAGCGATTTCATTTCAAGTGTTGGTCAAGGCGTCAAGCCTAATATGTTCCAAGTGGAACTATTTTTCCCAGCAAGTGCAATCGGTGGTAACCAAGGAACTACTGTTTCGACCACCGATCAGGAACTAGCAAATCTTCTTTGTAAGTCAGCTGCTCTTCCTGCTTCCAACCTTGGAGTTATTGAAGTTCCTTTCCGTGGTCGCACAGTAAAAATTGCTGGCGACAGAACATTCGATACTTGGTCACCAACCTTTATCGTTGATAAGGACATGAAGACCCGTGCTCTATTTGAGCAGTGGATGGAATCGATCAATGGTCACGCTGGCAACACTGCAGACCTTCTCACTCCAGACAACAGTGC
>Ga0099848_1000992_pt1 | contig 13276 bp, 21 predicted proteins | sample CB_VirMetaG_3_FD_78179 | JGI IMG/M metagenome (GOLD analysis project Ga0099848, IMG submission 78179) | Freshwater to marine saline gradient viral communities from Chesapeake Bay - CB_1508_1S Viral MetaG | ecosystem: Environmental > Aquatic > Marine > Coastal | place: USA: Chesapeake Bay... | reverse complement strand
GAGTCTCCAGCGGCTCGATCAGCAGCTTCTTGAGCTAAATCAGCAGCAATAGCAGCTTCAGCAGCAAGTGCTCTAGCTTCTTCTGCATCAATAGCGGCTTGTAAAGCAGAATCAGCAGCAGTTCTATCAGCAACTTCTTGAGCTAATGCAGCATCATTAGAAAGAACATAAGCAGCAAATGCGCTGTCGTTTTCAGTATCAACAGAGTTGATCAACTGAACGATTTCAGCAAAACTGTCTTTATCGGCTTCAGATGCATTTAAAATAGCATCGATTCGACTCTTTTCTGCATCGATAGCAGATTGAAGAGCAGAATCTCCAGCGGCTCGATCAGCAATTTCTTGATCTAAAGCAGCTTGTAAACCACTATTATCATTACCAGAATCTAAAATAGCTTGCGCTAAGTCAGCAGCAACTGCATCTACAGCAGCTTGAACTGCAGCATCTCCGGCGGCTCTATCAGAAACTTGTTGAGCTAGATCTGCAGCAAGAGCAGCATCTCCAGCAGCACGATCAGCAGCTTCTTGAGATAATGAACTACTAAGAGCATCCAAATCTTTTTGAGAAGCTCTACGAATTCGTAAATCTACAGTATATTTAAAATTAGGACTATTGAATCCTAATGTTTCCATCATAAATTGAACAGATTCTGCAGCAGAAGAAGAGTTACTTCCGATACTTGCAGTCATGATCAATTGAGAATCATCTTGATCTCCAAGAGTACTACCAGTACTTAGAGCTAGTTGAATTCTTGGTAATTCTGGAAATACTGTAGGTTCTTGTCCAAAATATACTAGATATTTTTGACCTACTACAGGAGCAGGAGTCATTCCTGAATATACTCGTCTTGAATGAGCAAATCCTGGAATAATATCATTTGTTCCTGTTGGTCTTGTATATACAGCAAGAATTGGACTTTCACCAGGAGCATCAAAGGTCATTACAGCAAATAAGCTAGTATCGCCTAATGTAACTTCTGGTTGAGTAGCAGGATCATAAAAATAATAATTAAATTTTTGACCCAGTGACGCGTTTTTGAAGTACCATCCATCGCGTTTAGCGGCAGAAGGATCTTCAACAGGAGCAGCACTACTATCTGCATAAACCTGAGCGTTGTTTTCAAATACGTGAAATTTACGATATGAATTTCTATCAATATCGCTTTCCATGTATTGTGTTAATGGAGTAACCGCTAGATCTAATTGACCTTTGTTAATGGCATCGCCAGAGTCAATTCCATCAGCTAAATTACTGATCTTTAAATTGCTTAAATCTAGACCAGTTCCGGAAAGTACAGGACCTCCAAAAACTGAGAACGAATTAAGCGTAATTTGGTCAAGGGCGCTGTCCATTTCTTTGGGCAGGCCATTGAGAATCTTTAATAATTTTACTTGTGACATAAAATATTGTTTTCCTTAATGTTTTTGAGTTTTATATAACGGTGATAACTTGATAACTCGACAATAGTATATATTAAATTTTAAGATTTTTTTATAGAAAATTATGAACTTTTTTAGGATAAAAAAGCTCAATGAACGAGGTCTTTTACTTGCTCTACAAGACCTTTAAACTTAATAAGTTCACTATTATTGAACTCTAATTTAAGGTTATTCCATTCATCACTTGTAAGATCAAAGTAATACTTACCTTTTTTATGGCCGATTTTTTCGTATTTGGCAATTTTTAATCCTTTATACATTAAAAAAGCCGTAAACCAAATGTCTGTTGTACTATTTTGCATATTAAGCCAATACTAATGATAAACCTTTTGATACAATTAGTCTAGTAGAACTAAAAGCTTGACCGACTCTTAATATAACACTTCCTGAATTAGATGGAGGAGTAGTCGTTAATTTGCCTGGATTTGAGTCACTTAAATAGTAATCTTTGTTTTCTTCTAATCCTTCATAAATTTCAGAAGTGAGTCCGCCTATTCTAACTCTAGCAACTCCATCATCTTCAATACTTTCTACAATTCCAATAATATTAGAATTTGCTATACTATTAGCTACAGCTCTAATAGCTATTCCACTGCTCATTCTTACAGCGTCGCCTACAACGGTTCCAGCTTCGCATTGCACATCGTTTAGAATACTAAAATCAACGTCTACGGGTGCATAATCGAATCCGCTTGTAAAAGGATTAAATGTTAATTTAAAATTACCTGCCATATACAATTATATTCTTGAAACTTTTTTTAATCTTCCATCAACGTAATATTCTAAAATTAAAGTAGCAACTAAATCACCATTATTGTAATAACTTGCGGAGGCTATTTCACCTTCGGCAGCTCCATCTGAAATATATGTTAAAAATACTTCATTATAAATATCAGGAACTAAATTACCGCCTAAATTTCTAACTCTTATGGCATTAGAGTTTTCAGCATCAGGAACATTTGGCTGATCATATACTTTTTTAATGATTTGTCCTGGATCTAAATTATTGTTTAGTTGTCCAGGAGCATTTAATTCGTTTTTTTCTGCCATATAAATTATGCTTCTGGTTTAGGTTGTGGTCTTTCAGGAATAGGCTCAGATTTAGATTCAGATTTAGACTCTTCTGGTCTTGGTTTTGGAACTGGAATTTTATCTCTCATAACATTATCCTTTAAGAATGAATAATACAAATATATTCGATTAAATAATTCGCACTATCTGTATTTTGATGAAATTGTACAGTAAAACCCGTAGTAGATTTATTGGTAACAATAACATCTAAAAATTTAGGATTTACATCTACAGTATTAACAATTGTGTAAGTAATCGTATAATCTGCAGTAGGCAAAGCAGAACTAAATGTAATAGTAGCTGTATTTACGCCGCTTCCTATAGGAGCAGAATCTGCTCTATATCTATCAACAAAAGCAGAGGTGAGTTGTCCCACATTAACTGCATCTGTGCTCGCTGTTCCAGGAGCCAAATCGACAATTTTTGTGTTGTTCATTGTCAATTCGCGAGCATCTATATCTACTCTACCTTTAATTCCAGTTCCAGAAGGTGCGGCTGTACCAAGAAAAATATCTCCGCCGTTAATATCAGAAGCTAGACCTGCGCCATCAGCGTAAATACCTATGCTTTTTCCAGCAGTTGTTTCTGCGCCAAAAGCGGAAGGATAACTAATTAAAAATAAATCCGTCCCTGTACTTGCGTGTACATAACCAAAATTCCAGAACCATTGAAAGCCCCAATCTCCAAAATTTGTTGCGTTAGTAGTGGCAGGAATAATTGGATTGTTTACAGCGGTTGGAAAAATTAGATTAGAAAGAGCAGTATTTGCTCCAGTTACGCCTGGGTTAATAGGAATATATTGTCCGCCATTTAAAAGAATTGGCGAACTTGCTGACATAGAAGTAATTGTAGCATCTGCATAACTTACAGGACCATCAACAGTCAAGTCTCCAGCCCAAAAATTATAAAGGAATGCAGAGCAACGACGATTAAAATCATTAACAGTAGTTGTTAAAAAAGTTTGTCCTGCGCTACCGCCGACAGCATTAAAAATTGTAGGTAAAATTGGATGTTGATTTAAATCAATTCTATTAAAATGTACACAGTTTTTGTGTACTCCGGCGTTTATACCACTAATTGCATAAGCGCCAAAAAATACACAACTTTCGGTCCATGTTTGTGCAATCGCATTGTTGTCTCCGTTTGCATCATAGGTGCTATTAAAAACCACATGATTAAAATATAATTTTCCGGCTTGGCTTGAAACAGAATCCCAATCAAAATCGCACGGATTTAAAAGAGTACAATCACTAAAGCCAGAACGATTGTCCGCACTTCCTGAAAAATCTGCATTTAATTTAAAAGATGTGGCTCCGATACGAGTGATATCTTTGCCTGCGCCCATTACAAAAACATTGGCTTTTAATTCAAAATCACCTGTTTCAGAATAGTTTCCAGCTTCTACTTTGATGGCATATCTTTTTGTCGGGCTTGCGTCAGTAATAGAAGCCATAGCAGCCTGAATAGTTGCATATGGTTTTCCTAAAGATCCATCTGCAGTTAAATCGTCACCATTTTTAGCTACGTATACTTCTTGTTCAAATGCAATAGTAGAAGGAGAAATAGCAGCTAATGCAGCATTTACTGCAGCTACACTTGGAGCTTGATCTGTTTGTGATCCAGCAAGACTATTTACTACAGCTGCTGTTTGTGCTCTAAGATCGGTAAAATAAAGATTACCATCTTCACTGATGTCGCCAGTATCTAATACTACAACACCTGTTTGTCCGTTAACGGAATCTACGGCTCCAGTTCCGCCGCCACCTTCTAGTGGTAATCTTATATAACCAGAAGACATTTTTAAATCTCCTTACCTTTAACATTAGCCTGTATATTTAAAGTTCCAGAACCGCCAGAAGCAGTATATACTACTTTAATTTTATCGTAGTTTGTGTCTACAATATTCCACATAAAATCGCCAGCTTCAGTTACTGCGACTGTAGAATCGTCTAAATCTACATAATTAGTATCATCAATAGAAACTTGAACTTTAAATGATCCTGTAGGAGAACCTGTCCATTTAGCATAAAAAACCACTGCTTCAACTCTAGATGTGTCGATTGCAGGAGATTCTAAATTTCCAGACATGTCTCCATCTGCAAGAATTAATCCATTAAATGTATTTTCTTTTATACTCATGATTCACTCTTTCTTTATAAACCGCCTGACTGAGGATTCCAAGGAAGTCCAGTCAATGCATTTTTTGGTAAACTTGGTTGATTTGGTAATTCTTCAGGTCCTAATCCTACTGGAGATTGCATCATCGCTTGCATTTCAGCAGCCTGCATTTCTTCTACACTTAGTGGTTGAGCAGCAGTCATATCTGGAGGCATAGCAGGTTGTCCTGGCATCTGAGGAGCCATAGGAGGTTGCATTGATGCTTGTTGCATTTCTGTTTCTCTTCTTGCAGTTGCTTCTGCTGGATCTAAATTATCCATTTGAGACTTTCCAGGTTGAAGAGGTTGAATTCCTAACATCGCCAATAAATCAGGGTCTGCATTTTTCATAGCATTTACATGCTCTTCGATATGAATTCGTACAGCTCGCATTACTTCTGGATTCATACGAGCTTCAATTGTAGATAATACAGCTTTATGTTCCATAATATGCTGAACATGGTTATCAGTAATCAAAACAGGAGCTTCTTTTCCTTCAGAAAGCCACTCATTTTCTTGTTTAATGTAAGTCATTTCTCTTACAGGGCCTTCTAACATAATGTCTAGATTTCCTGTTTTCATTACAGTCATATACTGATCTGGAGACTTAATAAGTCCCATTTGAAGCAAATTATTGGCCATTTCAAGTTTTCCAGCAGTAGTTTTTCCTAGTGGATTACCCATATCGACAACTACGCGATCTACATCTTTAAGATCTCTACCTTGAAATGATTTCATGTAAGTTCTGTTATTTTTACCAACTAAAACGGCTGTTCTTTCAACAGAAGCAAAATCTTTTAATGTTTTAATTACTGCTGTTCCGACATCTTCAATTAATTGTGCATAAGATTGTTGCAAACCATTGTTAAACTGAATAGCCATAGATTGTACTAAAGCTAAACTATTTCCAGATCTTAGGTTTGCTTCCGGATTACCTCTGGCTACACTGTTTACTCCTGAAATAGTTTCCATTGTTCTTTCAACAGATCCCAAATAATTAAAAATTTCTGGAGGAGTGAAAGTTAAATTTAGAGGTTCAGGTTTTCCAGAAGCCGGATCATACTCAATAAAATTAAGACCGCCCAATTGACTAACACTAAGATTATGTCCCTGTGGAGCTACAATATTCTGTACTCCGAAAGTACTTTGGTTAGTCACAATTGTACTGTGTAGCGCGTCAGTAATATCTTGAAGTGCTAACAAATCAAAAGCACTAGTATATCCAAAAGTTGTTTGCATTTGATCAGAAGGAGCAATTCTATAAATTGGAATATCTCTGTAAGGTAAATCTCCATCATACATTACTGCATCGCTAGTAAGAAAAGCTACCATTCTTCCGTTAGGAAGTGCTTCAGATCGTTTATGATAAAATTCATAAACAGGAATAAGATCAGAAGAAGTAGTTAAATTAAAATTCATTAATTTATATTCAAGATCAATATCTTCTTTAGATCCAATTTGTAAAATTTCATCTTTAAGATCAGGATACTTAGCTGCAAGTTCATATCTGTTTTTAAAGGAACGAACAATCATCCAATCATGTTCATTATTATCAGGTTGAAAAACATCACGAATGACATCTAAAGGATTATGAACACTAAATCTAATATCGCCTGTATAAATTGTTTTTCCTTCATTGTCGATCATATATTCATCGCCAATAGAAGTATCCCAAGTCAAACGAATAAAACCTTCTCCGTAAACTAAAGCATGTTCAACAGCGGCTCTAAAATAACGCTCTAGTTTTCTTTCTCGCATATAAAAATCAAGAATGCTGTTTGCCAAAATTGTTTGAGAAAGCGATTTATAATCAGTATTTACTGATCTTGCTTCCATAGCTGGACGTGTGCTTGTAGTCATTACAAGCATATGCTGAACAATATTACGTAGTTGATTTACTTTAAACAGCGATAATTCACCTTGATCGCCGCCGTAAGTAACTTCAGAAGCTGTATGACCTTGGCCTGCAGAACTAAATCCATAATAAGCAAGATAACATTTACGCATTCTTCTAAAAATACCACTAGTAGATATATGAGTATACCAATCTTCGATCTTTTTATTAAGTTCTGTAGCAACTTCTTCTTTGTCTAAAGTTGCCCAATATTGATCTCTGTTAGTGGTTTCTGCCATGATAAGTCCTTAATACAATTTATTAATTGTCTTCGCCTTTAAACCGCTTATTAAAGTCAGATAAAAGGGCTTTTTTTAATACTTCCGCATTTGAATTTTTATGTACAAATTTGTCTGGATGTATGTAATGAGTTTCTGGATCTAAAAAATATCCTCCTGGAGGGTATGGGTTTTTCTTTTTATTAAGATTTCTTACAAGATACACTAAAGCCATTAAAATGTCAAAGTGACCTCTATTTTGTTCATCTGATCTGGCCAATCTTCTACCTGTATTATCCCAAATAGCTGATTTCATTTCAGAAATTAGATTTACACATCTAGGATGTATAATAATTTGTCTATTGTACAACATTACCCTAACTTCATTCACTGCTGCTTGAGGGTCATCGTTTCTTGTTTTTACAAATCTTAAACTATTTGGAGGAGCATTTAAATCTGCTATTGTTATATCATTGCCGTCAATTATACGTCTATAAGGCTCTTTTACAGTATTGTTGATTTGCCAAAGAGATTTTTCTTTTTCTTTGACTACTTCAGCGATTTTACTGCTCGTGGGCTTGTTAAATGCCGCTTCATCTTCAATAATAAGCTTATTATTCAAAAAATCCCAGTAACCAAATACCATACCAGTATTATCAATGTATCCTAAGTCTACGGCGACGTAAGTGTCGTAAAATGCTGGTTTTTTCCAATCCTGAGTAATTTCGGTCATTAAAGCATCGTTTGCTTCAGGAAGTACTGCATCTCTGGCACTAGTGATAAATTCTGCTAAATATTCTCTTCTCCAGGCATCACTTTCTTCTCCACCAGAAGCTTCTATAAGGTCTTTAATCTGTCTTTCTTCAATAAGTGGATTATCGTACACAGTTTTTTTAATATAATAACCAGCTTTTTCGGCTTGTCGAACATAACTAACAAAAGCATGATCTGGAGAGATTGGAGGAGTAGATGATAAGATAATTTTTCCTCTAGTAGTTGAAATCATAGGAACTAAAATAGACGACACAATATATCTTAAATCGTCCATAAATCCAGCCTCATCACAAATAACAAAATGGAATACTTGTCCTCGAAGATTCTCTGATCTTCCTGCATCTGTTCCTGCTATGTGGATTTCAGATCCATTGTGCTTAAATACATAAACTTGTTCATTTACTTTGTAATCTGGTTTTATTTCGTTGGGACAATCTTTTAAAATTTCTCGAATACGAGGTAGAATAATCTTTTTTACCATTTTTGCTTGTGGAGCTAGATAAGATATTTTAGCTCCTGGATGTTTTAGTGCGTATTCAATTGCTTTTACACAAAGAAAGTAAGATTTTCCAATCTGCCGACCACAATTAATAACAAAAAGGCTATGATCGCTATTATTTATAGCATCATCCATATCTAATTGAGTTTTGTGTAGTTTCCAAGATAATACTCCAGCTCTCCAGAGCTTATCTTTTGCAGATTTTAATTCTTCAGTCATTTTTTGGTGCCTGCTTAACTAAAGCTAAAAGATCAGATATTTCTTCTTTAGATGGTTGACTGTCATCAATAGAAACCTTAATATCTTGCTCAAATTGACTTATTTTTGCAATAATTTCAAGACATTTAAGATCTTCTATCGACAATCCGGCAGGACTAATAGCTTTTTCGTAATACTTAGCAACTTCGCTAATGATTATCTGATGAATTTGAGATTTTACAGTTGAGTAGTTCAATTTATTTTAAATTTTTAAATCCCAAAGATGCAGCAATACCACCAATTTTATCTCCAAGATCTTTTACCTTGTTTTGCATGTCAGTTAATTGTTTGTTTTGTGTATCATCGAGATCTTTTGCTTTAGTTGTTATTCGTTTTTTACCATAATGCGCTAAAAGTCCCAAAAGAAGACCACCCAAATCAAAAATTGATGGATTTTGAGACATTGCAATTTTAAATAAAATAATTCCGCAAGCAATGTTAACAATAGAAATTTGCATTTCTCTTTCATCGACAATTCTTAAGAATCTTCCGATTTTTAGAAGCGCTTTTCCAGTTGATTTTGCTGCTTGCTTTAATCTATAAGTAAACATTTAATTATTTACCTTGAATAAAATTTGTTACGAATTCCAGTTTGTATGTTTCAACTGCATGATCTTTATCCATACACTCTTTAATTCGTGTATCAATAACTTTTCCACCTTTAATAAAATAAGTGACAAATTCCCACGGTTTTCCTGGAATATGACGCATACTAAATGCTAATTCTGGTGCTGCAGCTTCTTCAGCTTTTCGTCTTGCTACAATCTCATCCATTTTTTTAAGTTTTTCTTCTTCTGCTTTAGTTTTTCTGCCCATTTTGTTCTCCTTGTGCAGATCTAGATTCTGCATCTTTTTGTATTTTTTCAATTAAGTCTTTTGTGTTTTTAATTAAATTATCAGCTAATTGCTGGCAGCGTACGACTGCATGTGCTTGACTTCCGTAGAATCGGCCTTGGACTAATAAACTTTGCAAAAGTTCAAAAACTTCTAGATTAGAGCTTAGATTATTAAGATCGCTTTGCTCTTCTTTAGTATAATTTAATGATTCTGATGCCATTACTTTCTCCTTTGTGTAAGTTGTAAAAATATATACAATATTACAAAAGTTGCTTATCGACTACATCGGTAAAGCCTAATGTAAATTAACTTTTATAGGAACGATCACTGTTTTATTCAATCGGGTTGTGAGTGTCTGTCCTAAAAATTACTCTACAATAGTATTTATTAAACCCCAAGCATCCGAAGATGCGTTGGGGCATGTGGTCAAGGGCAACTTTATTGACTGTTCATCCAGTCAGTTAAAACTTCTTTACTTAAAGCTCTTTTTTCTTTTTGAATTATGTATGATTGATAATTATACATTGCTACTACTAAAAATGAATATAGTATCGCTACCAATACAAAGAAAAGAGCAGTTAAACCAGTATAATAAACAAAAGCAGCCATTAATTAAAAGTCTCGTCATTATCATTTTTAATCAAAGATAAAAAATCTACTTTTTTGGATTTCTTTGTTGATTCTGCTGAACCGCCACCTAATAAATTTAAAAACTTATCAGAAAACTCTTGAGCCATCTTTTTTTCTTGTCTGTATAAAACATAGAACAAAGCTCCTGTTGTAGCTACTCCAAATAATACTCCTAAAAAACCAGATAAAAATGTTACCATCATAATTCAATCTCCTTAATTTTCATTAGTTCTAAAATTTCTTCAACTGATTTGTTTACAATGAAAGAACCTTGTGAAGTCATGATCTCTGTTTTTTTACCTGAGTCATCTAACAGATCTTTTGTAATGTATACTATCTGATTAGCATTAATATACAATTTAGCTCCATCTGGTCTTATAATTGTCAAAAAGCTTTCTTTGTTCATAATATAATTCTACCAGAGATTTCGCTCTCTGGCAAGCGCCAATTTTTTAATCACTTGCGCGTTAGGGCTTCCCGAGGTGCCTAACTAAGAGGCTTAGGTTACCTAAATTATTAATTTTGTTGTTCTTTATATAATTCTTCTTTAATTTCCTCAATAAAATCCTCACCTAATAACTCTTCAGCTTCTGAAACAGCTTTAGGTTTTTTAATATTAGGATTTTTTTGTAATACTTTTAAATACTGTTTAACGATATCACAAGCTATTGCGTAATTCATTAAAACTTTCCTTTCAGTACATTATCAGCAAATTTGTGAAGAATTGCTTCATCAGAGTCCATCCAAAAATCCCATTCCATCATATCTTGAACTTCTTTGAGGTCTGACTTTTTTGTGTGATTAGATAAGATTTTTGCTAGTCTATCTCTTATCTTTTCAATCTGCTGAGCTTGGATTCTAATGTCTGTTTCTTTTCCTTCAGCATATCCCATTGGTTGATGAATCATTACTCTTGCATTTGGAAGAATATATCTTTTTCCTTCCTCTCCAGCAGAGAGAAGAACAGCTGCCATAGAAGCAGCTTGTCCAACACATAAAGTCGATACTGGAGCTTTAATGTGTTGCATAGTATCATAAATAGCTAGACCAGCCGTTACACTACCTCCTGGACTATTTATATACATTTGGATTTCTTCTTCTCCCTCACTGTTGAGAAATAAAAGTTGAGCAACGACAATGGAAGCAGTATAATCATCAATAGGACCGCTAAGCAAAATAATCCTATCCTTAAGCAAACGTGAATAAATGTCGTAAGCACGCTCACCTCTTACCCCACTTTCTATTACAACAGGAACCATTAGTTTCCGCCTTGAGCTTGAAGCTGTTCAGCTTCTTCTCGCATAGCATCTGCAGCTGCTTTTTGTTTCTCTTCAAAAGCTTTTTTCTGCTCTTCGTATTTTTCTAGAGTATCTGTTTTGCTGTCGATTGTAATAGCAGTAATACTATCAGCTTTTACTTGATATCGAAGACCAGCGTGTTGGATACTGTCCAAGCTTACAATGCCGTTTTCTACACTTGTTACAGCTCCTGGAAACATTACTTGATTTACCCATAAAGTTACTACATCGTTTTTTTTTAAATTAAATGACATTTTTTGCCTTTCCACGAGTTTAATAAGTTTAAAATGGACCAGGGAGGTAAACTCATAAACCGTACCCCTGGTCCGTAGAAAGAAGGGATATTTAAATATTATAACATTTCAAACATTCTGTCAAGCTATTTAATTCGCTTAAGATGGTTAATTGGATCAATTGTATATGTACCCATGATTAAATGTGGGGCATTCATTAGTAAATCAGACTTAATACGCTCAATATAGCCCCAAGGATCCCCAGTAACAACAGAATGCCTTTCTGGTTGTTCTCGATAGGTACGGTCAAATAAAGTGTAACTTACTCTAAACTTTTTGGCTTTTTTAATGCTCTTTTCTTCTGACATATACATTTCACCTATTTTTTACGTAGTCTTCAATAAAGATATGATAATGTGAATACTTAAAGATTTTATGTACCGATTTGTTTAAATATACCATATCGTCACATGTGGATTTCTTGTTAATTCCTGGACAATACTCAGTTTCCCCGTGTAGTGGAAAAAATCCATTACTAAAAAAATTAACTAAATAATTCTTATGATTTATAGATTCTTCTAATTGATCCTTGGTATAATCTTTAACAGTCATAAAATATGCCCTTTTTAGATGCTTTTTAAGCTCCGATTTTCATTATTTTTAGACTTCTTAACCTTTCCCCCTGAATTGAGTAATTTAGCCATCGAAAGCCTATTCTTTTTAATTTTTAAAATATTAACAATTTCGTCCAAATATTCTACCCCAGCCTTAAAAACCGCTTCTTCCCCTTTCGATATTGGAAACCCCCCATAGACCCCCAAAAGTCTTTTTATCCTCTTATGAGCCCCTACACTCCTAACTATAATACCTATAGTGCTCGAATTATGTTCATATATCTCGCCATTCCTGCTCATGGCCGCAAGCTCCTGAGTAATGCTATGCTTGCAACAAAGTATACGACCAAAAAGACGGTTATTCGTCGGTTTCCAGTAATTCGCCATAAAACCATAATAACATATATACCTATCTTGTCAATAATAAAAAATTTCATGGGTAGGTAGGTAATTGACTTGTTAAGGGGACCAAAGGGGGTAGGCTAGGTTTATAAGCATTAAGGTAAGGAGGTGCAACTAAAGTTTACACATGTAACTAATGTTTACACCAGGGGATGGGTAAGATGCAACTAAAGTTTACAGGTGCAACTAATGTTTACAGTAGGTGGGTATTAGGGTTACCAGGTGATGAGGTATTTTGGTAATTTGGATTTGCGGAATTTCGTGGGTATGGAGCCTATAAATGGTTTTAAAAAAATTTTGCAGGGTAGGTGATTAGGTGTTTTGGTTTGGGACACATGGGGTATAGCAGGTCATTAGGTATATAGTTTTTAAAAAATTTTTAACAAAGGCGCTCTCTAAGGGTATATAAATGTATAACGAACAGAAAAACGAAAGGTCCCGAACCCCCCTGCAAGAATCGTGCCAAGTCTAAATGGCATGAAAATTGCATAGGTATAGAAAACTTGCGTGGCTACTTTTTGCGTAGCTACTTTTTGCGTGGCTACTTTTTGCGTAGCGGAATTGGTGCTTTTGGTCGGTCGCTCGTTTGGTCTTGAGGCGAGCGGGTTTACATAACAAAGGCCATATATCACTATAGAGACTTTAAGGCGAAAACAAAGAGAAGGCGGCGGCGCACTGCGTTTTATTGTGGTATTATAATGCAAGGCCGTAGTGACAAATTTTGTCGTTTTAAACGTACTAGTGACAATTTTTGTCGCAGTTTTTTGGGTATAGATGACTAGGGAACTTTTGTTTACTATGATTTCAAGGGTTTAGAGAAGAGAAAAAAACGAAAAAGTTGGCATCGAGCTTGCATGTGACATATAATAAATAAAATTTTAATGGAGGACTTGAGACATGACAAATAATTTCAAAAGTAAAGTAAACTGGAATAATTATAGCAAGAATGAGGG
>Ga0099848_1000991_pt1 | contig 13277 bp, 5 predicted proteins | sample CB_VirMetaG_3_FD_78179 | JGI IMG/M metagenome (GOLD analysis project Ga0099848, IMG submission 78179) | Freshwater to marine saline gradient viral communities from Chesapeake Bay - CB_1508_1S Viral MetaG | ecosystem: Environmental > Aquatic > Marine > Coastal | place: USA: Chesapeake Bay... | reverse complement strand
TACGTTTTAAGGAGTGTAATGAAGAAAGATTATAATTAATCAAACGCCCCCTTGCTCTTGTAGTGAGGGGGTTTTTAAAATTATTAAATAATGACAAAATCACCCATTGAAGGAATCCCTAAGAAAATTACAGGTCAGACTTTGATAGGCAGCAACAGAGATGTTGTTGTTTTTCAGTTATTAGACATTGACCCAATTAAAGGTAAATTGAGAACAGCAAATGTTCCGAGCAAAGACTATCTATACGATAGCGAAACTTTCAAAACTTACGAAATAGAGTACGGAGGAGAAATTTGGTTTTACGCACAATCTGGAAGCAGTATAGTTTGTGACTTAAATACCAAGAGAGGCCGAGAACTGTATGAGTATTTATGTAACACAAATTACAATAAAAGCAATCCATACAGAGACAAAGCTGTTCGTGCTAAGTTTTATATGATTGATGACACCAATAAAGCAGATTTAAGTGTAGAGGAGGAAAGAGAGAAGGTTGAATTGAAAGCCATTATACTGGATTTGACCACTACAAAACTACGTCAACTGGCAGATTATTATACCTTTGACAGCAGAAAGCACGCTAATTTATTGAGGCAAGAGTTACTCGAAAGAGTAAACATAGAGCCGGGTAAAGTTAAGAGTGCTTTGGCTTTAATGGATGAAGATGGAGAGCATTTATCTAATATTATTAGAGCAATGCGACACAACATAATATTTATCGACTCCAAACAGGCAAAGTGGAAGTGGGGTAAAGATAAAACAGTTATTACCGCTTACGACTTGGATTTAGATTTATACCAGAATCGTATGCGTTTAGTTGCTTTCTTAAAGAAAACAGATGCTGGCAAAAAGATATACAGCCAGATTGTTGATGGATTAAACGCATATAAGGAAGAGTATAAGGCATAACGTCCAATGCTGGGTGGTCATTGTTTTTGTGGGAACCTGCCTTTTGGTGGGTTCCTTTTAAAAATTAAAAAATGAAACATTTACTATTGGCTATTGCCTTCTTCTCAACAAGTGCAATTTTTGCACAAATTAGACCTGATTTATTTAACTTGGTCGAAAATCCAGATACAAGTAATTTTGAATTGTACTCTCAGAAGGGAGGTACAGTTGGAAGAACTACGCTCGATAGGTTAGGCAAGTATGTGCTTAATAACTTGACTACAACTTATTCAAGTCCTAATTTAATATTGTCTTATTTTGGAGTTAGCGACACAACAGAGATAGCAGCAACTACATCAAGTTCGTTTTCAAACGACACCTTATATATAGGTAGTAGTTCTTATTACTTAGGAAGTTATGACAATACATTATCTTACGATACCTCAACCTTGCAGCTGACCTTAACAAGAAAAGGGACTAATTCAGTAGTGTCATTAGCTACATTAGCGCCAAGCGTAAGCTATAATACAAGCACATACCAATTAGGAGTAGGAGACGCAACAGCTGATTTAACTACATTAAGGCAGACGCTTACTTATAATAGTGGAACAAGAGAGTTAACTCTTTCTAATAGCGGTGGAACTGTTACATTGACTGGTGCAGGTTCAGATGGTAATGGTATATACAATGGCGGCGGTACTGTGCCAACAGGAGAGATAACAGCAAGCGGAACAAGGAATGTAAGTAATGTAGCGCAAACTGATATGTTGTTTAAGAACTACAAAAAGTTTTTGATAGAGGCACAGTTAAATAGCACTAATTCAGAAAAAGCATCTTTGTCTTTGACTAACTTAACTACCGGAACACCAACTGCAACTTTAAGCACGGTTAATACTTTGCTTACTTTAACTGATAGCGATGGTGGTTACGCCAGTTCCACTTTATCAAATGTATCTACTGACCAGCATTTAAGATTAACAGAGGGGTTGTCTTTTGGAACTATGTATCTTGGAGATGACGATGACAATCTTTACTTTGGGTTATACCAACAAGGAAGCGCTGATGACGATTATATTATAATGAATAATGGAGACGCTGGTTTTACAGTAAGACTCGATAGTAATGTAATGAGGTATATGGCAGACTATTCATCTTCTTTTGTGGATAGGACTTTAGTAGATAAGGCTTATGTGGATGCGCAGGTCGCTGCAAATGTAGGGTCTGGTGGATTGTCTTACGATACACTTACTTCTGGTTTTTTGAAGGTGTATATAGTTAGTCTTGGCTTAGCAAGTAATAGTTATACTCTAACGACTAATACATCTGGAGACTACGAGATTGTTGTGCCAACTGGTGCAGAGATAATCAAAATGAGTATCTATGGAAATGGAACAACACTACAATCCGGAACAGGAGAATTTCAGTTTATGATAAACAATAACAATAATAATATGGTCTATTATCCACAAGTTGGATTAATAGATATGGTTGATGGTGCAATATTAGATTTGTATACAAGTCCAGACTTTGCACCAGATATTGATGTTACTGATAGGAAAACAACAATTACTTTGTCAAACGTAAATGGGGTCACAGACGAGTTTGTTGTTACAATAAGATAATATGCGATACATACTTGCTCTTTTAATAGCACTACCTATATTCTCTTACGGACAATTTAGGATTGTCGGTAATGCAGGATTTACTGCGGTAAATGATTCAACATACATAGGAACTGTTACCGGAAAGCCAGACCTTACGGGGTTTGGCTATAATGCTTTTGATATACAGGTAAATGATGTTTTATTTACGGCCATTGAGTACCAATATTTGGTAGATAGTGTATGGGATAAAACAAGAACAAATGCAACAATAAGGGTAAGGGAATATGATATTTTATCTGATAGCATAAGGAATCAGGCCTACGGAAAACCGTATGGTCAATTTTCTATTTCAAGGCTAAACGCAAATAAAACAATACCGCAAGTTCCATTAGCCGCTATTGCGGCTACCCCACAACTTAACGCAGCTATTGATGCGCACAACGCAAGAGTTGTATTAACAGCAGCGGCAGTAGTTATTGATAGCACCAGATTGAATGCAGATGGAGATACTTTGTTTTATTATCAGAACGATTCGTTATTGGGTTTTGGTACAATAAGACTTGGGTTATGGGATGAAAGCGACAGACAGGTAGGAACTATATACAGTTTAGATAAAGTAGCAATAGGAACTGATACTGTGTTTTCTGGAACAGACTTTATGGTTTATGACTCTACCGGCACTGGCATTGTTGAGATAGCAGCCAATTCGTCTGTATTTTTGAGGCTAAACGAGGGAGTGAATGTTTGGGATATAATTAATCAGAGCGGAAGTGGAGATGTTTTTAGGATTGCAAAGCAAGGGGTATATCCAGCAGGAAAATCTTTTATCATAGATACGTCTTACAATGTAGGTATAAATGCAAATCCAACAGAATTAAACAACAGCAATGCTGCACTTTATGTTGCAGGCAATAAATTGCAAATAGATGATTCTGGTAATTTTGGCACGTTACAGTTAACAAATTCTCAGACAGGCAATGGAGTTAATGATGGTTTATTCCTGTATTTAGATAGTGTAAATGCACAAATTTTGTTAGCCAATAATGAGAAAATAAATATAGGTGTAAATAATACATCTCAAATAACTGTGACAGATACGGCAATAGGGATGTATAAATCTACACCAGAGTTCCCATTAGAAATAGGGACAACAAAAGGTGTTTTATTGCCAGAAGGCACAACCTTGCAGCGACCAACTTACGTTGACGATGGATTATTAAGATACAACACAGACAGTAGTAGATTTGAATATTATAGTTCTGATATATCAGATTGGATTCAATTAACAGATACATCTGGTTATAATAGCAGTGTAACATTCGCAGACGACACACTGACTATTGCAGATGGAGAAAACATATTCAAGGTAGATATAAATTCAAGTCCTTGGGAGTATGTAGGTAACTACATATATACGCTCAATGACTCAGTAGGTATTGGCACAGCAACACCAACCGCTGCGCTTGATGTTCTTGGAAGGATTGAGTTAAGAGATGCTGGTTCTAATACAGGTATTGGTCAAGATGCTTTGCTTTCAAGTGGAACTGGACAATTTAACATAGGTATTGGATATTGGGCGCTTAAAGAAATAGAAAGCGGTGGTTCAAATATAGCCATAGGAACTCAAACAATGGAGAACACCAAGGGAGCCAGTTGGAATGTGGCAATAGGAATAAGTGCTTTGAATGATATATCTGAAGGTACTGGGAATGTAGCTTTAGGCCAAAACGCACTGGGTAGATTAGATACTGGTTTAAATAATATTGTGTTAGGAACCGATGCCGGCATATTAAGCTATGAAACACCACAGAGTGGACTTTCCTACGATACAGATACATTATTTAATTCAGTTTACTTAGGTTATAATATTAGAGGAACACGAAGCGGAGTCAATGAAATAATTATTGGTGCAAACGCAAGAGGTAATGGAGATTCTACTGCCACTATTGGCGCAGGAATGAAGCAGCTTAAAGTTGGCAATTATATATTTAATGTAGACCAAGACACAACAGGGAAAGATGGTTATGTTTTGGCTTACGATGCAGCGACCAACGAAATATCATTAGATACCGTAGCAACAGGAGCAACAACAGATACCTCTGGTTACAACCTAAGCCTTACTTTTGCAAATGATACGCTTAGTTTAACTGACGACAATAGCACACTTAAAGTAGAGTTGCCACAGGTAGCAGATACAGACGACCAAACATTAAGTATAGTTAATAAAGATTCAATAGCCATATCAGAAGGTAATCAAGTGGAATTACCTATCTATTACGATTATAATGAATCTGAAACATATATAGGCTTATTACAGAATGACGAGATAATGTATATTGGCCAGCAAGTAAGGTATAGGGTAAAGAATCAGACTGGAAGCACGATACCCAAAGGTGCATTAGTTGGCTTTGCTGGAACGACTGGTGCAAGTGGAAATATATTGGTTAGTCCATTCTTGGCAGATGGTAGTACAAGTTCAAGATATGTTGTAGGGATATTGACAAGTGATATTGCAGATGGCGGCGATGGTTATGCGATGAAATTTGGAAAGCTAAGGCCAGCAGCGACCGACTCAAACTATGTAGGAACAGAAGCTTGGGCAAATGGAGATGTATTATGGGCAGACCCAAGTAACGCAGGTGGATTAACAAAGACAGAACCAGAAGCACCAAACTTAAAACTTCCAGTTGCAGCAGTTGTATATGCAGACGATAATAACGGAGAATTATTAGTAAGAGTAAATATAGGTTCAAGTATATTTGATGCTAACGATGCACAAATAGATACGGCTGCATTAGAGGATAATCAGTTTTTAGTATGGGATGAAACAGACCAAAGATGGGAGAATGGGTATGTTAGAGTAGATAGCCTTACTATATTTGGAGAAGGAACGACCGCTAACCCATTAAGAGTTGATACTAATTACTGTTTAACATTAGATTATTTTAGCGGCATTGTAGATACAAGTGTTGCACTGGCTGACCCAGACACTATACTGAGAAGAATAAGTGGGAATAGGGTTGGTGGAGATATGCAGACTAACTGGCACGTTATAGATGACGAGTTAGATAGTTGTAATATAATGTATTTAGATGTTTATGTTTCTCAATTTACAGACCCATTTAGTACAGGCCCTTATTCTTTTGACCTGTATTACCATAATAGAGAGACACATCCAGATTCTAATATGCTTATAACCTCTTTTAACGCATATAACGATTCTACTATTAGGGTTGATGTTACAGACTATACACTATATAAGCCATCAGCACTTTATTTATTGACCCCTCCAACAGCTGAATCTGGAATCAAAGGTTGGGATAAGATTATAGTTGATTACACTCACGTTTGTCAAAGCGGAACTACAAATCCAATTACATTTACAGGAGGGCAACCTTTGGACGAAATTTTTACAAGTGGATATAGAGATGTTACAGGATTCACGATAAAAGCCAAGACAGTAGACCCGGCCGCAGGTGGTGGAGGATATTTGCCTCCAGTAGATAACTTTGATGAAATAGGGGAATACATACTTACGGAGAGTCCAATTATAGTTGGCCCACAGGCTTTAAGCACCAATTTAACAGGATATAATCCAGAATACTTTAATCTGGATGGCAGAATGAATATTAGGTATAATATATCTGGAACAGATAATAGTATTTATTTAGGATTTGAAGCAGGAAGAAGTTCGCTTGGAAATGCAGACACATTGTCAAATAACAATGGAATTGGCATTGGATTTAGGACTTTAGGTAGTATTACATCTGGAAGTATAGATAATATAGCTTTAGGTAGGTTTGGATTGAACGGATTAGACACTGGTGCTTACAACATAGGCATTGGGTCTTTTGCTGGAAACACACTATATGGTGGAGATGACAATATATTTATTGGACACGCATCTGGCTACCAACAAGGTTTGACAGACGCAAACTCTAATATAGCCATTGGAGACAGCATAAGCTTAGGCTCTTCAACAGCAACTAATAGAATTGTTATTGGAGGCAATATAACTGCGACAAGTGATAACTCGGCTATAATTGGTAACAGTCAAATAGAAACATTCAAGTCTGGAAATTACATATTCAATGTAGACCAAGACACTACTGGTAGGAATGGACAGGTTTTAAAATACAATGCAGCAACAGGACAAATAGAATTAGATACAGTAACAGGAGTTTCTGCGAGCGGCGGTGGACTTAACATATATCAGCAAGCGTTTACAGAAGATGGCGATTCAACTTATACTGTAACAGAGGGTACATTACCGGATTCCATCAGCAATATATTCGTATTTCATAATGGCTTGTTTGTAGATGAAAGCAATATAAGTGTTGCCGGTAGTGATGTTAGTTTAAGTTATGGGCCAGAGATTGGAGATAGAATAGTAATAGCTTGGTTTGAAGGTTCTGGTGGAAGTGGAGGATTGTCAAGTGTAAGTGTAGATAGTTTGACTATATATGGAGATGGTCTTACTACTCCTTTATATGTAGACACAACATTTATGACTACAAAGAGGTATGTTGATTCGGTCGCTGGAACTTTAGGTGGAGGTGGTGGTGCAATTCCAGTCGATACATTTGTTACCATAGCCGGAACTGAAACGATAACTGGTGCAAAGACGTTTACTGAAAAAATTGAAGTTGATAAAAGTTCACAAGGAGAATATTTTAGAGGTGGAGCATCTACAAGCGGTGCTTTTCCGTTAACATTTACTTCAAGTACACCATCTGGCGGTTTAAATGGCGAAAAACACACTATTAATGTAAGTGGGTTTAATGCTGAACTTGTTTTATCTAATGATGGAAATGAAGTTGTAACCATAAATAAAGACAATGATATGATTGTCGATGACTCAACGCTATATGTCGATGCGACTAATAATAGGGTTGGGATTGGCACGAGTAGTCCGAATGGTGAATTAGACGTAAATGGGTTAATTAGAGCAGGTATTTTGGAATATGATGCCGATTATCGCTCTACTGTTTCAACGTCTAAAGATGGAGCAAACTACTTTGAAATTTCAGCAAAAGGAACTGGAACAGGTGGCACTCCTGCATTTAGCACAATATTTTCACGAGGCACTCACGCAAGTCCATTAGTACCCGAAATAGGAGATAGAACATTTGCAATTTTTAACAGAGTATGGGATGGAGATGGATATGATGTTAATCCTGCTGCGGTTACTTTTTATGTTGACCACGTTGATACAACGGCATCTCCAAGAGAGGTTGGTGCATCAATTTATTTTGAAACAGGTCGAACTACGGCAGGGGCAAGAAATAAGGTTTTAGCTGTTACATCGGACGGCAACGTAGGTATAGGCACAACGAGTCCGAACAATAAGCTTCAAATTAATTCTGATTCTTTATTTGCGGTAGATGATGTTAATGATAGAATTTATATTAATGGTACTTTAGAAAGAAGTATGTTACCCACATCTAGGGGCAAATTAGAAATAAATGGAACAACAAATGAAGTCGCATTTAGATATAATGGAGGATTTATAAATGAAACGAACGATTATGGTTCTGTAACTAAAAGTTTAGCTGCAATTAATAAAAGAATACAATACCTATTTTATGACAGAAATAATGTGCAAACAGGTAAATTTGGAGTTGATGTAGCTGGTACTGATGATGATGACTTTCAAATTGTAGCAGGTTCTGGTTCAACCCCACAATTTCATTTAGAAGCCAACGGCAACGTAGGTATAGGCACGACGAGTCCGAGTGCGAAGTTGCATACGGTAGGAACAACAGATGGAACAGCACTTACAATTCAAGATGCGGATGGCACTTGTACTACTAACCCGGAATCTGCATCTATTAGTTTTTCTTGTACTTCTGACCAAAGGGTAAAAACAAATATTAGAGAAGCAGAAAGCGTTTTACCTTATATTATGGGGATACCAATTAAGCAATATAATTTAATTGACAACTACGAATCGCATACTGGAGTTATTGCACAAGAATTATTAAATAATTACCCAGAACTTGTTACAATGGGTCAAGATAGTTTATATAAGGTATCAACTATTCCACATTGGAAAATTATAAAAGCCATCCAAGAACAACAAGCAATAATAGAATCGATACAAACGGAATTAGATGCAAAGTCATCCATCATCGAAACCCAAGCAACTAAAATACAAAATTTAGAGTCAACCATACAGACTCAACAACAACAGATACAAGACTTAATAAACAGAATAACAGCAATAGAGAATCAATAATTTATTCGTAAAATGACAAACACAATGATGCGTAATTATATATACATATTGTTTTTTATGATAGGTGCTGTGTATGCAAGTGCGCAGAATCCACCTAAAATTACAACGACCCAAATACAAAACTTAATAGTCGATTCTACTCGTATCAACGCAACAGGAGATACAGCCTACTACTATCAGAATGGGGTATTGATTGGCACAGGCGCTATTGCAGGTGGAGGTGGTGGAGGTTATTGGACACAGACAGGAAGCGATATATATTATAACACAGGCAATGTAGGGATTGGTACGAGTAGTCCTGCACACACTTTACATATCAATAGAAACGTAACAAATACATCAAGGGCATTATTAATTGGGGATTCGCCATTATATCCAACAAGAAATTCTGTATTTGATATTGGAGGTACACATAGTCTTAATTCAGAAGGTGGAATAGCATACATAACTCCTGTAATCCAAAATACAATAACTGACGGAGTTTATAATTGGGTTATGCGTCCAAGGTTAGATTTGCAATTAAATTTAACAAATTTTTATCAAGCTTTAAATATAGCAGAAATTCAAACAAATGGATATACACTTACTAATTTTACAAATGCCTTTTACAGAAATGACTTTATTGATAGTACAGGAGCGGTAACTAATAGCACAATAGTAGATGTACAATCACCAAGAGCAGTAAAAGCATCTTATATTCGCCCAACAAACCAATATGGATTTAGGATTAGAAATCAAGGCTTAAGTGGGATTACAAATAGTTATGGCTTGTATATAGATAATCAAACAGGAGCAACAAATTCTTATTCAGCTATATTTAATGGTGGCAACGTAGGTATAGGCACAACATCCCCATCTGCAAAACTTGACGTAGTCGGAGATGTCGAAATAGATGGCAAGTTGGATTTGGATGCAACAGGCAATAGTGTGTTTATTGGAGAAGATGCTGGTGATGTTGATGATGGAAGTGATAATTATAATGTAGGAGTGGGGTATCGAGCATTATTCTCTAACACATCAGGGCTTCAAAACACAGCAAGTGGGTTTGAATCATTACGCTCTAACACATTAGGAAGTAATAACACAGCAAATGGGTATCAAGCATTATATTCTACCACAACAGGGGTTAATAACACAGCAAATGGGTTTCAAGCATTATACTCCAATTTAACAGGAAGCAGCAACACAGCGAATGGGATTCGAGCATTATACTCCAATATAACAGGTTTTACTAATGTAGCATTAGGTCGTGAAGCAGGTCGTTACACAAGCACAGGAGCAAACAATACAGACTCCGACAGCTCTATTTATATCGGCTACGATTCAAGACCATTGGCAGATGCACAAACTAATCAAATAGTAATAGGTAATAATGCCGTTGGTTTAGGTTCAAATTCAGTAGTATTGGGTAATTCATCAATAACTAAAACTCGTTTACAAGGTGATGTGGGGATAGGCACGAGTAGTCCGAGTGCAAAGTTGGAAGTGGTTGGGGATATGATTGTCGATGACTCAACGCTATATGTCAATGCGGATAGTAATAGAGTTGGGATAGGGACGAGTACGCCGAGTGCAACATTAGAACTTAGCTTAAAAGGGCACAAGAGTAATTTAGAAACTAATAAAAAATTGGTATTATCTAACGATGACACTACCTACAATGCAGTAACCTTGCTTTTAAATTCCAAAACAAAAAACTCAAATCTTGCTTTCGGTAAAAACGATACAGCTAAAGTTGGAATGGCTTATGATAATAGAGGGTTTTTTGGTATAGTAAACAGTGTATATGCTTTTCAAGATTTTGGTTTTAGATTAAATGACGATGGGTCTTTAGAGTATTATGATTATCCAAGTAGCTCTACAAGTTTTAAGATTTTATCTAACGGCTACGTAGGAATAGGTACGAGTAGTCCAAATGAAAAACTTGATGTAAGAGGTAGAATAGAAGTGCAAGAAACAACTGACCCAAGTCAAGCAGGAAGTGGGTTAGGTACGATTTATGCTAATTCTTCTAACAGTAAATTATATTACAGAGATGATAATGGAAACAATTACGATTTAACTTCAACGGCTACAACAAGTGACGGAAGTTGGACTAATAGTGGTGCGGTTACATATTTAACCGATAGCGGAGATAAGGTAGGTATAGGTACGAGTACACCACAAGGATTTTTATCTATTGAAAAACAATTTCCTAATGCTACAACTTTAGGTTTTACAGTTAGCGACCCAAGATACGAAGGTGTATTTCAAGTCAAAACAAATTCAAGTAGTGCCTTTTTTCCTGCATTTGAAGGATATGGTGGAACTGAATTAGGTTTACCTTTAGGTGTTGTTTTAATAGGTTCTATTGATTCATCAGCTGATGTAGCAGCAACTATTCCTTCTTATGCTGTTAATACTATTCAAGCAAGAGAATACGATAATTTTCCTAATGGCTTCGGACCAGTTGAAAATGCTCCAATTTTAGCAGTAAACAATTTTGCTACTAATTTGCTACGAGTTGAAGCAGATGGTGATGTAATAATTCCAAACGGCAACGTAGGGATAGGTACGACAAGTCCGAGTGCGCCATTAGAAATTTTAGCATACACTAATAAGCCAAGTTTAAAGATTGGAGCGTTAAATTTTCAAAGTTTTGCGGTTAACAATGCTTTTATTGCAGATAACTTATATTACAACTCAACCAATAGTAGATGGGAATATTCTGCTGATGGATATGGTGCTGCTTTTTATTTTGGAGGTGGTGGATTTACAATCGCAACAGAAGAAACTTTAAATAGTTCAGGGGCAGGAGCGGCTGCAAGTCCAACAGTAAAATATAGAATGACTAAAGAAGGTGGTTTTTCTTTTGGGTCTTATGCTAACAGTAATATTAAAGGTGCTGACACTTTGATTACTCCCGGTCCAGTAGGGATAGGCACTACGAGTCCATTAATTGGATTACAAGTAGAATCAGGCGGTTGTTTTGGGAGTTCGTGTGCAGATGTATTGCCATTAGGTTCAGCTAATGTTAGGGCATTAAATTTAATAGCTTCTGATGCGGTTATGAAAATTCATAGGAAAACTTCAAATACATTAGAAGCAACAGGTCTTGAATTGATATGGGGGCCAGACAATGATAGAATTGGTACGAATAACTCTTATTGGGATATTTTTTTAGAGGTTAGAGATAATTCTGTATCTACAAGGTCAGGTAAAGGAGATATGGTGTTTAGGAGGCGTTCGCAAATTGGAGCAGGTTCTGATACTGACAATTTATTTACAATATGGGGAACAAAGGGTCAAATTATTGCACCCGGTATTAAAGACACAACAACTGCAAATTCAGCAAATGTATATGTAGGGGCAGATGGAATGTTATATAAATATGTTTCTTCTTCAGTAAGATATAAAGAAAATATTTTAGATTGGAATGCAAGTGGATTAGATATTATTAAAAATTTGAAGCCGAGAACATTTACATATAAAGCTGATTATTATGGGCAACCTGATAAAATTATGTTAGGATTAATAGCAGAAGAGGTTGAAGAGGTATCTCCATTTTTAGTAGATTATAAAAAAGAAAATGGAATTAGTGAAGTTGAAAACGTAAGATATGCAAATATAGTAGTTCCGTTAGTCAAAGCCATCCAAGAACAACAAGCAATAATAGAATCCCAAGCAAACGAAATAGAACAACTTAAATCACAAATACAACTAATATTATCAGAAATTGAACAAATAAAAAATAATTAAATATGAAAACTGCATTCACATTCAGACAAGCATTGGAGATAGTGATGTTCATTATGATAGTCCTATTCTCAAAGGCTTTAAAAAGTCAAGTACCTGATTCGATTTACTACGTACCTTTCACGTTCACAACGGAAGAAACCACAGGTACATCCGATTCACAAGCCTTTATAGTTTATGAGTCCAAGATACTTCCGAATACAGGCGTAATGACCTTTGAAGCGATTGACAAGGTTATGGACAGCGCACAAGTAGCTGAATATGCTTTTAACATTATCTATCGCAACGAGAACCTCAACTGGTTGGACGCTGCAAGGTTAATGCAAAGAGAAAAGCTACAAAGGTTATACGCACCAGTCAACAGTATAATCAGAGATATGGAAGGCTATGGTTTCTTTGTTAAGACAAGACTTAAATTTGGAACAGGATACGAAGGTAGATGGATAGCACGAATTAATGGAGGCGATATTATCTGGTTAAAAGTAGATAGATTAATGAACGTTACTGAAACAACTATGCAAGGCGAAGTTGTAGAAGGTGGACGAACTGGTAAGCTACTACTCTACACAGAGAATAGGTTTAAAGCACAGACGTTATTTAATGACGTTATTGACTTTAGAGACTTCTGGAACAAAGAATTAAACTCAGACTTTTTTGTTATAGAGAGTGAAGGCAATAAAGTCATTATGCGTAAAATAGATTAATAAATTCAAACAATCAAATAAACTATGAAAGTAATGATTATGATGCTGTTACCATTTGCAGCATTTTCCCAGTTAGACACAATTTATTTAGAATGGAAGGATGATAAGTTT
>Ga0099848_1000989_pt1 | contig 13279 bp, 23 predicted proteins | sample CB_VirMetaG_3_FD_78179 | JGI IMG/M metagenome (GOLD analysis project Ga0099848, IMG submission 78179) | Freshwater to marine saline gradient viral communities from Chesapeake Bay - CB_1508_1S Viral MetaG | ecosystem: Environmental > Aquatic > Marine > Coastal | place: USA: Chesapeake Bay... | reverse complement strand
TTATTTCCATTTGACACAACAGGTCAAATGATTGCAGGACAGGGAGGAACTACAAATAATGTTATGTAATAATTGTGGTAATGAATCTCATTGCGGAGAAAAATTAAAAGAAGATGTTAATGGATATCAAACTGTTATTTGCAAAAAGTGTCATTGTTCTGAATGCAAAGAATATGATATAATCCAAGAAGATTTATTTAACGGAGAGTAAAAGGATATGGCAAACGGTAAACATCCAAAAACAACGGGAGAACACTTAGTAGCCTTATATGGACACGTGGAAGGATTTAAAAAAGATATTAAACATTTACACGAAGACGTAAATAAAATTGATCGTAAAACCGATAGGATGATCTACTATATCATCGCAGGTGCTGGAACTACTATTTTGACGTTAATTGGACTTTTTAACGTTTTTCTCAAATAAAAAACCTCCTAGGAGGCCTCAGAATTAACAATTTGACATCCGTAGGATAGTAGGGTACCCCTATATTTTTATGAAAATTACAAGAACCAACAATAGTTTTACCGTTCATGATTTTGCTTGGAATAGAAATAAATATCCATATAAACAATATTCTAGACAAGAGGAAAACGGACAACGAACCTATAATGTAGATAATAAAAAAGTACCTTCTGTAACAACTATACTTTCAGCAACTAAATCACAAGAAGATCAAGATAACTTAAAACGATGGCGGGATGCTGTTGGAGAAGCTATAGCTAGAAAGACTATCATAGATGCAGCAAAACGAGGAACAGAAATGCATTATGTATTAGAACAATACATAAGTGGACAAGGTTATTTTAATTTAACTAAAGAAGGAGCTAAAGCTAGGTTAATGGCTCATAAAATTATAGAACATATGGAGCCTTTAGAAATTATATATGGTAGTGAAGTTTCTTTGCACTATGAAGAGTTGTATGCTGGTGCAACTGATTTAATAGGAGTGCACGGTAATAAACCAACTATTTTAGATTTTAAACAATCTAATAAATTAAAGAAAAGAGAATACGTAGAAGACTATCATTATCAAATAGCTGCTTATGCATTAGCTCATGAAAGATATTATGGCCCTATTGAAAAAGGTTTAATTGCTATTTGTACTAAAGATTTAACATATCAAGAATTTATATTAGATAAAGATGATTTAAATAGATATAAAGAGAAGTGGATTAAGAGAGTAGAGCAGTTTAACAGAGCCATGCTTTAACTGTTTCCCCTAAAGTATCAGCAGATAATTTAATTTTATTTTGTAAAGCTCTTAAAATATATTTATCTATAGTTTTCTGTGAGACAATATCGATATAAGTAACGTTGCGTTTTTGCCCGATTCGATGAGCCCTGTCTTCACTTTGCTGTCGGATTTCCAAATTGAAATTATTACTAAAGTATACCACGTAAGAAGCTGCGGTAAGAGTAAGCCCAAAACCACCAGTGGAAGGATTACCAACAAAAAAACGACATCTAGGATCTTCTTGAAAACGTTTGACCGCTGTCTGACGATCATCTGTATCAATCTCACCGTATATAGAGACAGTAGAGTCTTTACCATATTTATCCTCCAACGTTTGCATAATGTTTTTAATATTATACACGTAGTTTGCCCATATAATAACCTTTCCATCTGTATTTTCTATAATGTCTAATAACTCTTCCATTTTAGGACAATCATCAAATTTATGAATAGTGCCAGAATCATCTTTTACAAAACCACAAGTTACTTGATGCAGTCTTAGTAGTTCAGTAAGTTTATTATTGTAGCTAACGGTATCATCATTAATAATAGCTAAAGCTCTTTCTTTTAATTGATCATAAGTTATTCTTTGCTCTTTGGTTAACTCTACCTCATGTTGAAGTCGTATTTTTTCAGGTAAGTCTAAACAATCATCTTTTCTAACACGATATGAAAAAGATTTAAGTTTATTATCTAGTTCCTCTAAATTAATATAATATTTAGGTGCATGGATATACCTATCATTACCTATACGAATTTGATCCATAACTGCATAGCGTGCTCTGAACGTAAAAAAATTATTAAAGCCAAGCAGGTCTGGACTTAAGAACTCACATTGAGTATATAGGTCTAATGGAGATTTTGTTACTGGTGATCCTGTTAGTATTCTCTTGTACTTGGATCCTAGGAATATTTTTAAAATATTTTTTGTACGTGCTGCTGTTCTGTTCTTTATTGTCGTACTTTCATCTAATATAATCATTGAGTTTCTAAAACGAATCATTAATTTACGAACAAAATCTACACCACTTTTATGTGATAGGGCTTCTACATTCATTAGAACAATTCCTAATTTTTTATCAATTATAAATTGATTTGGTAATTCTTTTATTTTAGGCCAGTAAAACATTTCATATGCAATTTCATCTGATAAGTGAATTTCAATTTCATTCTTCCAATTCATGTATACAGATTTAGGAGCTATAATAATTGCTAAATCAATTTCATTTTGTTGATGTAGTATTCCCATATTATCAATGGCTACTTTTGTTTTACCAGTACCCATTTCCATAAATAAAGCATATACTTTTTTATTCCATGAAAGGTCTAAAGCTTTGCGTTGATGATCAAAAGGTTTAGTTTTAAAATTATATTTTTTCATTTGACAAAATCTATACATTAATCTAGAAACGAATCAACTTAAAAAAAGGAGGATCTAATGGATCTAGCAAACCTAGAAGAAATATCAACGACTATGATAGTCGATGATAAACAGCTAGAATCCCTGTCCTCACTTTGTAAGGAAATGCTAGAGCAACAAGAAATGATTGCTAATCTAGAAGAACAGTTAAAAACGGTAAGAGAAAAAGAACGTAAACTGTCTGAAGAGTATATTCCTAACAAAATGAGTGAATTAGGGTATAGCAAACTGCAGTTAAAAGATGGTCAAAAAATAGAGATCAAGCCTTTTTATGCAGCTAAAATCCCTTCAGAACGTGTACAGGAGGCCTTTCAATGGCTCAGGGACAACGGACATGGGGATCTAATCAAAAACAACGTTACGCTTACTTTTGGTAGAAGTCAGGACAATGAGGCTAAAAATCTTGTTGACGAACTAAAACAAAAAGGGCATAATGTGAACCAAGTCGAAAAGGTAGAACCTATGACACTGAAGGCTTTCGTCAAAGACGAAATTCAACAAGGTAGATCGGTTCCATCTGATTTATTCGGCGTTTATATAGCGAACAAAACAAAAATAACAACGTAGGAGGAAAAATGTCAAAAGCACAAACGCAAACGACAAATGCAGTCGCTAACAAACCAACATCGAATGTAGCAACATTTGATGTATCTCAACTAGAAAATCTTGCTGGTTTAGGTGTCGAGAATGTAGGTCAAAGAGATTTGGCTTTACCATTCTTAAAGATACTATCTCAATTATCACCTCAAGTAACAATGGGTGATTCTAGATATATCGAAGAGGCTAAAGCTGGTCAGATTTACAATTCTGTTTCAGATCAACTCTATGATGGAAAAAAAGGAATCAGAGTGGTTCCATGTTTTTACAAATTAGAGTATCTAGAATGGAAAGACAGAGGTCAAGAAGGATCAGGAGCACCAATTGCTATCTATGATTCAACTTCTGATGTATTGACTAAAACTACTAGAGGCCCAGATAAAAAAGATAGATTACCAAATGGTAATTACATTGAAGAAACTGCGTCTCACTATGTATTTTTAGTGGATGACAATGACCAACCAACCGAGACAGCTTTAATTACTATGAAAGCTACTCAAAGAAAAAAATCTAGAAAATGGAACTCTATGATTATGACTCAAAGAGTCAAAGGCAAAAATGGTTTCTTTCAACCACCTTCTTTTGCTCAAATCTATAGATTAAAAACTACTCTAGAGAAAAATAATTTGGGGTCTTGGTATGGATGGGATGTTGAGTTTGATAAAAATGTCCCAAATGATACTCTTCTAAAAGCTGCACAAGACTTTTACAACACTTGTAGACAAGGCGAAGTAAAAGTTAATCACGGTGAAGAAGATGTTTCTACACATGTAGCTAGTGAATCAAATCCATACTAAATTATGGATCTTACTAAACTTACTGAACTATTTGATGGTAGTAAGAAGAAGTACGGCACCTTCAAGCCTTCGGGCTTGAAGCGTGCTGACGGTAAGGTAGAAGGAGACTATTCTTGGAAGAATTTTCCAGCGGATGGTAACGAAATACCTATTTGGGAAAAGCACATCAACGGTGAGGAATCTTTTGGAATGGTTCCTATTCGAGATGACCATACTGTAAGCTTTGGAGTTATTGACGTAGATCAGATTAAAACAGAAGAAGAGGCTAATGAAGTATTAGCCATCATGAAGTCATGGAACTTACCATTTACTCCTTTTAGATCAAAATCAGGGGGAGTACACGCATATTTATTTATTGACGGATCTATACCAGCTAAAGAATTAAAAAGAAGATTAACTGCTTTATCACTTAAATTAGGAAGACCAAAAAATACTATAGACATATTTCCAGTACAAACAAAAGCAACAGATGATGCTGGAGGTAATCAAATTAACATGCCTTACTTTGATTGTAAAAATCCAGAGGCTCCTAAAAGATGGGCAATAAAAAATTACAATATAAAAGATTTAATTTCATTAGAAGACTTTTTAAAATCAAACATAAAAAAAATAACACTCAAAGAATTAGAAACAGTAGGTATCAAAAAGATATCTGATTATCCACCATGTATGGATTATTATTTTGAAAATGGTGTGGGGGAAGGTGAAAGAGATAAAGCATTGCTACAATTTGGATGTGTAGCTAGAAAGATTCACGGAGACAACGAAGATAAGATTAGAGAAGCTATGTCTGATTTTGTTAAGAAACATTTTAAAACAGAAGATGGTTTTGATAACAATCAGTTTGCAAAGAAAGTATCTCAAGCAATGAAAAAAAGAGATGCTGCAGATCAAAAGGATGAGACAGATGTATGGCAAGTAAGAAACTTATGTCAACAAATATCAGATTTAGGTCATTGTGATAAAGTTGGGTGTCGTAGTCGTAAGTTTGGTTTAGTTGAGAAGTCTGTAATGGTTACTGATTACAGAATGATTATGACAAATCCAAGAAGACATTTATTAACTATGGTCAACGAACAAGGGGAAGAAATTATTATCTCTATGACTACCGATCAGCTATGGACTCAAAATCAAATAGCTAAGAGATGTTGGGAAGAACAGATTAAATGGACTTGGGTGGAAGCAGATGAATTTACTGAAATGAAAGATCAATGGTTTAAAGACATGAAGGTTATTGATTCTTATAACGAGGGGGAAGAAAGACTATCAGAATTTGGAACCATTCTTCATTCCTTTATTGATGAGAAAAAAGGAGCTAACGATATTACACAAATTGATTATGGGTATGTGTATCGATGCGATAAACTTAAAAGATATTTTTGGAATGCTACTTCATTCAAACATTATGCAAAAAGTAAATATAATAAATCATATGAAACTACATTAGGAGAAATGTTAGCTAGAATGTGTGAAGACGAAAAAAATAAATACCCAGATAAAAAAGATTCACAAAGAAGAATTATTCAATTGCATAAAGGATATCAAGGTTATACTAAAAGATGTTATTCATCCGTTTTATTAAATGACATAAAAGATAGAGATAACACAAGAGACATAGAAATATTTAAACAACGAGTAGGTGATAATGAATTTAGTACAGACTAATAAACCAAATGCTGCAGATCTTATTCGTAATGATCCTGATGCATTAAAAAAGATAGCAGATAAAACTTGGAAAATTTATGGGCCTCCAGGTACAGGGAAGACTTGGACATTATTAAATATAGTTAAATATGGAGTAGGTAAACTACATAAAGTTCCTGAATATATTGGATACTGTTCTTACACTAGAGCAGCGGCTAAGGAAGGAATGGATCGTGTACTAAAAGCATTCCCAGGTAAATATAAAGAAGATTCTTTTGAATTATTTAAAACTATTCATGCAATGTGTTTATCAAGAACAAGAGATTCAGCATTAGAAATTATAGATGAACGAAAACATTTAGCTTCTTTTAGTTATTTAGAAAGAGGAGAAGAAGTTAATTTGCAACTAGGACAAGCAGAAGATGGTAAATTAGAGATAAAAAACTACCCTATTGAGCTTTATGAAAGAGCTAGAAACTGCAAAATTAGTTTAAAGGAAGCTTATGATAATGATAACTCTATTAAGAAAACAAAACATTGGGGAGATTTAGTAGATATTGTAAGTAATTGGGTTAAGTTTAAAGAACACTTGTTTATGGATTATACAGACATGATAGAAAACTTTTTACTTAATGACTATTCGTTTAAGCTAGATTATTTTATTGTAGATGAAGCTCAAGATTTAACTCCTTTACAATGGGATTTTGTATATTTAATGGCTAACAAAGCTGAAAAGGTTTTTATTGCTGGTGATGATGATCAAGCTATTCATGAATGGAATGGTGCTTCTGTAGAAGAGTTTTTAAAATTTCCTGGGAAAACAAAAGTGTTACGTAAATCTAGACGTATGCCAAAAGAAGTTCAGAAATTTTCTCAAAATATAACTAAGTTAATTAAAATAAGACAGCCAAAAGAATTTACTTCTACGGCATCTAAGGGATATGTAAATACTAATAACTTTAGATTAAGTCATATTAATTTTAATCAATATTTAGAAGATTCTTGGATGGTATTAGTTAGAACTAAAACAGAATTAATGGAGGTTAGAGCAGAAGCTAAAGACATGGGATTGTTTTTTAAAAACTCTGCTGGTTTTACTTCTGTAAACGCTACTCATTGGCAGGCCATCAAAATATGGGAACGTTTAATGAAAGACGAAAGCATTACTTTACAAGAAGTGGGATTAGTGTATGCATATATTAAAAACATTCAACATGGATGGAGAAGAACGGATAATAAAAAATGGGCTAAAATACCTAAACAAACATTTAATTATATGTATTTAAATGCTAAATGTGGATTAGCAGAGGAGAAGGGATCATGGACAACGGCTCTAGATATTGACGTAGCAAACAAGACTTACATAGAAAGATTAACAGAAAAACATATAAATCCTGAAGATACACCAAAAATAACAATAGATAAAATACATCAGGTAAAAGGAAAAGAAGCGGATCACGTAGTGATATATGAGAAATGTCCTCAAATTTGTACACTACAGGATAAAACAAGTAGAGAACGAGATGCTGAACTTAGAGTTTGGTATGTGGCAGTTACGAGAGCAAAAAAAGGAGTTGAGATAATTCAACTTAATAAACCTCATGGTCATTACATGCCACTAACGGCTATGGGATATGGAAGGTATAGAGTATAACATGACAGCAAAAGATCAATTTGATAAAGCATTTCCACAAGATAGGCAGATAGGCGGGAGTCATTATAAAGATTTTCCTATTCAGCCGTATGAATTTATATCTAAAAATAATCTTTCGTTCTTTCAGGGGAACGTTGTGAAGTACGTTTGTAGATACTTAAATAAAAATGGAATACAGGATTTAGAAAAAATAATTCACTATTGCGAATTAGAGATAAAAGAGTTAAAAGATAGGGAATTAACATGTCCTACCAAATAAATATTACTATGAAAAATACTGAATGGGTTGCACCGCAAGAGTTTCCTGATTTATCAGAGGAAAAAGAAATAGCAATAGATTTAGAAACAAGAGACGAAAACATGAAAAAGCTTGGTACGGGCTGGGCTAGAAAAGATGGAGAAATAGTAGGAATCGCTGTTGCTGCAGGTTCTTTTAAAGGATATTACCCAATTAACCATCAAGGAGGTGGTAATTTACCTAGATCAAAAGTAATTAACTGGTTTCAAGAAGTATTAAAAACAGATGCAGATAAAATATTTCATAACGCTCAATACGATTTAGGTTGGATTAGAGCTCAAGGTTGGGAAGTTAGAGGTAGAGTTATCGATACCATGATTGCTGCTGCATTGATTGATGAAAATAGATATAGTTATTCTTTAAACTCTTTAGGATTTGACTACTTGGGGGAAGTAAAAGCAGAAGATGAATTAAGAGAAGAGGCTGCTACACGAGGATTAGATGCTAAAGCTGACATATGGAAAATGCCATCAATGGCAGTTGGATTTTATGCAGAACAAGATGCAGCATTAACTTTAAAGCTTTGGAATTATTTTAAACCTACTTTAGTAAAAGAAAATTTATTAAAAGTTTGGCAACTTGAAATGGAACTTCTTCCTATTTTAATAAGAATGAGAGAGACGGGTATTCGAGTAGATTTATCTAAAGCTGAAGATTTAAAGAAAACTTTAATAGATAAAGAGAATAAATTACTTAATAAAATCAAGGATTTAACTAATATTGATGTAGAAATATGGGCTGCTAGAAGTGTAGCTAAAGCTTTTGATCAACAAGGAATTAAATATGAAAGAACTGCAAAGTCCCAAGATCCTTCTTTTACCACTAATTGGCTAGAGAACTGTAATCATGATTTAGCAAAGTGGATTAAAGATGCTAGAGAAATTAATAAATTACATTCTACTTTTATAGATAGTATTTTAAGATACGAACATAACGGACGTATTCATGCAGAAATTAATCAGTTAAGGGGGGATAATGGCGGAACTGTTTCTGGTAGATTGTCTATGTCTAATCCTAACTTACAACAAGTCCCAGCAAGGAATAAAGAATATGGTAAACTTATTAGAGGGTTGTTCTTACCAGAAGAAGGATGCAAGTGGGGGTCTTTTGACTACTCACAACAAGAACCAAGGCTTGTAGTTCACTATGCAGCGACCACAGATAAAGCATTAGGAGGTCTTACAGGTTCAGAGACTTTAATAAAAGCATACAATGATGATGACGCAGACTTTCATCAAACAGTAGCACAGATGGCTGGAATACCTAGGTCTCAAGCTAAGACAATTAATTTAGGTATATTCTATGGAATGGGCTCTAATAAATTATCTAAACAATTAGGAATTACTTTTGAAGAAGCTAAAGCCTTATTAAAAGAGTATGATATGAAAGTACCTTTTGTAAGAGAATTAGCTAACAGAGTAATGCAACAAGCAGAAAAAACTGGATCTATTAAAACAATAATGGGTAGAAGATGTAGGTTTGATAAGTGGGAGCCACGAGCTTATGGATTACATAAAGCAATGACAGAGAAAGAATATGTTGCAGAATATGGTAGTTTAAATTCTGCTAAAAGAGCAATGACTTATAAAGCTTTGAATAGGTTAATTCAAGGATCTGCTGCAGACCAAGTGAAAGCAGCGATGGTTAAATGTGATAGATTAGGCCACACCCCTATGTTACAAATACATGATGAGCTTTGTTTTAATGTAGAGACAGAAGAAGATGAGGCGGAAATAAAAAAATTCATGGAACAAAATAATGATATTGATATTATGGTGCCGTCCAAGGTAGATGTAGCCATAGGAGATAATTGGGGAGAAGCGACCTAATGTTACCAATGAATAAAATATTGTGGCCGAAGTACATGTTGATTGCAAAAAGAATTGTAACTGTACCTACCGCAAAAATAGAAAATGTTTATGGAACTCATAATGATTTTTATCAAATGATAAAACAGGACATAAAAGAAAAGGGAATGTTAAATCCACCAGTTATGGAGAAAAACGAACAAGGGAACTGGATATGTAGAAATGGTAATCACAGAGTTAAATATGCAAAGAAAAATGATTACGATGGTATTATTTGTTATGAAGCAAAAAATGATGATGAAGTTAAGTTTTTATCTAGATTAAATATTTTAGTATGGGAAATTGATAAAAAAGGCGAACAACCCCGAGACTTCGGCTTTATTTTTGAAGACCGAAAGTTAAAAGCACTTATAGAAAAGTGCCGTACTTTATTAGAACCTTAACTAACTAGCGAATAAATGATTTTCGTAGTTGTGTGGATTGTAATCAGCAGATTTTAAAGTCATTTCTTTCATTACATCTCTATGTTGATGTGCAAGAACAGACATTTCTGTTGTTACCATTCCAGACTCAAGGAACATTTTGTTCCATTTAGTCTCAAGGTCTATTTTTTTAGCCAACAACTCCGTTAGGTTTAGTGGCATCATTAACCTCCTCATAGGTTAATAAGTTGTGAGTATAAAATCCTTCATACACAAGTTTTACCTCACCCCTTGTTATGGCTTTTGCAAAGTTATCCTGAGCTTCTTCATCAGTATTAGCATTTACAAATCCGCTAAGATAAAAGCCTTTATATCTAGCTTGTAAACGATATAACTTCATAAGATATTATAGTTAATTTTTTATGATTTTGCAACATTATTGTCAATAGCACTGATTGACTTATTGTCAACCGAAACACTTCCTGCTTTAGGAACACAATGTACAGATAAACTTATAATAGGTATGTTTTGTTTAGTTAAATCTTGTTCAATAATATAGCCTAATTCAGCTCCTTTTGCATTACATTCTTCTTCTGAGTAAGCTTCTAAACTACCTTCCCAGGCATTTAAACAAGTGATTCCCGTAATAGTAGAAGGATCACTGAAACATAAGGTTACGAATAAAATAAAACTTTTCATAAATAAAATTATACCACTTGACATTTGCAATAGATACTTTATATCTAGATAAGATGACAACAAAAAGCAAAATTTGGATTTCGATTGTAGAAAAGGTTAATGACATTCTAAGTAGAATGTATGACAAAGATGCAAACGGACATCCTTTAACTAAAGATAGTGTTGAACTAACTGATACCATTAATCGTATTAAAACAATTAACATAGATATGTTTAATGGAACCTATCAACATTTTCTATTTCCTGAAGAAGTAGCAAGACAACTAGTAGAAGATGAACTTAAAAACAGAAAGGTGAACTAATGATACCAGGTGAACAAATGAAAAAAGATATTAATAGTTTAGTATTATTAATTTTTATTCTATTTCCAAAACTAACACTTATATTTGTAGGAGTATTTTTATGGCTTTGGATGGTGTAATGGACGAAAAAGAAAAAAAGTTTTTTGAGTTTCAAAAAGATTGGTACACTCAATTAGAAAAATTTATTTCTAAAGGAAATAAAATACAAGCTAAATTAAAAAAAGAAGGTGCTATAGCTCCTACAGAAGTATTAATGTTTTTATTATTTTGGGAAACAGTGTCTAAACATTATGAGGAAAAAGAAAAAGATTTTCTTAAATATATGTTTATTGATATATTACAAAATGATGATCGATTCAGAGATGACAAAGACAGCATTGAATTTGATTTAGGTAATTTAATTCATAAATTTAAAAAAGATACGATACATTAATGAACATAAGATTATTAAAAATAAATGCAATGAAACGATTTGTAAGATGGTTAAATCAACCTGAAGTACATCATTCTACTGTTGATTATTGGGCTTCTTCATTCTGTAATGGTAAGGAATGGGAAAACATTAATGAAAGATTAGATTCAGTACAAGAACGATTTAGTTTTTGTTGCAACCGTAGTAAAAAAAGAAAAAATTGGAAAAGTTCTATGATGCGATCGGAACAACACGTAATCGCAAATAAGTTATTACATTTTATTGAACAACGATATGAAAGGAAAAAACATGGACACAAGTAAATGGACATCTGTTGCTATCAGAAAACCAAAACACAAAATACTGAAAGCAATATGTGGAACTAAGTACAGGGCTCCAGGAGCAATGATTGAAAAATTAATTGATGATTACTGTGAGTTTCAAGCAAAAAAGAAAAAACAAACAACTGAACAATTTGTAAAGGAGCTTTTAAATGGAAATGGAAAACATACAGATCAGGCATAGGAAAGGAGATAGTTTAGAATATGGAATATTTGAAGAATGTATTAAATTACTTAATAACCCAGTGGGGGCGACTATGGAAATTGGTGTCCGAGATGGATTTGGGAGCGCTGTTATTATTAATGCTTGGCGTAATCGCTTTTCTGGCAGCCGTCCTTTGGTGCATTTTGGTGTGGATCCTTATGGAAATATATCATATAACGGAGCGGATAATCTCAAAGGTGTACGATATGATTACACGAACGAAATGAAACAAGACATGTTAATATACATGTCTAAATTTTATCCAGAATTTCATTTTATTAACTTAGATGACAAAGAATTTTTTGGTAGGTTTGTTAATGGTTATCCTATCTATAGAAATGAAAAAATCCTTATAAATCAATACGATTTAATACATTTAGATGGCCCACACGATACCGAATCAGTGATTGAAGAAGTAGGTTTTGTAAGAGTAAGAGCAGCGAAAGAATGTTTTATTGTACTCGATGACTGCCAAACTTATGATTTAAAAAAGGTAGTTAGTATTGCTTCAAACACTAAAGAAGGGGTGGTACCTAATAAAAGTTATAATTTTAACTTAGTGTATGAAGGAGAAAGAAAAGCAGTTTTATCGAACTTTCATATTGACAACAATTTAAATAACCAGTAGGAAGATATATGGATACAAAATTAGAAACCTGTCAGAACTGCCGTGGAAACGGATACGTTCGAATCGCTCACTTTGAAGAAACACAAACCTGTAAGGAATGTGGAGGGGCTGGTTATTTTGGCTCAATATCCAACAAACAAGACCAACGGATCACGGACAATCACTCTACCATAACCAAGGGTGATCATGACACAAGTAGATCCTAGACAAGCTTTTGTTGAAACATTAACTATATTAGCAACTAAGCTTAATCGAGACGAGTATCATAGAGTTACTTCAACTTTTTATCAATTACATTGTGGTGTACCCTGTGGATTTGAAATAGCAGATCCCATGATGCTGCCAACTTTCGAAGAAATTTGGAACAGATCTAAAGAACAACGAATCAAGCACAAGGCTAAAGTCAAGGTCTTTACGGTATACAAAAATGAACAAAAAATATAATCCCTCAAGATTGAATTCTTGCATCCCAATAGTTTATCATGTCCTTATGGACAGCTTTGATATTTTTATTGAGGACTCATTACAGCAACAGCGAAGAGTCCCTCCATTTCTACAGCACGATTTTTACGAAAAAGCGTGGGTATGTTTTGATGTGAGTATGGCTCAACACAAAATGGAGGATGCAAGATACTATCGTGAGTTACTCAGTAGAATTACTAAAGCTTATGGGCACTAAGATAGCGACCCAAGTACTATATAGTCAACAAAATGCCTCTAGTGAAACTAGGTTATGGCAAGCGGTGGTAATGACCGCATTTGAGGATTGTGTTTGTAATTTAAATGATAAAAAATCTGCTATTGCAAAATGGGA
>Ga0099848_1000987_pt1 | contig 13291 bp, 15 predicted proteins | sample CB_VirMetaG_3_FD_78179 | JGI IMG/M metagenome (GOLD analysis project Ga0099848, IMG submission 78179) | Freshwater to marine saline gradient viral communities from Chesapeake Bay - CB_1508_1S Viral MetaG | ecosystem: Environmental > Aquatic > Marine > Coastal | place: USA: Chesapeake Bay... | reverse complement strand
AGAAGAATCGTAAGAGAGCAGCACAAAGAGCAGCAGCAAGAAATGCTGCAAGAGATCAAGGAAAGACTGGTGCTGTTCCTGGTGTAGGTTATGTAACTCCAAGAAGAGAAAGAGAAACCTGGACTGATGAAAGTGGTAAGACTCGCCACGCTAAGGGTCTCTGATAAATAACTGAGGAAGGTTGCTCATCCCCTCTTAACCTATGTTGAGGGGGGATTTCCAAATTATAGGAGAATTGTAAATGGCTGATACCGCTAGGCAGGAAGCTGCCTCTCTTGTTACTTTTTATTATGCTATTAATGAGGGCGCTTCTTTGGAACCTTTTTCGTCTCAAGATCTTATAGATGCTCTAAAAGTTGTTTATCCTCAAGCATTTAGTAATAATAATAAATGGTACTTGTCTTTTTTGAAGCAAGCTAAGGCTTTGATAAGATGGTTAGATCATAAAGAGGGAACAAAGGATACTACTTACAATTATGGAAGATGGGGGTCCAATACTGTAAGTGGAATTCCTGCGGGAAAGTATACAAAAATTTACGAAGAAATTTTTGATGAATTTAGTGCAGATCAAAAATCTTTATTTGGAAAGGGATCTGGAGTAAAAGATAGTTGGAATACCACAGATGTTTATATCTGCAAATCAAATATGGAAACTGATATAAAGAATAATATTAATAATGTGGTGAGAGATAGTTTATCTAGTATTATCGGATCTTCTGATGCTGCTGAAATTGAAGTGGCACTTATTAATAGATATTTGGCTCATCTTACTAAGGAAAAAATATTAGTTGGCATATCATTAAAGGAAACTGATTATGGAGATCCAAAAGTAACAGAAACTAATATAGGAAGAACATTTATAAGTGACATTGGACAACCAACGGCAAAGTTAGATAGTCCTCTACATACATGGATGGAAATAATAGAGGGAAAGGGGTCATCTGGAATAGATTTTAAAGGAAATTCGTTGACTTATAGGGCTGGATTTGAAATTGGGGAATTTAAAAAATTTTATAAGTATGAAAGTAAGGTATCATCATTGCTTAATCATGCAACAGAACCTAGAGATTTGGTAAAAGGTTCTAGAGGAAAACTTACTCCAGCCAGCGCTAGAAATGGAGCAATACCTGTTCCAAAGATGGCGCAATTAATAAAGGATTATAGTGGAGAGGATATTAATTTGAATATTCCAAGAGGAGAATTTACCTCATCACAAAAACAGTATTGGAAAACTTATGTGCAATCTGTAGTTAGAGATAATACTATTACCAAATCATTTGGTGATTTTAGTTTTACTATAAAAAACAAAAAGACAAAACATACTCCTGAAGAATTTTTAGATAAAGCTTTTGCTCTTGATAGTACATTTAGGTCCAAAACCACTGGATTTCCTCTTAAACTTAGAAGTAAGTTAAGAATTTTTAGATATATTAATACATTTATTAAAGCTAATAGTGATGGAAGGTTGGATGAATTAATTGCTGAGATATATTTTTCTTCATCAAAAGTAAACATGAAGGATGGAGATTTATCTGGTCCTTTTATAAAAATTCAGTAACTTGACAGGGACCCTCTGACCTGCTAGAATATTTCCACATATGAGCACGAGAATGATTGATCTGAGGATTGGTAATTGCATTGAACTGGCAAAGGATCTTGAAGACAATTCTATTGATTGCACTGTAACTTCTCCTCCATACAACAAGTGTGGTGTTGGTGGTGGATTGTTCCGTAAAATTGAATATGCTGCTTTTGACGACACTCTTCCTGAAGATGAGTATCAGGAGCAACAAATTGAACTGCTGAATATTCTTTTTGATAAAACTAAAGAAGGTGGATCTCTCTTTTATAATCATAAGGTCAGGTATTTCAAAGGTGGTGCCATTTCTCCTTGGGAGTGGTTGACCAAAACTAAGTGGAACATCAGGGAAGAAATCATCTGGAATCGTGGAAGTGGTCCTGAGATTTCTGGGTATAGGTTCATTCAAACTGATGAAAGGATCTTCTGGTTGTGTAAAGGTGCAAAGCATCCTCGTCTTCCTAGGCGTTCTGCAGAGTGGAGTAGTGTATGGAAGTTTGGTCCTGAGATGAGGAATCCTCATCCTGCACCTTATCCTATTCAACTTCCTGCAAGGTGCATTCAAGCAGTAATGCAAGAACCTGGTCTTATTCTTGATCCTTATAGTGGATCTGGAACTACTGGTCTTGCAGCAACCCTTCTTGGTCATAATTATATTGGATTTGATCTCTCTGAGGAGTATCATGATATGGCAAGGAAGAGGATTGCAGAACCTTCCAAAAATGATCTGAAAAAGTTCAATGAAGAATGTGCTGTTGCTGCAGAAACTGGTATGGATGTATTTTCCATTTCTGAATCTTAATAAATACTTCTATTGACAGAACTGTATTCATATACACATGAAATCTTTCTTTAGTTTTCTTTCAGAAGCAGCAAGGTCTCAGGCATCTCAGCAAGCTGAGAAACTGAAACTGACTAGTGATGGGCACGGTAATTGGTTTGATAAGGATGGGGAACTTGTAGCAAGAACTGTAAAAGGAAGATTAGAGTTTCTTGATAAGAAAGCAGCACCTAAAAAAGAAGAAGAACCACAACCAAAACAAAAGAAAGTAGAGGCAGAACCTGAAGCAGAACCAAAAGTCCAACCAACTACTGTAGAAGTGGATGGTGAAGAAACTGAGTTTGGTTCATTTCCTGATGGAACTCCTAGAAGGATGCCTGCTCCTACAAGAGCAGATGGAACTCCAAAAGAAGATCGTGGTGATGTAACTGTTGTATTTGGAAGATTCAATCCTCCAACTATTGGTCACCAAAAACTTCTTGATGCTGCAAAGAAAGCAGCAGGAAAGGGATCACTCAGAATTTATCCCTCAAGATCTGTGGATCCAAAGAAGAATCCATTAGATCCTGATCAAAAGTATGAAGTTATGCAGCAGATGTTCCCAAATCATGCTGGCAGTATTGTTAATGATCCTAATGCTAAAACTATTTTTGATGTTCTGAAACAAGCACATCAAGATGGTTATTCTAATGTTAAGATTGTTGTTGGTGATGATAGATTGAAAGAGTTTGACAAACTTTCATCCAGTTACAATGGAAAACTTTATGATTTCTCTGGGTTAGAAACTGTTTCTGCTGGAGAAAGGGATCCTGACGCTGAGGGTGTAGAAGGTATGTCTGCATCCAAGATGCGCAAAGCAGCAGCAGAGAATGACTTTAAAACATTTAGAACTGGTCTTCCTCCAGTTCTTGATGATAAAGCAGCAAAGAAACTGTTCAATACAGTTCGTAAGCAAATGGGCGTTCTCACTGAAAAATGGCAGTTATGGGAAATTGCACCTAAGTTTGATTGGAAGAATCTTAGAGAGAACTATGTCTCAGGAAATCTTTTCAAAATTGATCAACTCGTAGAAAACTTAAATACTGGTCTTGTTGGAAGAGTTATTCGTAGAGGAACTAACTATTTGATCTGTGTTACAGAAGACAATATTATGTTCAAGTCTTGGATTCGTGATCTTCGTGAGTATAGTGAAGTTAAGATGGATCGTAAGCAGAGAGTTCCTGGAAAACCAAATACTCTTGCAGGAACAAAAGGTTATTTCCAATATGCTGTTGATATGACTCCTGGTTTTGAGAAAGGGGAAAATATGAATCTTCAACCTGGTGCAAAACCATACAAAGGACCAAGGACAAATATTAGGGAATTCATAAATAGATACAAGAAGAAGAGTATCTAAATCTAAGTCATGATTAATTCCCTTAACGAGTTGTCATCAGTATATCTTAATCAGATTGCTGAGCAGGAACAAACTCCAGAAGCTGTGAGACAAAGAGTTTCGCAGATGGTTAAGGCTATCAGATATAGAGCACGTAAAGAGGCAGTACCTGTAAGTAAGGCATTCAATGATTATATTGGATCAGTGAATGCCACTTCTATGGAGAAGCAATTTGTTAAGGAAAGACTTGGTTTGACTGGTGGTGCTACTCATAAGGAAGAATATGTAGAAGAGAAGAGAGAAGTAGAAATTCCTTCTGGAGATATTGCAAAGCTCGCTAAAAAAGCATCTGCAAGAATTGATTCTGATGTAAGTGGATCTATTGATAATAAGGATTCTACTGATAAAACTATGGGTGTTTTTATTCCTTCTCCTGATGGAAAGAAGAAGATTTATGGAACCAGAGTAAAAGAATCATTCTCTAACTGGAGACAAGATCTTTCAGAAGTTATGGATGAGGTTGAAGCAAGTAAGGAAATCAAAGAAAAGAAAGTAAAGAATAAAGTAGTTATCAACCCAGTGATGAAAGAAGCAGTTGAAGAACTGGGTGGCGAATTAATTGAAATGATTGAAATTGATGAGGAAAGAAATGATGAGCCTGGTGAAGGCACAAGACAAAAATATGGTGATATGCGTGGTTTAGATCGTAGTGGTGCTCCAACATCATTTGGTGGAAAGTGGCAAAGTAAGGAAAGGAAAGTAGCAGGTGCAGCAGCTCTTGCAAAACTTAAAAAGGAAGAGACTGAAATTGATGAAGGCATGACGATGAAGGACTTCAAGGCAAATCGCAGAAAACTCAAGCGTAGAGAAGCTTCTGCTGATGCCAAGAAGAGAGGTCATGTAGGTAAAGAATGGTATAATAGTGGTAGGACCTATTCTCCTGATGAAGCGAAGTTTGGTCGTGCAAAACTGGATGATGCAGAAAGAAGCACAAGACATCGTAGTGCCGTAGATCCCGATGCTGAGGATGATAACTACTCAGCAGATAAGACTAAGAATCCCAAGAAACTTCGCAAGCAAAAGGCAATGGGAGAACTTGGTGAAGAAATGCAGATTAATGAAATGCCATATCAGGTAATGGGTTCTCCTGATGGTGGAAAGGAGAAGAAGATTGGCAAACCTGTAAAAAGCAAAAAGTATGCTGACGCAAGAGCAGTAGAACTTGCTGATACTCACAAAGCAACTGGTGGCAAATATCGTTCTCAGTATGTGGAAAATGTTGAACAGATTGATGAGAAAGCACTTAGCAAGCAACAGCAAAAGTTCATGGGAATGGTTTATGCTGTGAAGAAAGGTAGGATGGCAGCACCTTCACCTGAGGTTGCAAAGGCAGCTGCAGGTATGACAACACAGCAAGCAAAAGATTTTGCTAAGACTAAGCATAAGGGACTTCCTAGCGTAAAAGAAGCAATGGATGAACCAATTGATCAGGGTTCTGGAACTAATGATAAAAATGTAGAGATGCAGAAAAAGAAAATTCAAGCTCAGAAAATCAGAGATTTGAATATCAGACTGCAGGCTGCAAGAAAGGGAGTCTATTGATTAAAGGCACTATTTTCTAAATAGTCCAGGATACCCTTATTGGAGGTCATCATGTCTGCAGTAGTAGCAGTGGTAAAACCACTTCTGATTTCAATTGCAACACATCCAGCAGTTAAAAATCTTGTACTTGAACTTTTGACAAAGTACGTAAAATCTACTGATAATAGCATTGATGATGTAGTTCTTGAGTTAGTTAAAGAGAAACTCTTTACAGCACAACCTGAAGCATGATTACTTGCTTCCTAACGAACTGGGGAGTAACCATTGCTTTGGGTCTTTTGCTAACTGCATCTGAGTGGTTGGCAAAAACAAAACAATTTGAAGAGAATGGTTTACTTGACCTATTAACTCACTTTTTAAAAGTTGTTTTACGCAAAGGGGACAAAAAGTAATGGTCTCCTTTTTTTATAAATATCTTATAGCATAACAAATTCATTTAGGGCAAAGACATGGCACTTTGGGGAAATAATGATGCTGTAGGTTCTACTGGTACAGTATCTCTGAATTACTCAACTGGGGTTGTTACTGGTAGTGCAACTACCTTTGGACAAACAGGAGCTGCGCAAGAGGGTGATGTAATTAGATTTGGTGACCGTGCTGGTACTTATTTTGGAGATGCTGTCATCATCAGCATTGCAAGCACAACTTCACTCACTATCGGTTCAACTGCTGGTTTGAGTGGTGCTGCTATTGCTTCAACTTCATTTACTGTAAGTCAACTTCCTAAGTATACTATTCTTGACAATACTTACAGTGAAACCAGAGCATCTGGAACAACCACTTTAACTGTTTTAAATACTGCAACTAGTGCAGTTGCAGCTGGTGGAACAACACTCATTCCTGTAACTTCTACTGAGGGAGTTATTGTTGGTGATAGTCTGCAAGGACCAACTTTTGCATCAACAAGAATTTCTGCAGTTGGACTTACCACTCTTGGTGGTCCACAACTGACTATTGCAAGTGCTATTGGCGCTGGTGCAACTGTTAGTTCTGGTGCTGGTCTGACTGTTACCAGACAAGTTGATGGATATGATGCATATGTTTATGGTGTAAATAGTGGTGGAACTGACACTGCTCAAAATACTTCATATGCACTGACACATGCAGGTTGGGTTGGAGTTACCACTTATATTGATACTGATGGCAACCTGAGAGTTAAGTCTGAGACTCTTGTTGCAATGTCTGGTATCCAAACTGGTAATGTTCCTGCATATCCACCTGCTTGATAATATATGATTTTTAATGAGTTGAATGAGGAGAATTTCCTCTTATTTGCTATTAAACACTATGAGAATCCTCAAGCGGTAACAAAAGAGGACTTTAATAGGGACTTGAATCATTTCAAGTATATTAAACGTCTTCTGAAAAGATATAAGAGTAGTGGCGAACTAAAGATACATCTATTGATAAATCATTTTATCATTTTGTATAACATCTTTGGTGATGCTGCTACTCCTATGTTGTTTTATAAAATTGAAAGAAATCTTTGGTCTTCTATTAAAACATTCATTGTTTTCTTAGATAAACTTCCAGAATATCCAAGATGCTATATTCATGATATTGAAATGGATCAAAGGTGCTTAGAAGAATTGGAGAAAATCTCTAATGGACAAGGACAAAATTGATAGATTTATAGATGCATTTAGATCTGCAATGTATCATGAATTTAGCGTCAATGAAGAGGGAATGGTTGCTAATCCTCCTGGTGGTTCTGGTGGTTTTAGCGGATCCTCCAATCCTGCTGGTCCTACTGCAGGATATGATCCTGTGATGAAAATTGATGGAAGAAGAAAGTATGTCAAAAAGTATATTGATCAGTTAATGAAGAAGAGGGCGAAGAGGGAAGAAAATAAGAGAGTAAAGAGTGCTTTAAATTTCAATCCCTACTTCAGTCCCAAAGATGTCAGAAGGAATTAAAGTTGCTGTATTGGAGCAAAAAATAGAGGATGTAAAGATAATTATTGTTAAAATTGATAATGCAATTGAAAAGCTTAGTGAAGTAAATAGTAATGTGAGTAAGATGCTCGCAGTACATGAAGAAAAAATCACTAAACAACAAGAGACCGACAACATACTCTTTGCTAAAATTGACAAACTCCGTGATAAAGTTGACTTCGATTATGACCGTATTGTGTCAAGAGTACAGACTATAGAAAAGAGAGTCTGGATGGCTATAGGTGCCCTTGCTTGTCTCACATTTTTATTGAGAGTTCCAGCAGCACTTCAGATCTTGACGCCACAATCACAAGGTTCTATAATGGAGCACAGGAACTTTAAGGCTTGATTATGGATTTTATTGATGTAAAGTACATCAATTTGATTTCTCCACGACTTCAAAAATTTAAAAAGGTAAAGAATAATCTCTATAATTTTCGCTGTCCTATCTGTGGAGATTCACAGAAGAATAAGAATAAGGCAAGAGGATATCTCTATCAGGTAAAGAATAATACAAATTTTAAGTGCCACAATTGTGGTCTTAATGTTTCATTCAATAATTTTTTGAAGCAACTTGATGCCCCTTTACATAAAGAATACACATTTGACAAATTTAAAGAGGGACATACAGGAAAGAACTTTGTTACTAGTTCACCAGATAAAGCATTAGAACTTTCTAAAGAATCTAAACCAATATTTAAGAAAAAGATTGATATTGATCTCCCATCAGCATTTGATGTAGAAGTCTCAAAAAATTATCTAAATGGGAGAGCAATATATGATGGGCAGTTTTATTATGCTGAAAATTTTAAAGAGTTTGTTAATACTATCAAACCTGGATTTTTTGAAGACATAAAGTATGGTGAAGAAAGAATTGTCATTCCCCTTGTTAGGGATGGCAAACTTATTGGAGTTCAAGGAAGATCATTAACTTCAAACTCCATTAAATACTTAACCATTATGATGAATGATGATGACCCCAAAATTTATGGGTTAGATAATTTAAAAAAGGAGGACACAGTTTATGTCGTTGAAGGACCATTTGACTCAACATTCATTCGCAACTCAATTGCTATGTGTGGAGCTGATTGTGATATTGCTAAGTGGGGTATTGGCAATTGCGTGTGGATCTATGATAACGAACCAAGAAATAAAGAGATCGTCCAGCGTATTGCAAAGACCATACAGCAAGGAGATAAGGTAGTTATCTGGCCCTTAAATGTGCATGAAAAGGACATAAATGATATGGTCCTTTCTGGACACAATGTTCAGAATATTGTAGAATGTAATACCTATCAAGGTTTAGAAGCAAAACTAAAATTTACTACTTGGAAGAAAATATGAGCAATGGTACAAAGGTAGTCAAGAGAAATGGCAGAATTGAATCTCTTGATCTAGATAAGATGCATTTCATGGTTGAAGAGGCATGTAGGGGTCTTGCAGGGGTCTCTGCAAGTCAAGTCGAAATGCAGTCTGGAATTCAATTTTATGATGGAATTACTACCGATGAGATTCAGGAGATTCTTATTCGTAGTGCTAGTGATTTGATTGATCTGGATCATCCTAATTATCAGTATGTTGCAGCAAGACTTCTTTTGTTTACACTGCGTAAACAAGTTTTTGGCAATAAGAAGGGAAATGCTTCTTCTCTGAGGGAACACATTGAAAATCTTGCACATAGAAATCTTTATGATAAAGAGATCTTCTCTAAGTATTCCCTTGAAGAAATTGATAAAGTTGGTACTTTCATTGATCATGAAAGAGATATGCTTTTCACATATGCTGGTCTAAGGCAGGTAGTTGATAAGTATCTGGTTCAGGATCGTAGTTCTGGAAAGGTCTATGAAACACCACAGTTTATGTACATGATGATTGCTCTGACCATCTTTGCAGAGTATCCTAAGGAAACACGACTCTCTTATGTAAAGAGGTATTATGACGCAATCTCAAAGCACAAAATCAACATTCCAACTCCCATCATGGCGGGAGTTAGAACGCCTCTCAGACAATTTGCAAGCTGTGTTCTTGTTGATTCTGATGACACCCTCGACAGCATCTTTAGCAGTGACATGGCTATTGGCCGCTATGTTGCTCAGAGGGCAGGAATCGGTATTAACGCAGGCAGAATCCGTGGTATCAACAGTAAAATTAGAGGTGGAGAGGTTACCCATACTGGCGTTGTACCGTTCCTCAAAAAATTTGAGAGCACTGTCAGATGCTGCACTCAAAATGGCATCAGAGGTGGATCTGCTACGGTCCACTTTCCAATCTGGCATCAAGAAATAGAAGATATTATTGTACTGAAAAATAATAAAGGAACTGAGGACAACCGTGTACGCAAACTCGATTATTCCATTCAAATCTCCAAACTGTTCTATGAACGATTCATTCAAGACGGAGAAATCACATTATTCTCCCCTCATGACGTTCCAGGTCTTTATGATGCTTTTGGCACTGATAAGTTTGATGAATTATATGTGGGTTACGAACAGGATCAGTCTATTCCTAGAAAGACGATTGGGGCTCAAGATCTTATTCTAGATCTCCTAAAAGAGAGAGCAGAAACTGGTCGTCTTTATATTATGAATATTGACCATTGCAATTCTCACTCTTCCTTTAAGGATAAGATTAACATGAGTAACCTCTGTCAAGAGATTACACTTCCCACTTATCCTATCAATCACATTGATGATGAGTTTGGTGAAATTGCACTTTGCATTCTTTCTGCAATCAATGTGGGAAAGGTAAAATCTGATGAAGAACTTGAAGAACTTTGTGAACTTTCTGTTCGTGGTTTGGAAGAACTCATTGATTACCAGGACTATCCTGTGAAGGCAGCAGACATTGCTACAAAGGCACGTAGGTCCCTTGGAATTGGTTTTATTGGTCTGGCACATTACCTTGCTAAGCTTGGATTCAAATATGATTCTCAGGAAGCATGGGATGCTGTTCATGGACTCTCTGAATCTTTCCAATATTATCTTCTGAAAGCATCTAATCAAATTGCTAAGGAAAAGGGTCATTGTGAATATTTTGGCAGAACCAAGTATGCAGATGGCATTCTTCCAATTGATACCTATAAAAATGATGTAGACGAAATTTCATCCATTAATCTCCAACATGATTGGGAAACTCTTAGAGCATCTATCCTTCAATATGGTCTCAGGCACTCAACACTGTCCGCACAAATGCCATCGGAGAGCAGTTCCGTTGTGTCAAATGCAACCAATGGAATTGAACCACCAAGAGGTTATCTGTCCATTAAAAAGTCCAAGAAGGGTCCTCTCAAACAGATTGTCCCGCAGTATCATTCACTTAAGAATGCTTATACGCTTCTCTGGGATATGCCTAGCAATACTGGTTATATCAACATTGTTGCTGTTATGCAAAAATTCTTTGATCAAGCGATTTCTGGAAACTGGTCCTATAATCCAGAGCATTACCCAGATAATGAAGTTCCTGTGTCTGTAATGGCACAAGACTTCCTCACCACTTATAAGTATGGGTGGAAGACCAGTTACTATCAGAATACTTATGATATCAAGACTGATGAAGCACCTGAAGAAAAGCAGGAACTTCAAAGTATCCTAAATGATATTATGGAGTCTGAAGAAGACGATTGTGAAAGTTGTAAAATCTAATTAGGGGTATAGATGCAGTACGGTTTTGTAACAAACAAAGAAGAGAGTTCAACCATTAAAGGGATGACTGTTTTCAATACAGAAAAAGTAGATACCAAAAAGCAACCAATGTTTTTTGGACAACCTTTGGGTGTTCAAAGATATGATTCTTACAAGTATCCTATTTTTGAAAAACTGACCACTCAACAATTGGGTTATTTCTGGAGACCTGAGGAGGTCTCCCTCCAAAAAGATAGGGCAGATTATCAAACACTGCGCCCTGAACAAAAACATATCTATACTTCTAATTTAAAGTATCAAATTATGCTTGACTCTGTTCAGGGTCGTGCTCCTGGTATGGCATTTATTCCATACTGCTCACTTCCTGAACTTGAGGCATGTATGGAAGTGTGGGGATTCATGGAAATGATTCACTCACGTTCCTACACTTACATCATCAAAAATGTCTATTCAGATCCTTCTGAAGTTTTTGATACTATTCTTGGCGATGAACGTATTCTTGAACGTGCCAGAAGTGTTACTGAATCATATGATGAGTATATTCAATCAGCACAAATTTATGGTACATCTAATGACTGGATGTACAGACTTGAAGGAGTCACTAATGCAAAGGAAACTCTCAATGATGTCAAACGAAAACTCTATAGAGCAGTTGCAAACGTCAACATTCTTGAAGGTATTAGGTTCTACGTTAGTTTTGCTTGTAGTTTCGCCTTTGGTGAGCTTAAGCTCATGGAAGGATCATCAAAAATTATCTCACTCATTGCAAGAGATGAAAATCAACATCTAGCAATCACTCAAAACATTCTTAACAAATGGAAAGAGGGTGATGACCCTGAAATGAAGCAGATTGCTAAAGAAGAAGAGGAGTGGGTCTATGCAATGTTTGATAGAGCTGTTAATGAAGAAAAGCGTTGGGCAGAGTATTTGTTTAAAGATGGTTCTATGATTGGTCTCAATGATGCTCTTCTCAAGAAATATGTGGAGTGGGTTGCTAATCGCAGAATGAAATCAATTGGTCTAAAACCAGTTTATGATATTGCTGCTAAAAACAATCCACTTCCTTGGACTCAGCATTGGATCTCTTCTAAGGGTCTTCAAGTTGCTCCGCAAGAAACAGAAGTTGAGTCTTATGTAATTGGAGGAATTAAGCAAGATGTCAAAAAAGACACCTTCAGTGGATTTAAACTTTGAGATAGTCTTTGATAAAGAAAAGGAATCTGGAATACAACAAATAAAGAGGTGGATTAAAAAGCAAAGACCACCTCTCAATATTATTCTAGAATATCTATTCTCTTATATTGAGAAGTGGTATTTTGAATCCAAAGTCAAATCTACAATGAGAGAGATTGATCAACAAGTTAAGTACATTGGAGATATTTGGGATAAAGAAGATGAACTCAATAAACCCAAAGCAGAGATCATGGAGGAGGGATTATTTGGAGAGGAAGGCTGGTCTATCAGCATTTCAAATCCAGTTGTTGAACGAGGGTCCAAAGAACCAGGAACAAATAAGGGAACTGGTGAGAATGAAAAGGGATTGGGAGATAAATTTCCAGATCCATGGAATTGAATAGATAAATACCTCCATAATGGAGGTTTTTTATTATGCTCCCACAATCTGCAAAAGCCAAAGGACGTCGTTTACAGCAGTGGGTAAGAGATAAGCTTGTTGAAAGTCTTGATATTCATCCAGAGGATATTGAATCTAGATCTATGGGTGCTGGTGGAGAGGATCTTATTATGGCACGTGCTGCCAGAGAAAAATTTCCCCATAGTATTGAATGTAAGAATGTAGAGAAACTAAATATATGGGATTCCTATGAACAAGCGACAGCAAACTCTGGTGACTATGAACCTATTGTCGTCATTAAAAAGAATGGTAAAAAGCCACTAGTAGTGGTTGACGCAGAATACTTCATTAGTTTATTCGGAGAAACGAAATGACCTTAGATCTTCATAACTTTTTTAAGTATTATGATGATAAAAACCCTAACCATGTAGCAGCGGTTCAGTGGTTGGAAGATAATCTTCCAGAAAAATTCATGGATGATTCTGAAACTGAATGGGTAAGTATCTTTAGAACTGCTCCACCGACGCCTGCAGTTCTAGATGTTCCTTATTTCAATCAGGTAGACAATTATAGAGATGCACATAGAACTTGCAACTCTTCATCATGTGCTATGTGTCTTGCGTTCCTCAAGCCAGGAAGCATTAAAGGAGATGACGAATACGTTAAGAAAGTATTCGCAATCGGTGATACAACTGATCACTCCGTACAGACAAAAGTTCTTGCGGGTTATGGAGTTAAGTCTCATTTTAGCTACAATCTTTCCTTTAGTGATATTGATAAGAGCCTTGATAGAGGGAAGCCTGTT
>Ga0099848_1000986_pt1 | contig 13301 bp, 17 predicted proteins | sample CB_VirMetaG_3_FD_78179 | JGI IMG/M metagenome (GOLD analysis project Ga0099848, IMG submission 78179) | Freshwater to marine saline gradient viral communities from Chesapeake Bay - CB_1508_1S Viral MetaG | ecosystem: Environmental > Aquatic > Marine > Coastal | place: USA: Chesapeake Bay... | reverse complement strand
TTAAGTTGCTATCACCAGCTCTTCTCTCATCCCCAAAAGCAAAATGTCGGGCAGCCGCACCTGCTTGAAAAAGGGATCTATTTTCTCTGGTTGTTACTCCGTCTTGTGACATAAATATTTCCCTAGGCTAAGGATTACCGTTTGAGATTATTTATATGACTTATTCCAAAGATACGTACAAAGGACGATTTATTCCTAAAAATCGTTCAAAATATTTAGGAGATGGTTCAAACATCATCTACAGAAGTAGCTATGAGCTAAAATTCATGAAGTGGTGTGATTTAAATGAATCTGTAGTTAAATGGGCTAGTGAAGAAATTGTAATCCCATATGTGAGTCCAATGGATCGAAGACTTCACAGATATTTTGTTGATTTCTTTATAGAAGTGCGTGATAAAACTGGTAAGGTTAAAAAATATTTGGTTGAAGTTAAACCCTTCAAATATACACAACCACCAGAAATTCCTAAAAGAAAAACAAAAAGATTCATTACAGAGGTAACACAATGGGGTATTAATAACGCCAAATGGGAAGCAGCTAAAAAATTTGCTGTTTCTCATGGATGGGAATTCATTGTTGTTACGGAGAAAGATTTAGGACTTGATTTCAAATAATCCTTATAAATACTATAGAATTATTTATTCATTCCCAGACATAGTGAATTTATCACCCTGTCAATAGACTGTCAAGACGACATTTTACCACTTTATGCCAACCAATCCTTTTCAACAACTAAGAGACTTAGAAACGTCTGACAAATCTGTTAGGTGGTATCAGGATACCATCAGAAAGGTTGGTTTGTCAAATGTAACAGGTCGAACTGCTCTAAGAAGTGACATTGGAGAGTTTGTGAGTGGTGTAGAACCTGGTGATATGTATCTATTTTTCTATGATCCCAAGACTAAAGAAAAACTACCATACTATGATACAATACCTCTAGTCATGGTGTTTGATGTAAACCCAAAAGGGTTCCATGGGATAAATTTTCATTATCTACCTCCATTGTTAAGGATGCAACTTCTTGGAAAAATGTTAGAATATACTACATCAAAAACATTGTCGGAGAAAACTAAGTTTGCTTTAAAATGGAACACATTAAGAAACACTGCTAGATTTCCAGGTGTTAGAGCTTGTGTAAAACAATATCTAAATGATCATCTACAATCTAGAGTTTTAAAAATCAATCCAGATGATTGGAAAAAAACAATAATGTTACCGATAGATAATTTTGAAAAGAAAACACGCAACATTGTATTCAGAGAATCTAGGAGAATGATCTAATGGAGCCAGATGAAGTAGAATTAAGCGGAGATTATGATCCATCATCACCACCAAGTATACCAACACTTGAACAATTTATTGCTCTTGTAAAGAATAAAAATTTAGCAAGAACTGAAAGATTTTTTGTTGATTTTAGTATACCAGATGCAGACTCAAATAAAGTAAGAGATTTGTCATTACTTTGTGACGAGGCAGCACTCCCTGGTAAAAAAATTACAACAAGAACTCTAAGAATTAATGGACTTGATGAATATAGAGCACACACAGTGGACTATGACGGTGAAATTACACTGGGATTTTTAATAGATACTGATTGGACTGCAAAGCTATTAATGGAAAAATGGATGCATTCCTGTGTTGGCAGAACTGAAGGGAGAAGAGAAGTTGGTTTTTATAATGATTATGCTCATATGATATCAATGTACGCTCTAATGCCTGCAGGTATTCCTGGAAGTAAAATAGCTTCATTTAGTCCAACTCAATCTGATACAGGGTTAACTACCGCACTTTCATCAATTGCATCAGATGATGCCAATCCAATAGCAAATACGGCAATTAATAGATTGATGATGAGAGGAAGAAAAACAGTGGATACTTTGTCAGCAAAGGCAAAAAGTCAAACTCTTGGTAGATTAAGATTAGCATCTAATCCATTAGTTGAATTGTTTAGAGAAGCAGAAATGACTACATATGGTGTTCATTTACATGATTGTTTCCCAACAGCTATAAATGTTATGCCAATGTCCTTCAGCAATCCAGGAGTTCATAGAATGAATGTGACATTTTCATATAAATTTTGGAGAACTTCTGTGATTACGAATCCCGACACCATTGAAGATAAGTTCATAAGTGCTGTTGGTGATAAATTGAAAAAATACAGTGATAAAATTCCAATGGATAAATTAAGTTCATTTGGAAATGATTTGAAAGAGAAAGCAACTGCTTTCAGAAGAGGAAGATTTGGTGGTTAATAATTAAAGGAGAAAATTATGAGTATACCTACAGTGAAAGTACCCAAGTTTACAGCAACATTACCGGTCTCAGAAGAGTCATTTGAGTTTAGACCATTTTTAGTTAAAGAAGAAAAAATATTATTGTTGGCAAACGAAAGTGATAATATTGTTTCTGCTGTAACTGCTATAGGAGATATTGTTGAACAATGTACTTTTGGTAAAATTAAACTGGAAAATTATTGCTTAGCAGATTTACAATATGCTTTTTTGCAAATAAGAGGAAAATCTATAGGTGAAGAATTTAGTTTTTATAGAATATGTGGAGAATGTAAACATAAACATTTAACCGAAATGCATGTTGATGATTTTGAAGTTACAGAAAAAATTTCAAACAATATAATTATTCTTGAAGATGGAACGAGAATTGAATTAAAATATCCAGGATTACACCATTATGGAATCTTGTTTGATGATGATACTCCAGGCGCAATTTTTGAAGTTGTTGCAGATTGCATATTAAAAATTTACAATGAAGAAGAAGTTTTTGAAAACACATCCGAACTCAAAAAAGAAGTATTGGAATTCATAGATAACTTAACTGCAAAAGATTTCGAAAAATTTGAAGATTTTTTCACAGGAATGCCAGTTTTATATAAAAGTTTTCAATTTGTATGTGAGGGTTGTGGATCTGAAAATAAACTAGTGGTGGATAGTGTAACAAATTTTTTCGTCTAACTCTTTCTCATGATGACATGGCGAATTTCTTTAGAACAAACTTTCTTCTAATGCAAATTCACAAATATTCATTGACCGAACTGGAAAATATGATGCCATGGGAAAGAGAGGTTTATATTTCAATGTTGTTGGCATACTTAGAGGCAAAGAAAAATAAAGATTAAACTGGAAATCTAAAATGGCAAAGACAAAACAAGAATCAGCTAAAAAAATCAGAGAACGTATGATTTCAAGAAGCCCTTTGAATGTTGAAGAGGAGTCTTCAAGAAACATTGCTACTGCAAAAGAATTGACTAACATTGCAGTTAATATAGAAAATTTAAGTGATACTCAAGCTGACATATTTGAAAAAATGTTAAAAACTTTGGAGGAAATACCTTCAACCATTCGTGGTCGTGAACGTCAAAATGAAGACCTCATGGAACAAATTGCTAATGCTATTTTAGATTTAGAAAAACAGTTAGAAAAAGAAACAGATGAGGATAAAAGAGGTCAACTACAAGATGCTATAGGTGGTTTAACCCAACAGGGTCAAAATCTTGGAAACTCCGGAAGACCAAAAGGACAATCTTTGTTTATAGAAGGGATGGCATCTAAGCATCTTGGACTCCGAGGTCCTTTCTTACAGGAAATGAGAAATAGAGGAGGAGGAGTAAAAGGTGCATTTGGCGCATATGGTTCTGCATTAAAAACAGGATTTAGAGCACTGAGAGGGAAAGATTTAGGAGATGGTGATAATCTTTTTGACGATAAATTGGCTGGTCTTCGGAGCACTAGAGATGCCTCAGAACAAATTTCTGCATCTATGGCTGAAATTAGAAAAGGAAAGGTTAGAGAGAATGTAGAAAATGTTGCTGATTATAATGTAGCTAAAATTGATCCTAGCACTGGGCAATATTATAGAGAAAGTAAAGCAGGTAACAGAATTGATGAATTTACTGAATCAGGTAAATTAAATCCACAGTTTGATCCAGCTGGGTTAGTACAAAAAGTAGAAGCTAATGATGTTGAAGATGATTTAAAAAATGAAAAAACTGAAGATATATTATTGGAAATTGCAAGAAATACTGAAACTACAGCAAACTTATTACAAAAAGAACAAGACGCAAAAGATAAACCAGTAGATACAGCCACTTCAGGCGCAGATTTTGATCTAGAAAAACCAGTAGTTGCGGGATCGGCTGAAGGAGGTTTTGGTGGAGCAATGGCAGGAGGAAGTATAACAGCTTTACTTACATCTTTAATTGGGCCTCTTCTCAAGAAATTAAATCCTTTCAGTGGACTTATGGATAGTGGTAAAAATTTGTTTAATAAGTTACTTGGAAGAGGTGGTCAAGAAGTAGGCGAGGCTGCACTTAAAGAAGGCGGTGAGGTTGCACTAGAACAGGGAGCCCAAATAGCAGCTAGAGAAGGCGGTGAGGTTGCACTAGAACAGGGAGCCCAAATAGCAGCTAGAGAGGGCGGCGAGGTCGCACTCAGAGAGGGCGGCGAAGCCGTTGCAGAAAAGGGAGCTCAGATCGCACTTAGAGAGGGCGGTGAAGCTGTTGCTAAGAGAGGGTTAATGAAGGCTGGTGGTAAAGCCCTCCTTAAGAAAATTCCACTTATTGGCGCAGTTGCTGGTATTGGATTTGGAATTCATAGAGCAATGAAAGGAGACTTTATGGGTGCATTGGGTGAAGTTGCTTCAGGCGCAGCGTCAACAATACCAGGAGCAGGAACGGCTGCAAGTCTTGCCATTGATGCGGGATTGGCTGCCCGTGACATAAAAAATGCGCTAGATGATCAAGAAGAAATATCCGAAGCTGGTATGGAATCAGCAGAAACTGCCTCACAAATGTCTGAAGCTGTTGAAGAACAAAGAAGATCAGCTATTGCCAATGAATTGGAAGAGCAAGCACTAACAGGATCTAGTGCAACTAGTAACCAACCTATTATCAACAATGTTGACAATTCTCAAGTTGTTAATAATTATGGAGGTTCTGAACAAGGCGGTTCAACTACTTCAATATCAGTTAGAAATGATGATAGTAGTTATGCTAGATTCCAATCAAGAAGATTATCAAGAGTTATGTAGCAAAAAAAGAGGGGGTCTTTCGACCCCCTCAGTGTTTTTAATCATTTGCCAACTTTGAGAAATAACTCAGTGTATCTTCTTCATCCTCATCGTCATCATCTGATGTAATCTTTGGAGGAGGGCTACTACGAAGTGCTGGAGCATCCTCAGTTGCCTCATCTTCCATTCTACTCTCAGAGATCATGTCGGCAGTAATGTTAGCCATTGGGCTACCCTTGATAACCATGTTGAGCTTAGCCTTCAACTCATCATAGCTCTTGAAGTTCTTTGGATCAAGAAACTCTTGAAGAGAATTCTGTTGATTCCAAATAGATTCAATCGCCTCGTCTGAATCTGCAACAGCAGAAGGACTATCAAACTCAGACTTATCATAGTTACGATAACCATCAACATTACGAATCTTCAACTTGAAGTCTGCACCCTTCCAAAAATCGAAGGGATTGATTGGATCTTCATCCTCAAACTCAGGTTGCATCACGTCCTTGATCTTATCAAAGATTTTCTTACCAAACTTATAAAGAAAAACCTTGCCCTCGTTCTGTGGATTTTCAGGGTCTCTCACAACAAGAATGTTTGAAATATAAGTTAGACGGCGCTTTTGCTTCCGTGCAATTTCCTTGTTGCTTTCAATTCCCGAGTTCCAAAGCTCGTTATTCAACTCTGAAACTGGATCTGCTTGGTTGAGAGTTGTTAGACTGTTCTCAATATACCAACGACCAGTAGGACCTTGGAAACCGTGATTCCAAACACGAACCCAAGGAAGTTCTTCACCCTTTGAGGGTGGGAGGAAACGAATAACAGCATAACCATTTCCTGACTTATCTACAGTGGGCTTCCAAAAGCGATCATCCTCACGATTGCCTCCACCTTGTGAAGGATTAGAAATCTTCTCTACTTCCTTCATGAGTGAATCGAAGTTACCACGGTTTTGTCTCAAATCTGATAAACTATTGAACGACATATGTTACTCCTTTGTATAGCGGTGTATGAATTGTGTATAGCGGTGTATGGTTTTTATTTGCCATAACAAAAATTATTCTTCTTCGTACATAAAGGGATATACATCCTCGAAGTCAGAATAATCATCATAGACATCCTCGTCTTCGTCAACGATGTCATAAATTCTGTTCTTGTACTTCTTGTAATAATCCTTTTCAACTCTACGAGGTCTCTTGTAAATGTCCTCGTCTCTGTCATAACTGCTCATTGTAAATCCTGTTAGTTATCATCAAAAATTTTTCCCTGTCTACATTTAAAAATGGTGAGTATTTTTGTATCAAAATTGATACCGTTTTCCAAACTGGATCTAGTGCCAGTTCGTTGTCTAATTTCTTTCTAAATTTATATAATTTATTTAGAATAACAAGTGTTTCTACACTACAAATTTTACCACAATATGCACGAAGAATTGGTGGATGACCATTACTGCAATCCCATAATTCTTCTATGTTTGGGACATGTCTTTGTAGTAATTCTACTTCTTGTGTAAAAGAATATGTTAAACTTTCTTGTTTCTTTCTCCACGAAGAATAAATTTGATCACCGTCTTCATTGAAAAGTCCACCCCAAGGGTCACCGTTCAAAAAATTAGAAACAAAATAATTAACAAAATTTTCTTTAGAATAATACCTATCCTTCAATGTCCCCAATCTCTTTTGGAATTTTTCCTGAATACCATTTTTAGGTTCTTTGGGAATAATTCCTTTACGAATATCAAAGTTAGAAGAATCTGTTGTAAAATGTAATCTTAATGCTGTATAAACTTTGTATGCAGTAGAAACATTCATGATGGTAATTTGTTGGTCTTACTCTTCTTTAAAAGATTCATTTCCTCTGCTTCTGCTCTAATCTTTTCTTTCAAAGAGCTAGTTACAAAACTTGATACAGCAATAGGCTCAATATTGTTTTGTTCACAATATTCCATTAGCATCTCAAAGTAACCAATGTTTCGCAGAACTGCCTGCTTTTCAATATACATGGAAAATTCTGTTGAATTAGAAAATTCACCTTTTGTGACAATATATTCTAATGTAACAACATCTTTTTCATTTTGTGGATTGGGGATTTCTTCGTTCATTATGAATTCACTTCGTAAAAAATGTGATTGCCTATTTGTTCAATCTTTCTTGCAAAATGCCAGTTAGGACTTACATAATTTGCATGAAAATATAACGCATTCTTTAATCTATCTAATTCCAAGTCATCTGTCAAGAATCTTTCAGCAATTTCATAATGTTTTAGGTACAACACATTATTAAACTTTGTTTTGGGACCACAAGTCCAAGAAAATTGACAACCTCTTGAATTACTTTGGTAAACAACTTCACAAATCGTGTTTGGAAATTGTTTATGTCTTACTCTATTCATGGTTACTGTTGCTACTGCCAATTTACCTTCATATGGCTCACCCAGAGATTCGTAGAAAATGTTTTGAGCCAAACAAGCAATTTCAGTATTTGGGAATTCTGGCTCAACAATTACATATCTGGGTGTGTCTAGTTCTACAGTAACAACTTCTTCTGGAACTACCAGTAGTAAAGACAAAGGCAAAACTACTAGAAATATCATATATTTCATCATAATTACCTCCTTTAGTTATGTTGAAATATAATAATAACATCAGGTTTTGTCAAGTCTGATTTCTGTCTGCGTTTAATACGCTTAAATATTTAGAAAAGTTTTTTTCTACTTCATACAAATCTCTATAGTATAACAAGGATTCAACAAAATCATCACGCTTTGCCTGAAATGTTTGAACAAATCCATCATCAACAGCAATTATAATAGTTAATCTACTAATGGGAATATTTGTTCTTTCTTCAAACATAATGGCATAGGCTGCTGCCTGCATGAAATAATGTAAAATGTGTTCCTTATCTTTTTCTCGTCTTGAAGTCTTGAAGTCAATGATACTCAACTTGTTTTCATACTCGGCGATGCAATCTACACGACCTGCAAGGCGCAAATGGTGTGAATACAAGGGAGCTTCCAAGGCATGAATGTTATCAATCTTGTTTAATTCAGGTATTGCCAAATTAAATAATTCATGATCCAAGATGGATAAATTTTCTTCAGAAAAAGAATTTTTCAAATATTGCTCAGCCATATTATGAAACTTTGTTCCACGAACAGCTGCTTGCCTTGAAATTTTATTCGCCACTTCTTCACCGACTTTATTTCTCCACTCCATTATACCTTTTTTGGTATGTTGAGAAAGTACGGTGGTAACAGAGGGATAGAATTTACCGTCAGGCGTTTTGTAAATTCTATCCCCCTGAATTATTTCAGCATCTAAATCTTGTAAAGATATTGGAATATGATTAAACTTTTTCATGTCACCTCTTTGTTAAATTACTTAATAATATATCAATACTATATCTTTTTGTCAAGATGCCATAAGAACCATATCCTCCATTGCCATTCTGGCTAGAATATATTCTCTTACTAAACTACTTCTAACAATATCGTCTACATCAAATTCAATTCTACGGAAAGTAGGCATATGCTTGGCAATTTCCATGAATTTTTTCAATCCCGACATATCAGAACGTTTACTCAAGTCGGTTTGTCTAAAATCACCACAGAAAATGATTTTTGAGTTTTTGCCAATTCGTGTCATGATACTGTTTAACTCCATGTCATTCATGTTCTGTGCTTCGTCAACAATGACAATGGCATTATCCAACGTCAAACCTCTCACATATGATGTAATCATGAAATCAACCAATCCTTGCTCACATAACTTTTTAAATGTTAATGCTCCTTGTCTAGGGAACAACTCTGAACAAATTTCTTGATATGGGATTGAATAAACTTCAGTTTTTTCTTTTTCATTCCCAGGAAGAAATCCAATATCTCTTGATGGAACAGCCGAACGAACGATAATAACTTTTTGATATGTTGAGTTGTCCTCCAAAATTTCTTTAAATGCGTTATACAATGCGATATAAGTTTTTCCTGTTCCTGCAACCCCGTGTAACAAAATTGCTTTATTGCCTTTTCGATAAAAATTAAAAAATTCCTGTTGATTATGTGTTAATGGTTCAATATACTTTAAATCCTCTTTCTTAATTAAATTTGAAAAGTTTTGACGATCCACAATCTTAAGGCGCTTTTTCTTACGGGACATGATTACTCGCTTTGGTTGAGGGTAAAAAAAATCCCTTGGCACAGTCAAGTACCAAGGGATATTGGAAAGCAAATTTTACTTTGCTTAAAAGTCGAAACTACTATTCTTACTAAGTGAGTTATTTCGGTTGTTTTGTTCAATTTTTTGCATCACCTCTTTGAAGCCACCGTCTGGTCTTCTAATACCAAGTCTGACTGGATCACCAAAAGAAGGTGCTCCAAACATAACTTTTTCAACCTTGTTCTCTCCACAATTAGGGCAAGCCTCTGATTCTGGAGTCTTCATTTCAGAAATGCTTAAAAATTTCGTAAAGTAATGCTCACATGCACTACACTGATATTCGTATGTCGGCATATTTTTATTTATCTCATATGGTTTTTTACAGTTCTTTGAATTGCATCACGAGCCCACATCAACAATATTCTTCCAGATTCATGATCAATTTGATTTTCAATCTCTGATAAAGTAAAATCAATTTCTATAGCTAATTGATCTACAGCTTCTTCAATTGCACCATCAATTGATTCTTGATAATCTTCATTTCTCATGATTCCTCCTATTTGATTTTGGTAGAATCATCTGCTGTAAATTTATCTTCACGAATCTCAAGAAAAACAGGAAGAAACAAACTCTCAACATCTGAATTCTTATCTTTGATTCTTGCATTATATTTAACGGCAACAATCTTACCTACAGTTTCTTCTCTTGTGTATTTATCACGCTGTTCATCAGTGAAACCACTGCCAACGTTCACACGAATTTTTCCGTCGGCAGATTCAAGAACCAAAGCACCGAGTTTACCAACATTCTTTCCAGTCCCTTCTTGCCAATCAACACAAATTAGATCACAGTCCAATTCACCCTTGAACTTTACTTGGTGTTTAACTCGCTTATCTTCCCATGGCGAAAAAATATTCTTGAGAATAATACCTTCTTCACCGTTAGACAAAAATTCTTCAAAAATAGTTTGTGCCTCTGATTCAGAGTTCACAATGTAATTTTTAATAAGGTTAATTTTATTAGAGGCTAAACCATAACAACCATCCTTCAAGGCTCTGAACCGAGTTTCATAAGGCTTGTCACAATATCCGTCCTTGAAATCATTTAATGGAATATAATCCCAAATGGTTGCATGAATCATGTTTGCTTCTTTTTCAGAAATTGTTCCCTTTACTGCCTTGTTCAGGATGCCATTTCCCTTTTGACGATTCATGATTGTACCATCATTTTCCTTAACAATCAATTCACCATCGAATACACAATTTCCAATGCCCAAAGATTCACCTAGAGCTAGGAAAGATTCATCAAGAACGTTATGAATTTCAATTGTCTTACCGTTTCGTGACTTGAGTTCAACCTTTCCGTTATTAACGATGGCATTAAATCTCATACCATCCAACTTAAGTTGAACATAGGCTGGGTAACGCATCTTTACCATAGTTTTTTCGTCATAGCCAGATGCAAGCATGACAGGATATGTGGGGATTAATCCTGGAAAAATCTTATTAACGGTTGCAGTTGATACACCACACTTCAAATCTTTAGAAATAATTCTAATTACAGTGTCAGCAACTTCAGGATGTACGTTTTCTAAGATCCAGCGCAAACGGTCAATGGCTGCATTTCCAGTAATCTTTCGCTCGGAAATGTCTGCAAGATTAACAAACACATCTTCCCAAGACAAAGTATGCATTTTGTATTCAAACTCTGGAATCTTACGAATATAAAATTGAGTATATGGATCTAGTGCCAGAAACAATACTTTCTTGAAATCTTCGTAGTTTTCATTGTTACGAAGAATTTGTTCCTTCTCAAGTCTACTAGATGTATTTTCAAGAGTCTTAAATACCAAATACATAATATTCTCCTATTAGAGTTTACACCGTAATGTAATATAACTCTTTAGGAAGATTTTGTCAACACCTTTACGCCATACATTTTTTCAAAGTCTTTGGCATCATTTTCATCATTAACCATTGGCTTGCCGCGTATGTTTAAACTGGTATTCAGAACCATTGGACATCCTGTTTCTTCGTACCAAAGTTTCAAGAACTTGTAAAAGTTTAAAGAATCATATTCTGAAACTGTTTGAACTCTTGATGTGCCATCATGATGTACAATGGCTGGGAATTCTTCTGATTTTTTACAAACCATAGTATATTGCATATAAGGGCTTTCGGGCGCATCCATGTAAAAATAATCGTTTGCCTGACTATGTAAAATGGCAGGCGCAAATGGACGAAATTTCTGTCTGCGCTTAATTTCATTCACTTTATCTTTTATTTCTGATCCTCTTGGGTCTGCTAACAAACTACGATGTCCCAATGCTCTTGGACCAAACTCTGCCCTTCCATTTGCAACACCTACAATTTTATGTTTCTTTAGCAAATCAACCAATTGTTCAGCTGGATACTGGTTATCAATGTTATGACCAAGATAAGGTGAGTCCCAAATTAATTGTGTTTTTCTTTTTGCTGCTATGGCACCTAAACTATTGCCAGCATCTCCTGGATTTGGCATAATCCAAACATTTTTAAAATATTGATATGCAAGAGGATTGGCAACACAATTTAACGCACACCCACCGCCAAGAACAAGATTGTCTGATTCTACTAAACTTCTAGCTTTAGATAAAAGAAGTTTGAAATATGTTTCGTAAATATATTGTGTTGCAGCAGCAATATCATACTTATCTTGTTCTGTTGATAACTCAGGACGCCACCAAAGACAACCGCGGTGTAAATTATGTTTTAATTTAAATAAATCTCCAAAATGAAAAAAATCATTTAAAATTAAATCATAATATTTAAATGGATCGCCGTATGCAGCCATTCCCATCAAAATATATTCTTCTTCATTGGGTTTCAATCCAACACGTTGAGTCATTGCTGAATACCAAAGCCCCAAACTATGTGGATATTTTATACTAAACTTCTTTTTTAATTGATTGTCTTTGCCTTCCCATATAGTGGTTGTATCAAATTCACCTATAGCATCAATTACTAGTACGGCTGCATTAGTAAACATTGAGGTAAAATAACCACCAGAAGCATGACTTTCATGATGTCCAACATAATCAATTCTTTTTGTTGGTATATTATATTTTGACAAATATGAATAAACGTTATTGTTTGTTATACTTTGACCCGCGCGTATTTGTCGAAAAGTTTTCAGCCATGGATTTTCGTACCAAATAACTTCATCTGGTTTGCCATATTTTAATGCATCTGCAATTAAATCAGGATGCAAATGTGCGTCATTCTTCTTTTTAGAATAACGTTCACTCTGTGCAGCAAAAAGTATTTCATTGTGTTTGTTCACAACCGTTATTGCCGCATCGTGACTATTCGCTGAAATTCCCCAAGTAATCATATAACTTTACCAAACACAGGTATAGGTGTCATTTTATGTTTATTTTTATTATGTAAACTTCTATATTTGTCTAAAACGTACTTTTCTCTGTCACTAGTAGGTGTACCATCAAACTCCATAGCCCATTCCAATTCTTCGTATGTACACCCTAACTGGTCTTCATCAGTTCTGTCATCAGCCCACAGTCCATCGGTGGGTGGTGCTTTTATAATATCTGGTAGTATTCCTAAAATTTGAGCCAATGCATATACTTCAGATTTTTTAAGATTTCCTATTGGAGAAATATCTACAGCACCGTCACCATACTTTGTAAAAAACCCAACACCAAAATCTTCTATTTTGTTACCAGTTCCAACGACAATACCATTTTTTGCTTGTGCCAAATAATATAATGTGGTCATTCTAAGTCTAGAACGTGTATTTGCGTCAGACAGTGAATTTTTAAAATCATTTGGTATATTTGATACAAACAAATCAAATATTTTACTCAATGAAACATTTATAGGATGTACGTTTTTAAAATTCTTAGTCAACCAATTTATGTGAAGATTTGCTAATTCCAATTGATTTTTATTTTGATGAATGGGCAACGAAACAACATACGTTGGTATATTAGTTTTTGCACAAAGAGTAGAAGTTACAGCCGAATCAATTCCTCCGGAAATACCAATAACCAATGCATCTATTTTATTATCAATTGCATAATTTTTAATCCAATTAGATATAATCATATTTTTTGTCAAACTTGTCTAGTATT
>Ga0099848_1000983_pt1 | contig 13334 bp, 4 predicted proteins | sample CB_VirMetaG_3_FD_78179 | JGI IMG/M metagenome (GOLD analysis project Ga0099848, IMG submission 78179) | Freshwater to marine saline gradient viral communities from Chesapeake Bay - CB_1508_1S Viral MetaG | ecosystem: Environmental > Aquatic > Marine > Coastal | place: USA: Chesapeake Bay... | reverse complement strand
CCGCTGACGATCCTGTCCCTGATCCCCGACGCAATCGTGGGAGGTAACTAATGGTAGCCCCTGTATTCTTAGGTCTTACCGCAGCCGCGTGGGCTGGTATCGGTGCCGTCACCTCTCTCGCCTTTGGCGTCTACTCCGCCTACACGCAGGCGCAGCAGGCTCGGCAGCAAGCGCAATTTCAGCGCGACATGGCACTAAGAAACGCCACCATCGCAGAGCAGAACGTAACGCGCATTCAGCAGGAGGGAGAGGTAGCCCGCGACGAGGTTAGAGAGCGGGCGGCGCGTTACTATGGAGCGGCTCGGGCTATTCAAGGGGCCAAGGGCTTCCTTATCGATGACCCCAACAGCACCAACGTTAGCCTCCTCGCCGACTTGAAAGCGGCTGAGCGCCATGATCTGGACAAGGTAGACGATAAGACTGCAGGGGCGGTTCGACAGGCCCGTATCCAGCAGGATGACTTTAATATGGAGGCGTCCCTGTTCCAACTCAAAGCCGACAACAGTAACGCCAGCAAGGCCGCGCTTGGAACCCTGTTGGCGGGAGCACCCAAGGTAGCGGGTAAGTTCGCTGCCGTAGATAAGTGGACGACATAATGGTTGCACGCGTACCCACACCGGGATCGACAGGGCTAGGCAGCGCCCCGCTGGCTGAGATCAGAACCCCTTATTCTGACCTCAAGGCACCTAAAGAGGCGTTCGGAGACGGGGGGGCGCTCGCCGCCAAGGCGGCGGAGGGGCTGGCCAGCTTCTCCGACGAGATGACGTCTTTGGCACTTAGCGAGGACGACCGCGCCGTAAAAGCTGCCGAGGCTGAGATCGACACCTACCTAGCGTCTGATACTCAGAAGTTCAAAGCCCTGTCTGGGCAGCAGCGACTAGACGCGTTGACGCCAAAGGGCCACCCCGGTCAAGTCGATCAGGGGGATAAAGCTACGGCCATCGCCGACGGGGGGATCGAGGCGATCCTAAAGAAGCATGGGGTCCAAACGTCTGACGGTGCCAAGGCGATCCGCGACATGGCTCGCATTAAGTCGCTGGAGCACAACATCACCCTTAACGGCCTACAGATCGAGGCACAGAAGCAGGCCGATATCACTGAGCAGGGTACGGCCATCGCCAGCCATACCGAAGCCGCTACGGCTGCCATCGGCACAGAGATGCAGGGGCAGAAACTAAAAGACGCCCTAAACGGTATCAGCAGCGTCGTAACCTCCAAGCGTTTCGGTATGGCCAAGACGAGCGGCATCACCGACCCTGCCGCCGTTGAGGTGCTCAAGAAGCAGCAGCAGGCTATCCTGCTAGATCAATACATCGGAGACCTGTTAGCGCAGGGGTATGTCGAGGACGCCCGCTCCGTAATGAAGGAGCACGCCGACATACTTGACGGCACCGAGGCTGGCCGGAAGCACCAAGCAGCCGTCCTTGGGTTTGAACAGGAGCAGGCTTCACGAGCCGAGTTCGACACCCTCCGCGTGGAGAGCAAGGACAACGTCGTCACGATGTACGATACTATCTATAGGAAGTACGCAGACGACCCTATCAAGCAAGGCAATATGTTGCAGCAGCTACGCCTCTATACAGGCGTGCTGGCGGCACAGCGCGGAGAAACGGTTCGGGTAGCCTCCGAAGACCTGAGCCGAATGATGGGGCAAGGCGTCCCGGCTAATGACCCGAAGTTTCGCGCAAAACTGGCCATCGTTGCCTCTTCCAGTCCCGAGGCACTTATGCAGGTCCTTCGGCTGCCGGGGAAGGCTGCGGACATTGGGGCGCAGACAGTAGCCGCACAGGCTCACATGGACAGCGGGGGCGCTGCCGCCTCTGTAGTTGCTGCAAAACGAGCCTACGACAGGCTCTACGAAAACGCCCCCGACCAGCTTACTAAGATGGTCGAGACTGAGGAGGGGCGGGCGACCCTTCGACGGGTTCTTGATGTAGACGACTACAACGAGGTGCTGAACAAAGTCGAAAAGCATCGCAGTAAGGTTCTGGACATCCGCACCGGAAACACTAAGGGATACAACGTATCCACCCTACTCAAGTCCTATGGCTTTAAGACCGATGACAAATACTATAACAAACTGCTGGTGGATACGGAGCTGCAAAAAGCTATTAACAACGTCCGCGCCGACATTTTTGAAAAAACAGGTAAGGACGTTACCGACGCCGATATTGTTCCTATATTGGCTGAGCACGTCCTTCGGCTTGACGATTACGATACGGGAAAAACCGTAGGGTTTATGTCCGTCACTCAGTCGGGGCCATATACTTTGACCCAAGCCGAGCAAGACGGCGCTAATATAGGATCACTCCCGATAAGTGACAGCGGCGTAAACCGAAGTATACTTCAGTCGTATTTTGGCGTGGATGACGCTACCATCAAGGACGCCATCTCCAAGTTGGATAGCCAGAATAAGCTCCTCACTCTGGATAACCTTCGGGCCACGGGGCTAACCGTTCGGCGAGGGGAGAGCTGGTCCGCCGCTTATCGGGGGTACACCGATGCGCAGGACGCTGCTTTAGCTAACGGGTACTCACCGGAGGTGATTGAGTTCATCATCAAAAAGTCGCAGGCTTCACAACCTAATTTACGTCCAGATTTGGCAGGGTTTAATCACGTTATGAGCGACCTCAATAGACGTGCGAATGAGGGGGTTTATGAAGAATGGCTCCGACGGTTTATGGCGGAGCGGCGCTAATGACGGATAAGTTTGCGATAGCACCATTCACTCCCAGCACTGAGCCGCAAGGCCCGTCGGTAACTCCAGTTGAGCCGCCAAAACCTGTAGACGACCCGTTTGCTATTAGCAACGTGGTGCCGTATTCGACGCCGTCCCCGGTTCCCACGCAGCCGGAGGCTGCGCCTAAACAGCTAGGACCGACCATTGCTGCCGCCAGAGAACTTCCGCACCCGCTGACCAAAGAGGTCGAGCGTAACTTGGCGCTGATGGACGGCACCCCGCCGACCAACGACGAAGAGAACGAGGCCGTCGCCAAGCTGCTGGTGCAGCGTATGGGGATGCAGCCCGACATCGATCCAGAGACTGGCGAAGAACTCAAGGGGCCGCCTGCTGCCGCCGTCAACCTAGCTCGGAATATGCACCCAGAGCAGCGCCGCCTCATGCTGGAGCGACAAGACATCCAGCACAGTCTGAAACAGGCCCGCCAGACGCGCCTGCGCATGGCTGTGGACGCAGAGGCCGCTGCCGTCCTCAAGGGCGTCATCAAGCCTATGGCGGCCTCTGAGAAGGCAATCGAAAGCCTCGGGCTACAGATCGTCCCTCCGTATGCCGACTACCTGCGTTCGCTGCCCCGTGAACGGGTAACCTTCGGTGAAGGTGCCGCTAACGGCACCGTGCGTGGCCTTGTCCGTATACAGATGAATTACTTCATGGAGAACGCCGAGGAGCTGTTGATAGCGGCACAGGACGCTGATAAACCCATCCTCGACGTTATCTCCGACGCCTTCACCAACGAGCAGTTCGGTGTTGATATCGGGGCGGGTAACCTAGCCTTTAACGTCATCCCCAGACTATTTGAGCGGCTGGTCTCGGACGAGACTTCTAAAGAGAAGGCTGCGCAGGCTGCTGAGTTTCTAAAGAAGGCGATGGCCCGCTACAAAATGATGGGCGACCTTCAGTTCTCTGACGCTGCCCAACCATTCATGCAGCAGATGAATGCCATCTCCAAAGAAGGTGGGAAGCTCGGGCAGGTCGGCGCGTTTATCCGCGCACTTCGCGACAACCCACTATCGGCCACCGCGTTCTTCACTGAGGTTATGGCGGAGCAGGCTCCGACCATCGGCGCAGCACTCGCGACGAAGCGGCTCCCCGCTGGCGCAGTCCTAGCGCCCTCCGTCTCCGTCGCCTCCGCGTACATTCAAGAGCGGTACACCCCGGCAGTCGAGCAGCTCAAAAAAGAGTTCGGTATCGACCTGACGACAACCGAAGGGCAGCAGAAGTTCATTAACAACCCAGAGGCGCTGCGCCGACAGATCGACTTTTCCAGCGCCCGCGCTATGCCCATCGCCGTATTCGCTGGCCTGAGTATGTGGACGGCGTCCAAGTCCCTAGCCAGCTCGGCGACGGGTAACGTCATAGCCCAGACCCCCGTACAGGCGTTTCTGGGAGGCGCGGGTGAGGCGGGCGCTGGTTTGCTATCCCTTGGTGAGATCGATGTCGTGGAGACACTTGTCGAGGCTCTGGCGGAGGCACACCCCGGCCAAGTCATGGCGGACATCGCCATTGCCGGACAGCAGGATGTTTCCGAGGCACGTCGTAAGAAGCGGGCCGAGGAATGGTTGCGCGGCAACACTGAGGTGGCCGGTCACATAAATGGTATCCCCACCGAGAGCCTGCGGACGGCGTCCGAGGTATTGGCTGAGAAATGGAAAGGCCAAGGCGTCGAGCGTGTCCTCCTGAGCGCGTCCGAGCTGATGCGGTTCGATCAGGACGACGACACCGACATTGTAGCGACCCTCGGCCTCGATCCCGAAGAGGTAAAGCAGGCTGCCAAGGACGGCCAAGACGTTACCATCGACACCGCGACGTTTGTCCGCCACATCTTAGGCAAGGATGGGTTCTCGGAGCTGCTTCGCCACACCCGCACCGACGCCGAGGAGTTCACGCCAGCGGAAGCGGAGCAGTTTGACGCGCTGGAAGAGGACGTTCTCGCCAAGATCAACCAAGAGGCAATGGACCGCATCACGCGCAGCCTCGGCGTCGAAGAGAAATACCTCGACGACTTCCTTGAGGACGCCAACGCGATCCGCGTCGAGATGGAGCAGCAGCTACAGAATGTTGGGCAGTACAGCGCCCGTGAGATCGGGCTATTTGCCCAGCTAACTGCCCAGCGGTACATGGCTCGCGCCATCCGCGCCACCAAGGCCGAGGGTACGCCTGTCCGCGCACTGGACTTGTTCCTAGAGGACGGCCTTCGCGTCGAGCAGGGGCAGATTGTCGAGGGCGCATTTGAGCAGCGGCAACGGTTTGCTGACGACCCCAACGAAATCGTGGCCGAGGCCGCACGTCGTCGCGTCGCCGGAGAGATCACGCAAGAAGAATATGATGCCGTCGTCGAGCGCGAGCGGCCAGCTACCGTTTACTCCGATGAAGACGTGCGCGGTCTGCGCCCTGCCACTGAGGCAGAGATGCGGGCGGCCCTCAAAGCTGGGCAACAGGAGCGCGTGGGCAAAGGTGGGCAGTTCATTGGGCAGGCGGTGGGGCTTCGGCTCGACATCCCGGCCTACACAAACCACGACACTTGGGTTCCGACGATGCACGACCCGAAGGGCAAGCCTATTGCCCACGAGGCCGCAGCCAAGATCACCGAAGTCGAGTTCACTAAGCCGGGTGACCCAGCCGAGCGGAAGGCCGCAAAGGTAGGCACCGGGCAGACCCCGAAAGCTCCGTTTGCCCAGATCAACGGCACCCTGCAATCAGTCGATCCGGTAGCTCTCAAAGATGAGATGGTTGCCGCCCTTGAAGACCCGGCATGGACGCAGGTCGGCTACGATCCGCGACGGCACACGTTCTTCTATGAGCGCGGCACCCGACGCCCGGTCCTGAGCGCGGACGAGGTTATCCAAGTCGGCCCGCTGGTCATGGCCAAGAACGTGACGTATGGAGACGCCGAGACGTTCCTCTTCCAAGATGATTTTCCGACGATGTCCAACACCGAGAAGGCTGCGAGCCTAGAGGTGTCATTCAATGAGGCCGGGAAGACGACCTTCCCTAATAACCGGAGCCTAAAGGTGACCCTGCAAGAGCGGGTTCTGGATGCGGCTGTGCAGGACGGCATCGACCTCTCCGAGCAGACCCCAGAGGTACAGGCACACCTCACTCGCGTCGCAGTGCAAGATGCTCTTTACGCTCTCAAGGACAACGCGAACGCGGTCGGCTGGTATGACGAGAAAGTCAGCCAAGCCCTCGAATACGTATCGCTGATCCACCCAGAGTTAAAGACCGACGAGAGCGCGAAGCTCCGCTTCATCTGGGGCTTGGCCGTTACATCTAACGGCCTCAAGGTGGATAAAAACTTCCAGCTTGCAGAGCAGGTCTATCAGCGCAGTAAGAACACCGGAAAGTTCCCAACCGATATCGAGGCTGGGCAAGCGCAAGCGGCCATCAACGAGGGGCTGGCCCTATATAACGAATTGATTGACCGCTGGGGGTACGCTGACCTGCGTCGATTTATGACCTCGGAGTTCACCCGTGGGCAGATCGAAAAGACATCCGGCGTCAAATTGACAGGCGAGAATATAGACACAGTGTTGCGAGGTTCTGCCGTTCTAGGTCCGAAGATTGGCAACGGGTTCTTCTCGAACCTGTATGGCTATTTTGATGCGCTGACGATGGACCGTTGGCTGATGCGGACGTGGGGCCGTTGGACGGGTACACTCATCGAGAGCCGCCCTGATATGGTCGCAGCTAAAACGGAGGAGCTTACTCCGTTGCTGGCGGCGTTCCTAGCAGACGACACCACCCGCGCTGCCGTCGAGGGGCTGGCTGGGGTTACTGTCCCCTCCGAGGTTACCGCAGAAAATGTTGCCGACATCGCTGGCTTGTTAGGCCGTCGCATCTTCATTTCCAAACAGAAGCGCGACGCGTTCAACTTGATCCGCTTTACTGAGGGAAACACCGTTGTTCTAGGCGATGACATCCGCAAGTTGGCCAATGCCCTTACTAAGTATTTAGATGGCCAAGTGGAGCAGCCCAGAGACGGCAACCAGAGAAACTTTATCCGCGCCGTGTTCGCTGACGCTCTCCGCGACCTGCAAGAAAATCATGGACTTCAGACACTGACTATGTCAGATTTACAGGCTCTTCTTTGGTATCCAGAGAAGCGACTGTACGACGCTGCCAAAAGCAAAGATGACGCGGACAGCGGATACGACGATGACGAGGCTCCAGACTACGCAAACGCGGCTGCCAAGCTGGCTAAACAGAAAGGTGCGAAAGATGCGGACATCAAACGAATTAAAAGCGCACGACGAGGCGCAAGTGGATCAGGATCAAGTGCTGCGCAACAGGGGGCAGGCGGCCAGTTCAGTGCCAGCCAGCGCAAGCGTTTCCTCGCCCGCCAAGCAATCACTCGACTACGATCCGCTAGAAGCAGCGATGCAGCGTCACCCCGGCCTTACCGAAGAGAAGGCGGAGGAAATCGCAAAGGCTTTCGGGTTCTAGGAAAGCCGAGTTTATACCGCTACAAAATCGCTGCACGAAAAACCGTAAACGACCTTAATGCCGGGGGTATCCAGACGCCGCCTTTGTTTGAGGTAGACGGCGCGGAGTTCGCTGCGGACTTTCATTCCCGTATCCAGCAGAGCAAGAAGGCGTCGCCGTTCGGCGCGTCCGTATACGTCTACAAGGAGCATGAGTACGCAGAGATGCGTCTATTCATGTCGGAAGACGGGGAGGCAGGGTTCGCGCTCAAGGGCGACGACATCGTGTCGGTGTTCTCGACCGGGAAATACGACGGCGTTGTCCATTCCATGATGGAGCTGGCCATCCAAGCGGGGGGCCGGAGGCTGGACGCCTTCGACACCGTGTTACCGGAACTCTACTCTATGCACGGGTTCCGCATCGGGGGCCGTCTAGCGTGGGACGAAGGTGAAGCCCCGCCAGATTGGGATAAGTCCGTTTTCTCTGCCTTCAACAACGGCGAGCCGGATGTCGTGTTCATGGGTTTGGACGTGGACAACTACGACAAGCCCGCAGACGCACCGGGCACCCTTTTCACTGATTACGGCGACGCTCTAAACGCACAGCAGGCTGCGATCAATGTGCCCGAGGAGACGACCCCTGCGTTTGAGCAGGGTTCGGAAGGCAAGGCTCCGCCGCGTGGTGGGTTCACCCCCAGCGACCTGATCCCAGATCAAGACGGCAACCCCGTCAACCTGATCCAGATTTTTGAGAAGGGCGACACGTCCACCTTCCTGCACGAAAGCGGGCACTTCTGGCTTGAGCAGCTCAAGTCGGACGCCGCCCGCTTCGGAGACAGCTTTGAGAAAGATTGGCGTACCGTCACCAAGTGGTGGCAGAGCCGCTCCGAGCAGGTCAAAGAGGAGGCCATCAGACGCGCCCGAAAAGACGGTGACAAGGCTGCCGTTGCCGCGTTGCAAAAGATGACGGCTGCGCAGGTCCGCACTTACATCGGACAGGGCGAACTTCGAGGTACGGGCGCGACCCGCTATCTCAGCGTCGCTATGCACGAGCAGTTCGCTCGCGGTGTCGAGAAATACTTTGAGACTGGCGAAGCTCCGTCGATGGCACTGCTGGACGCCTTCATTGCGTTTAGCAACTTCATCAAATCCGTCTATCGCCGCATCCGAGGCCAGCGCCTCGATGTCGAGTTCTCGCCGGAAGTCAAAGGCGTCCTCGACCGTATGCTGGCGTCTGACGCCGAGATCGAGCTGGCCGCAAGTCAGTACGAGCTGACGGCGCTGTTCGAGACGGCAGAGGAGGCTGGCGTCTCGCCGGAGAAGTTCCAAGAGATGCAGGCGGCAACGGCCCGCGCCAAGGACCGAGCCAAGGGCAAGCAGCTCAGCAAGCACATTAGGGACAAGCAGCGCGAGCGCCTTGAGTGGTATCAGGACGAGGCTGAGAAGCTGCGTCCCGACATCGAGAGCACGGTGTCGCAACAGCGCGAATACCGCATCCTTTACGCCCTCACGCAGGGCGGTGAGGCGGACGGCAGCACCCTACCCAGTGAGCTGCTACTTAATCGTATCGACCGCAAAGCCCTCGTTGAGATGATGCCGGAAGGGCGCGTCGAGGAGCTGCCGCGAGTGGACAATCGGGCTATCTACGAGGTTGCAACGAAGGACGGTAACGTCACCTCTCCAGCAGTCGCTGCTGGGATGTTCGGCTTCACCAGCCCAGAGGAGATGATAGACGCCCTGCTGGAGCTGCCGTCGTTTGATAGCGCCGTCAACAGCTCCATCGAAGCAGAGATGAAGGCCCGCCACGGCGACATGGACGTGGACGCCATAGGAGAGGCAACAGCCTCGATCCACAGTGATCCCGTCACGGGTGTTTTGATGAGCGAGCTGCAAGCCCTACGCACGACGGAGCCTGCGTTCGACGCCAAGTTCCTGCGGTACTACGCGCAGAAGCGTCTGGCCGAGATGCCTGTCGGACAGTCTCAGCCGTACAAATTCCTTGCCGCCGAGAAGCGTCACGCCAAGCTGGCGGGCAAGGCACTCAAAAAGGGCGACCGAGCCACGGCATACCAGCACCAGTTTCAGCGGCTCGTTAATCACGAGCTGGCGAAACAGGCGATCCGCTTCCAAGAGGAGCACCGCAAGATCACTAAGTACCTGCGGACGTTCCAGCTCAAGCGCAAGAAGTGGAAGGGTATCGACGCCGACTACGTTGACAACATCAAGAACATAGTCAACCGCCTCGACTTCGGCAGCAAGACAAGCGAACGCGCCCGTCTGAATGCGGAGCTTCAAGCTCTCAATGACTTCATCGAGAACGAGCAGAAAGAGGGGGCAATTATCGAGCTGCCCCAGTGGCTGCGGGAGAAAGACGCCAAAAAGAATTTCCGAGACATGACGGTCGGCGAGCTTCGCGAAGTGAACGATGCCGTTAAGATGCTTGAGCAGCAGGGCCGCAATAAGAAGCGTGCGATCTTCGGTAAAGAGCAGCGAGAGATGCGGCAAGTTGTCGCTGATATGCGGCGTCCTCTAGTCGGCGAGAGCGATGCCATCACGACCCGGCTTCGGCGAGCTGGCGGCAAGGCGCACGCCCTGCACGGGGCGGCGGCTACTGTAAGCAAAGTGGATAGTGTCCTGCTCAAAATAGAGCAGCTCATGGAGGCCATCGACGGGCAGCCTCTCGGCGCGTGGCACCAAGCCCTATACCAACCGTTCGCTGACGCTTACGCGCAGAAGCAGGACATGATGAAAGAGGTCACAGACGCCATCAACAAGAGGATGTCGGCGCTGCCTCGCAAGGTCCGCAAGAATATGGGCAAACGCGTCGATGTCGGCGACCTCGGGACGGAGAAGACCGTCTTCACGCGCAGTATGCTCATCATGCTGGCGCTGAACACAGGTAACCAAAGCAACCTCGATAAATTGATCAAGGGCTACGCCGACCCTGACGGCCCCAACTGGAACATCAACGAGGAGCTAATCGACAAGGCGCTGGAGCAGCTCACCAAAGAAGAGTGGGAGCTGGTGCAAGAGATTTGGGACTTGGCTGAGAAAATGTGGCCGCAGGTCGATGCCATCTATCGGGCCGAGAACGGGCGCAGCCCCGACCGTATCGAGCCGCGCCCCATCGAGACGCCGCACGGAACCTTCAAGGGCGGTTACTTCCCGATGATGTACGATGCGTCTATCCCCGGCGGAGACGGCAAGCGCAGTATGCTGGAGCAAATGACGGCTCTGGAGATGATGCAGTCTCAAGTCGGGCGGGCCAGCGTCAACAGCTCGATGACCAAGGAGAGGTCTGACACGTTCTATGCCCCGGTGTCTTTGGAGATACATAAACTGCCTCACGGGTTCCAGACGACAACGCACTTCATCACGCACTATAAGGCTGTCCAGCAGGCCAAGCGCCTTATGTCGAACAAGGAGCTGCGTGGAGACCTAGAGCGCAAGGTCGGCATCGAGTACGCCAAGATGATCGACAACTGGATCGCAGCGATGGCGGGAGACAACACTCACCTAGACATCGCCGACGGCATTGTCGCTGCCTTGGGACGAAATACTACGGTCGCCATCCTCGGCCTGTCTTACACGACGATGATGGCCCAGACCCTAGGTCTACTGACGACCTTTGATCGACTGACGGCAGACAATACCTACACGCCGGGTCAGGCGCTGGTTACGACCGGAGACATCGCTCACGGCATCGCTAAGGTCTTTGACCCCGCACACCGCAAGGAGGTTTATAGGTTATCTGGCGAGATGCGTCACCGTATGCAGAACGTGGACCGCGAACTCCGCAACGGTATGCGGGCACTTGAGGGTAAGAAGGGGGTACGCGCTAAGGCTCAGATGATGGCCATGATGTCGGTCGCGGGTATGCAGCTCAACACCGTAGACTTCCCTACGTGGACGGCGGCGTACAACCGAATGATGCGGGACAGCGGGCAGGATGTAGACAAGTCCGTAGCCTACGCTGACCGTGTCCTGCGCCTATCGCAGTCTGGGGGCGGCGAGAAAGACCTGTCTGCTATCCAACGGAAGCGCGGTCTCTGGAAGTCCGTCACCATGTTCTACTCTTTCTTTTCTGTTCTGTACGGCATCCTCCGGCAGGTCGGCGGGGAAGTAGTAGAGAAGCCCAACCCGATGACCGTGCTGCGGGCAGCGAGCCGCATCTTCGTCGTCCTTACGCTGCAGGAACTCGGTATGGCTCTCATACGCGGGGAGCTGCCCGACTGGGAGCCGGAAGACGAGGACGACGAAAGTATGCTCGCTTACTTAGGCCGACAAACGCTGCTATCTGCGACCGCTACGGTGCCGCTGGCTCGCGACCTTATTCAAGGGGCGGTCTCTGATTACGGGTACAGCCCGACACCGTTGTCGGCTTTCGGGGAGAACCTAATCAAGACGTTCGAGGTTATGGCGGATTGGATGGATGAAGAGGTCGAGTGGGAGGACAGCGATAGGGTAAAAGTCTTGAAGCCGATTGTCATGTCTCTCGGTATCATAGTGGGTATCCCCGCCGTTCAGCCAACACGGTTTTTGGATGGCTGGGCGGCTCAGCTAGACGAGGAAAACAACTGGTCTTATTTCGATCTGCTCATGGGCTACGACGAAGACCGAGCGAAGCTAAGGGACTAGCAAAAATGACGAAAATGGTGTATAGCGCATACCAAGGAGATGCTAAATGACTGTAGCCAACGAAGACGGTCGATCTGGCCCGTATAATGGTAACGACAGTACGACTGTCTTCGCCTACGACTTCAAGGTACTGGACGAGAGCCACCTTGTTGTTACTCTGACGAGCAGCGCCGGGGTCGAGATCGTCCAGACCATTAGCACCCACTACACCGTCAGCGGCGTCGGCAACGACGGCGGCGGCAACGTCACGATGCTGACGGCCCCGGCCACAGGAGAGACCCTCACTATCACTCGGAGTGTCCCCAAAACTCAGCTCGTTGATCTACAGAACCGTGGGGGCGTACAGCCTCAAACGCTGGAGACTATGACGGATCGGGTGGTACAGATTACCCAGGACTTGCAGGAGGAACTGGATCGCACCCCCAAGTTCCAAGTATCCTCAGACCTATCCAGCTTCGATCCTACGATACCCGCCCCTGTGGCATCCAAGGCTATCGTCATCAAATCGGACAACACGGGTTTTGAGCTTGTGGATGAACCATCAGCCTCGCAAGCAGCGGCTGCTGCGTCTGCCTCGGCTGCTGCCACCTCGGCATCCAACGCATCAACAAGTGAAACGAACGCGGCGGCCAGCGCAGCGGCGGCTTCGACCAGCGAAACCAACGCCGCAACGTCTGCAACAAACGCGGCGAACAGCGCCGCCTCTGCTGCTGCATCGGCCCAGGGGTTCAGCGGTGTTGAGCTTGTCACGGCGTCATCGAAAGACGTTGAGACTACCGACGCCCGCAAGTATTACCAAGTGGACGCAAGCAGCAACACGGTTAGCATCAACTTGCCGTCTATCGGCACCGGCAACGACGGTCTTTCGTACACCATTGAAGTTCTGGACGTATCCAACACAATCACGCTGGTTCGGGATGGCACCGACACGATCAACGGCGTGGCTGGAAACTACACCGGCTTGGTCGAGGTTGGTCAAGTGATCCAGATCATTGCTGACGATGGGACGCCGGACAACTGGATCGTCGTCCAGGCGTCCGCCCTCAAGGTCGATGGCAGCACGGTTGAGCTTTCAGGCCGCACGATCCAGGTCAAAGACGATGGCATCACTCCCGCAAAAGTCTCCGGCTCCGTCAACGCCCAGACCGGCACGACCTACACCCTCGTTCTTGGTGACGCCTTCAAGACGGTAACGATGGATAACGCTTCAGCTAATACGCTGACTATCCCAACGAATGCCAGTGTGGCTTTCTCAACCGGCGACCGTATCGACGTTTGGATGAAAGGTGCAGGCGTAACAACGATCACTGGTGACACTGGCGTTACTGTCAATGGCGTGTCCGCTGGCTCTGGCGACTTGGCGCAATATGGGGCTTGTTCGTTGCTTAAAGTAGGCACGGATACTTGGCTCGCTGGTGGGATCACGGTGGCTTAATCATGCACCATGTAATGCCTGCAGGTTTTCCTTCTAGTTGGGTTGCTGGTGGCTACGTCCCGGCTGGTGCAATCTTCCTCGACGGTAGCGCGGATTATCT
>Ga0099848_1000979_pt1 | contig 13342 bp, 28 predicted proteins | sample CB_VirMetaG_3_FD_78179 | JGI IMG/M metagenome (GOLD analysis project Ga0099848, IMG submission 78179) | Freshwater to marine saline gradient viral communities from Chesapeake Bay - CB_1508_1S Viral MetaG | ecosystem: Environmental > Aquatic > Marine > Coastal | place: USA: Chesapeake Bay... | reverse complement strand
TAGCATATTTAACTTATTAGAATCTTTAGGACATTTAGAAGAAATAGATGCTTTAGCTTTAGATAAAATAAATAAAGATTAAAATACATTATTTTTCTCGCTCAAATTCCTTAAATTTGAATATGTCTAACCTTTAAAAGTAACAACAATGAGCAAGAAATACAACAAGATGGAACTATGGCAATTAGAACTTGAGTTAAAGGTTAATGAGAGATTTGAGAGATACGAAAGATGTGCTGAAATACGTGATTTAATTAAACTAATAAAAGATGGAGAGCAAAATGTACACAAAGGAAGAGGTAATAGAACTCGTGAACGAGTTTAACTCTGAAGCAGTAAAAGATGTAAAATTAACCCCAGAGAAATTCTTATTAGATAGGGGATTTGTTAGTATTAATCCTGGAGAGTTCTGGATTATAAACAATAAGCTAAGGAAGGTAATCTCGGTCAACGGATGTGATGTTCGTTATTTAAGCATGAATGGAAATTCTGGTTTATTTACGAGTGATTGTTCTGCTATTAAATCTGGTAAGCTAAGAAGAGCCACTCAGAGAGAGATTGTTTTCTTTCTTATAGAGGAGGCTGTTAGAAGAAAGTTTTCTGATGGAGTTGAGTATGTGTCTCCAGTTGGAGAGTATATTAGAAAAGTAAGTGGCGAACTTAAGGTTAGTGCTAGTTATGATGTATTTGATGATAATGGTCATCTTATTTATTCGGATAGGGCTAATAAGTGGGGATTGGTTATAGAATAATATCGTCCAAGAAAAATAAATTTGTATATATCGTTTAGATTTATTAAATTTGAACAAAAAACTAATAATTATGGAAAGAGTAATAATTTTAACACTAAGCGTATCTAGTTTTCTTGCTGGATTTTTCTTATCTAAGTATAGTAAAACAGATGAGATTGAAATGAATAACCTAAAAGAGCAAAACGATATGCTTTGGAAGGAAGTTTACAAAGTAAAACAAACTGCAATGGATTTATCTGATATTTGCGATAGGTTTCAAAGTTCAAGAAATGCAAAAGAAGAATATTTTAAAACTAAATAGAAATGAAATGGTTTTTTAAATATTTATTGGAGTATTCAGTACTAAAAATAATATACGATGCTTGGAATAATTTTGATAAAGCTGCTGGAGGTGTTATTTATAATCCTAAAAGTTTAAAAGAATTAGATAAAGCCGATGCGTATTTAAAAAAATATTATTCATACAACACCAAGATATGAAACAATAAACTAAATAAAAATGAAAAATTATTTAATTACGGCTGTGATTATAACAGCATTTTTATCATGCGAGAAAAAAACTAATGATAAATTTATTGGATATATTGTTTGCAAAGAGTATGTGCCAGAGCATTACGGAACAAATAATAAAGTAATATACCAAGAAGCAACATTCGCTCCTCATATTGCGGCAGGAGCAATTGCGGCTAGTAACGCAGCAAGACAAAGACGAAACAGAGAGTATGAGGAAAATGAAAAGCACTTTGATTCAGAATGGACTATATGGGTAGCTAATAAACATAGGGTTATAAGTAAAGAAATAGATAGTTTATCATACTTGAAATTAAAGTGTGGTGATAAAGTAGAAATTAAAAATTAAATAGAAATGAAAATAAGCTTAAACGAGAGGGATATTTCCCTAAAAGAAGTAGATGGAAAATGGTCTTATAGACTAAATGGAGATATTGTAGTTGAGAACCTACCATCAAAAGATGATGCATTGAAGGATGCAGAAAGAAAATCTAAGATACTATTAAGAGGAGTAATTAAAAAAATTATTGAAGAATGACACTAGCAATTTGGTTCATATTTTGCCTTGTATCTGGAGGTATAGAGGCAATATTGTTTCATAGAGACAATAAATTATCAGCTAAGTTTTTTTGTAGATTTGGTTTTGATATTCACATATTGTTTACAATTATAAGGGGTATTGTTTCACTTCCTTTGATATTCTTAACACACTATCCTGCCGTTAGTCTTGTTGGTTTTATGCTGACATTTCCATTCATGCATGATGGTATGTATTACTTTAGTAGAAATTTCCTGGATGATAAGATTTATAAGAAAAGATGGCTTGACCAATCATATAGTACAAGTGCTGTTTTTAGTATAAGTGCTTTTTGGAGGATAATATTTTTTGCTCTAGGGCTTGGATTATTACCATTTTATTTTTAACTTCGTTCAAGAAACTAAAATTTAAAACTATGAAAAGAAAAACAAGTTATCTACAATGGGATGAGTATACTCGTCTATTGAATATACTTAAGGGTGATAAATTAAGAATTCTAATAGCATTTCAAGGGATGTGTGGTTTAAGAGTAGGAGATGTTCTTAAATTGACTTGGGGTGATGTTATTCATTCTGATACGTTAACAATTATTGAGGAGAAAACAGGTAAAACTAGGGATGTTTACATGAATGAGTCCTTGATTAAAATAATAATGGAGGAGTACAACGATTATTATGATGATGTTTACATCTTCAGAAGTAAGTTTGGTAACTGTCCTATATCTATATCCTATGTTAATAGAAAATTAAAAGAGACGTTCAAGAAGTACAAAATTAAGTACTCTGGAAATGTTTCTAGCCACTTATTTAGAAAGAGCTTTGGTAGAAGATACATGGATTTGAACGATTGGAGCGATAAATCATTGCTAATGCTAAATGAAGTATACGGTCACTCAACCATAAAAATGACAAAGATATACTTAGGAATAAGAGAAGAAGAAATAAGAGGTGTTTATAAAACTTTAACGATATAATTTTCACTAAATAAGTAAAACTCAGTCGATAAAATAGTTATTTTTGTAAAAAATAATTACAATTATGGCTTTAACTATAAATACATTAAGCGGAAGTGTTTATGCTTCTTATAACAACGTAAAAGATACATTCCCTCAATCAGTAGCATCAACAGGTGCTGGAGCAGATACCGTACAGGTTTCTGGTTACGACATTATAGGGACTGGAACTGCGTTTACAACTGATTATCAAAAGGGAGATTTTATTTGGTTGGTTGATAATGACGAAATCCGCAGAATAGAAAATATAGTTTCAGATACAAAGATGACATTAGAGCAGTCAGCGACAACTGATTCTTCAACTACCCATAAAGTAGTACCAAGACAAGGATATAAATCGGTATCATTTTTAATAGATGATGCTGGAGCTGCTGAAATAAATGGAATATCAATTCCTGCTAATGCCTCTGATTCATGGGAGACAAATAACAAATTCATACCAGTATTGATTGATTCTACCGTAAATGCTAATGTTGTTACGGTAACTGCAAAACCTTTGTAAAATGGGATTGAGCTTCAGAAAACATCTTGGCTCATCTGCTGGATTTAACTCTGGTGGTCTATCTAATCGTGGTGGTGGTGTTTGGAGTGGTTTATCTACTGCCTTACACCAATGGAGTTGGCAATATGTTTCAATAGTAGGTACTACAATGACTGCAACAGACTTTGGAAGTATTGGGGGGTTGGATTTATCAAATCCTGATGCTTCAAGTTTGCCAAGTATTGACAATGTTAATAAGTGTATAGCTTTTGGTAGTGGCGAATATTTAAAAAGAGCAGTTACTAATTTTAGAATGGGTGACACAAAAGGAACAATTCACGTTTACGCAAAACTTGACGAGGCTTCATTCGCTCAATATTTTTTAGCTTCTACTGATGGGAGTACATTACAGTATGCCGGAGCAAACTCTGCAAATTATTATCAACAATTCTTTTTAAATGACGGTGGCTCAAATATTAGAAGAGAGGATGACGGTTATACAGGATTTAAGGTTATGTCTTTCGTTCAAGACGATAGTTCATTAAAAATATTGATTAACGGTGTTGAAGTAAGTGCTTATTCATTTGCAACACTTGGTTCAAAATGGTACAATAATATAACATCAAATGTAATTAGTTGGAATGCTTTAATTAGAACGACAGTTTCAGCACCAGCGGGGAAACAAAAATATATAGGTTATTGTACTTATGTTAGTACGGCTCAAGCACAAAGTGAAGCATTAGAAATATTAAATTCTTTACCATGATTAAAGCAATAAAAATAAGTAAAGAGCAATTCAATATAATTGAGGCTGAAATTCACAATACTTTAAAAACATTTGATGATTATAATAGCCCAACATATCAAAGTAAAGAAATACCAACAACAGACGGTAAAGTTTTGTTGTTAAAGCCAAAAAGGCAACATTTTGTTGATGCTTTGGATATTGATTGGCAAAAAATACCTAAAAGTGAATTATTAATAATTGAGGAATAATGCAAAAACAACTAGACAATATGCAGTCAGATATAAAAGAGATGAAGGATGCTCTTTTAGGTAATCAATATGGTCAAAAAGGATTAGTACATCGTATTGAAAGAGTAGAATGCTACCAACAAAAGGATAGGAAGCATAAATGGATGATTGCTGGTGGAGCTGCTGTTATTGGTTTTATTGTTAAATTTTGGGATAAAATAGTACACTAATGGATTTAAAAGCATTAATAAAAGACCCTAAAAGTTACCTGGTAGGCGTTGTTCTTATATTTGTTGGTGAGAAGGTGGGAGAGTATGTAATAAAAGGAACAGAAGCTGATATGAGTCAATTTGTTAAAGAAAGAGTTATTGAGGAATTAGGGAAGGAAGAGAATATAAAGAAGTTAATGGAAAATCCAGAGTACTTTAGAATGATGCTTAATAGCCCAGAGGTAAAAGAGTATACATCAAATGTAGGAATGGAGCTTAGGGATGGGATAATAGAGGATATTACAAAAGAGGATAGTACAAAGATTAACCAGAATGCTTTCTTAGGAAAAGAGTTAGGAATAAGAGATGAGGCTGTTACACCTTTACTACTAGAACTATTAAGAGACTATAAGGAAGGTAAATTAGCCACTAAGGAAGATATTAGACCTAGAAGGAATCCTACAACATTAGAATTTTAAAATATGGAAATAGTAGTAAAAAGATTTGCAGATAATGGAGACACCACATTGGGAATCCTATACATTAATGGGATATTTGAATGCTTCACAGTTGAAGATGAAGAAAGAGCCGTTAAAAAGAAAGGAGAAACAAGAATACCGAATGGTAAATACAATATTAACTTTAGGAAAGAAGGTGGCTACCATTCTAAATATAAAGTAAAATATGGGGAAATGCACAAGGGAATGCTTTGTATTAGCAATGCACCAGATTGTAAAATTATAAAAGATGGGATGGAATTCCAATACATATTAATACATACTGGAAATACAGATGAACATACGATGGGATGTTTACTTGTTAATGATTCAGTTAGTGGTAAAACATTCACAGGAAGTTCAAGTGTTGATGCTTATAAGCATTTTTACCCAAAAGTAGCTAAAGCATTAGAAAATGGAGAAGAAGTAACAATAGAATATATAGATATAGAGTATGGAAAATAATAATGAATACTATGATATTGAATACTATGATAACTATCAGATAGATTCAACAGGTAACATTTATAGTAAAGGTGAAAGATTAAAATTACAAACAAATAAGGATGGATATTTATTATGCTACTTATATAAAGATTCTATTAGACACACACTATTACATCATAGATTAGTAGCTTCATTATTTCACGATAATTATGAAAACAAAGAGTATGTTAATCACATAGATGGAAATAAATCTAATAACAATCCAATTAATTTAGAATGGTGTACTCCAAAAGAAAATTCTAATCACTCTATAAATGTATTAGGCAACAAGCAAAAAGGTGGTGATAAATCAAAGTTAAGTTTTGAAATAGCAGAATCTATAAGATTTAGACACAATAACGGAGAAAGTATATCATCATTATCTAGAGAGTATAATGTTAGTAGGTCATCTATATTTAAAATTTTAAATAACAAAAGTTACAGTAAAAAATATATTTAATCATGGCAAATTATAAATTCTTTCAAGACCAATTAAGAGAAGAAGTTGGTGGTAAATACTCCTCAAAGAAAGTTTGGGGTGCAATCATTATGTCTTTAGTTTGTTTGGCTTTTATAGTTGATGGTTTACATTTCTATAACGTGAACGATAACTTATTTAACTCAATGTTAATAGCAGGATGTACATTATTAGGTCTTACATCAGTTAAGAGTATGTTCTCTAAAGATGAGAAGAAGTGAAAATAAGAGAGATACTTATAGTAGCTTTACTAATCGTTGTTGTATATTTGCTGCAATGTCGTAAGCCTATCGTTCAAGAAGTTAAAACTGAGGTTAGGGTAACTGATACCATATTCAGTTCTGACACTATCATCGATTACATCTACGTTCAGCATCATGATTTACAACCAAACGAAGTTATAAAAGATACATCTAAAGGAATTGATTTAAGCGATACCAACGTATTTTGGCGATATTGGGTTTATAATATTACAGATAGTTTATTAGAAGCAAAGATAACAGCCCATAGTCAAACAAGACCTGGTTTAGATTTTCAATATACTTTAAAGAATTACGAAATACACGATACTTTAATTATTAAAGATAGTGTTCATACTTTCGAACAACTTAAAAGTGCTATGTTCTTTGGTGCTGAACTGTCTGGTAGTCAAAATAGGTTTGGATTTAGTCCTTCTTTAACTTACTCACATAAAAGTGGTATGAATTATTCTATTCGTTATGACTTGATTAACAAGGAGATAGGTGTTGGATTCTCTAAAAAGTTATCGTTCAAGAAATAAAAATTTGTATTTACAGATTATTTTTCTAAATTTGTAATCGGACTAGCGTTCTTTTGTTTATAGCTTGAATACTGTGAGGTGTTGTGTCCAGCCTCGCTTTTTTATAAACTAAATTAAATAATATGAAAAAAACAGTTTATCATGGGTGGGTTATAGCTAATCTTGAAAATTACTCAAACAACACTGAAATGGCTAGAGCCGTTGCTAAGGAGTTTAGGTATGATGATGGAAAGATAGAGCAAATAAGAAGAAGAATATCATCAATAAGAAAATCATCAATGAAAACAGGAGATGCTTCTGGGATTATTAATGCAGCAGAAAGAAATGGTGTTGACCCTACAAGTATTCCTTATGCTTGGTTAAAGGGAGATAAGGAGGCTTCATTATTCGTTAGGAATCCTTTATTTGAAGGAACTGGTGTTACTGTAGAAAAAATAGAGGAGGCTTTGGATGGTATTATAGAGAAGCATAAGTCATCGTTCAAAAAAGAGAAATTTGAGCGAAAGAAATTAAAAGAAAAGAAAGCTTGTAAGGTAACTATATCCGATAGTCATGTTGGTATGAATCCTAATCAAAACTCAAGTGCATTATTTCAATATGAGTACAACGCTGATGTGTATATCAAGTCTATGGATAAAGTGTTCGATTCTGTAATTAAAGAATTTAATGTTCATGGTACATTTGATTTATTACTACTAGACGATTTAGGTGATTTAGCTGATGGATGGAATGGATACACAACTCGTGGTGGGCATGAGTTGCCTCAGAACATGAGTAATGCAGAGGTTTTTGAAGTTTGTGTAGATACTAAAATAAATTTAATCAGAAGATTAATAGAGGCTAATGTGGCTAATAAATTGATAATTAGATGTGTGAGTAATGATAATCACTCTGGAGATTTCTCATTAATCATTAATAAAGCTATTCAGAGAGTAATCAATATGATGTATAATGAGAAGATAGTTGAGGTTGACATTCTTGAACGATTTATTGAGCATAGAACTTATGGTGAGCATTGCTTCGTTTTGACTCATGGTAAGGATAAGGAATTTATGAAATCTGGATTACCTATAGTACTAAACGATAGAGCAATTAGACTAATAACAGACTACATTGAACACTATGGTATTAACTCAAAATACATCCACGTAGAAAAGGGTGATTTACATCAGATAGGCTATCAAAGGGTTAAGAAGTTTGATTATAGAAACTTCATGAGTTTTGCTCCGCCAAGCAGTTGGATTCAACATAACTTTGGAGACAGCTACTCTGGATACTCAATTCAAATTATACCAAAACATAGTAATGAGATTCAACATACTGATTACTTTTTAGATTATTTAAAGAAATAGATTATGAAAAAACTAATATTATTAATATTTATAATAATCACTACATTATGTAGTAGTTGTTGTGATAAAATTGAAGAATTCACTGGGTATATAGTTCATAAGGAATATGTTCCAGAGCATTACGGAACAAATAATGAAGTAATATATCAAGAGGCAACTTTTAGCCCAGCTATTCATGCTGGTGCTATTGCGGCTTCACACGCAGCAAGACAAAGAAATAAAGAATATCAAGAAAATGAAAAACATTTTCCTTCAGAATGGACTATTTGGGTTGCTAACAAGGAAAGGGTGATTAATACAAACATTGATAGCTTATCTTATTTTGGGTTAAAATGTGGAGAAAAAGTGTCTGTAAAAAATATAATATGTAAATAAAACAATAGAATTATGATAGAAAAGATTTATATAAAAAAATCTGATGGTATGTATTCAATATCGAATGATTATGAATGTGGAGTGGTAGTAAATGTTCCAAGTATACATTATAATTACAAGTTTAATAATATTTACTATGGTATAAATGAATTTTTTAAATACGCATACGAGAACGGATATAAAATATCAAACAATGTTGTATTTGAATTTATAGATGATAAAAAATCTTTTAAAGATAAAATATTTAATTTTTTAAAACTTGAACGATGAAAAGCAAAATTATTTTAGTAGGAAAAGCAGCTAGTGGAAAGGACTACTTTAAAAACTATCTTTCCTTTGGTCTTAGATTAAGACCTTCAGTTTCACACACAACTCGTCCTCCAAGAGAAGGAGAGATAAATGGAATAACATATCACTTCGTAAGTGATGATTCTTTCAATGAGATGGTTGATAATAAGGAGTTTTTTGAGTGGAAGGAATTTAATGGATGGAAGTATGGTACATCAATATCTGAGATGACAAATGCTATAGTGTTCATATTTACTCCAGAAGGTATTAAGACACTTCCTAAATGGTTCTTGGATGAGTCTCTTATTGTTTATTTTGATATAGACGAGAAGGTAAGAAAGGAAAGGCTAAAGCTAAGGTCAGATGCAGACTCAATAGATAGAAGAATAAAAGCAGATAAAAAAGACTTTAAGAATTTTAGAAAGTACGATATGAAGGTAACAGAACCAAATTTTAATGTGAAGAAACTGTTCAAAGAAGTATTCAGAGAGATGAGGAAAAAAGATGTCGTTCAAGAAAAATAAATCTGAGTTATATGTTAAAATTAAAAATAAAGGGCATAATGTTATCTCTAGGCAACGAAAAAGTTTCTTTGGAGTACTTATGCCAATTAACTAACGAAAGGCCGTTAGAAGTCATTAAAATAGTTAAACAATTAAAACAAGAAAAATTTTTACGTTATGAAGATTAAAGTATTAACACAGAAGGTAGACCCAAATGAACCAGATTATGCATCATTAGGGATAAAAGCTCCAAATGATTTGAGTGATGTAGTTGAGATGGATGCTTACATCAGGATGAAGGAGGTTGAATCGATATGGATTATTAATAGCGAAGATACTGGATTATTGATGAATATCTATTTCTTAGATTCAGATATGCAGGTAGCTGCTGTTTATGACCAAGCTTTTATAGATAGATTTGAAGAACTTGAGCGTGATGAAACAGCTTAACATATTCGGAGGAATAGATTATTTAGATGATGATGGAAATATAAAGAGATGCGATATATGTCAATCCACTGTAAATCAAGGAGATGTATGTAGTGAAAAGTGTGCTGAAGAGTGGGTTAATAAATTTATTTCTATAGATAATTTGGAGGGTTAATTTTTTTTTTGTAGATTTGCCTCAGACAAAAGTAGAAGTTCCTATCCTTCTAATTATTATAATATTCAAATCCTTTGGTTAGTAGAGAAAGATAGGACTCGAACACCAAAGGTTTTTTTATGACATGAACTTAAGAATTAAAATTATTGAAAAGCAAGAAACTAAATACGGTAATGATTTAGTTATTAAGATGATTTCTTTGTATGACAACAAGGGAAAATGGATTAAGAATGTTAAACTTAACGATGAGTTAATAAAAGTTCTAAAGGAATCTAAAATAGTTATTAACCCTAATTTATTTAAATAATGCACAGTTTTGAAGAAGATTATGCTGTGAAGTATGGAGTTGAATCTGCTATTATGATTCAGAACTTTAAATTTTGGTTAGCTAAAAATAAGGCTAATAATAAGCATTTTTATGAAGGAAGATATTGGACTTATAATTCAATAAAAGCTTTTTCTGAATTATTTCCTTACTGGTCTGATAAGCAGATAAGAAGAATTCTTGATTCACTAGAGAAAAATAATATTTTAATAGTTGGAAATTTCAATAAATCTAATTATGATAGAACGAAATGGTACTCACTAAATATTGATTACTCAGACACGAAACCCCAGCAAAATTCGACTTGCCCAAATGGGCAAATGGATTTGACCAAACGGGCAAATGGATTTGCCCAAATGGGCGAACCAATACCAGATATAAACACAGATATAAACACAGATATAATATCTTTTGATGATTTTTGGAATCTGTATGATAAAAAAGTTGGACTTACGAAGTGTAAACAAAAATGGGATAAATTATCTAACGCTGATAAACAGATGATAATTAATTATATTCCTAAGTACAAGATAGCACAACCAGATAAAAGATACAGAAAGAACCCAGAAACATTTTTCAATAACAGAAGCTGGGAGGATGAATTAATTTCAGATAAGGTTGTAAAAACATCTGGAGATAAAGGAACAAAAGATAATCCAAAACACTACAAGGATTCTGACTTAGTGAAAGATGATTGGGTTATATGTGAGCATAAGACTATTGGGAAGTATCTTGCACAGGTTGATTATTTACTTCCAGGAGGAATACCATCTTTTAAAAATAAGCAGTTAACAGTAGAACAACTAAATAAACTAAAATAATATGATAACCATTTTCAAGAACATCAAGGATATTACAAATCCAAATTACATCTCAATCGATGTAGCTTTGAACAGAATTAAAAACGGAAAAAGCAAAGAAAGAGTTGAGGAAATTAGAACAACAAAAGACTCAAAGAGAAGGTCTAAGTTGAAATCTGAATTACCAAGCGTTTGCTTCTCAGGTGAATTTTCTGAAAGGAAGGATGAGTGCTTGAAAAAACATAGTGGATTTGTTATATTAGATTTTGACCACTTGAATGATGTTGTTAGTTTTAAGACTGAGTTAACTTTAGACGAATACATATACGCTTGTTGGGTAAGCCCTTCTGGAGATGGATTAAAGGCTTTAGTTAAAATTCCTGCTGAGAAGGAAAATCATGAAGGATATTATCTTGGATTATTAGAGAGATACCCTCAGCTTGATAGTACAAGTAAAAATTTATCAAGAGTTTGTTATGAGAGTTATGACCCAGACATTTTTATCGACCAAGATTCTAAAATTTGGGAAACAAAAGGAAAGGAAGAAGAAGTTAAAATTGAGCCAAAAAAAGATGTAGTTCCAAACATCCACACAGACTACAACAAGGTGAATCAAGTTTTAAACATAATTAGAAACTCAGTTGATGGAGAGAAGCATTACAACTTATTAAAAGCATCAAGATTAGCTGGAGGATTTATTGCTGGAGGAGATATTGATGAGTTAACGATAACAAATTTAATTGAGCAGGAGATTTTTTCTAAAGGAGTTGATGATGAAGAGTCAACTAGAAAGACTATTCAAGATGGGATTGATAATGGGAAGGGAATGCCAATTGAGGATATTTTAAATCCTGCAAACTCAAATTTCTCTTTCTTGAGCGAACAAAATGACGAAAAAGAATGGTTAGACTTAGTTAGAAAAAACAAAATACCTCAAGGATACGATATAGGAAGCTTAGAATTTGATAATCACTTCAGGTTAAAGAAGAAAACAATCGTAGGTATTTTTGGTTCTGATAACGTAGGTAAAACAACATTCACGCTATTTCTTTTGGTTGCTTATGCAAAGAGACATAACTTAAATTTCTTAATGGTTACTAAGGAGAATAATAGTGCTGCAATTAGGCAGAAGATTATGGAGGTTTACTGTGGAAGATGGTTACACCAAGTTAGTGATGAACTTTATAACCAAGCCTATGAATTTGCTAACAAACACTTTGATATTATCAATAATAACTTTGAATTAAATCAGGAAAACTTCTTTGAAGTATTAAAAAAAGCTTTTATGAAGAAGAACTACTTCGGAGTATTTGTTGACCCTTACAATTCAATTCAATATGATTCAAACCCTAAAAGTAACTATGCTTTTTTAGATAAGTTTAGAGCATTTCAGAACAAGCATGACATGAGTTTTTTAATTTCTATGCATATCTCAACAGAGAAAGCAAGAAATTGGGTTTATTCAGAAGAGGATTCAGTTAGTATATTTGACGATGAGATGCAAAAGGTAATTGGAGTAAAGGGTCAACCAAAGATTCCAAGAAAGAACTTTGTTGAAGGTGGTCAGCCTGTAGCTAATAAATTAGATGATGTGTTGATAATTCACAGGGTAATTAAAATTCAAGAATTAAGAAGGTACACTATGGTTTCTGTTGATAAGGTAAAGGAAGAACAAACTGGTGGTATGCAGACATTTGAAGCTCCTATACTATTCAGGAAGGTTGATGGATATGTTAGCTTCGAGGATTCACAATTGAAGAATCCACTTGACGAGTATCAAGAGAAACCAGTCAACATAAGTGCATTATCACCAAACGAGGATTTTGATAATTATTTTGAAGAAAATCACGAAGATGTTCCATTTTAATTTGTATATATTAAAAACTTTTTGTAATATTGCTAACGGCAAAGAATATGGGTAGTGGCGAGAAAAAGGGTTAACAGTATCGTATGCAAACCAATAACCCCGAAAAACACGGTGAAAGCCCAGTTGTTAAGCATACTTAGCCATTACCTATATTTATTGTTATTGTGCGTTTTAATTAGAATTACAAACTTTCAAAAACAGATATAAGATGAAAAAGGAAAACACAGTTAAGAATACCACTAAGCCAATGGCGTATGACGCATTGTTATGTGCTGGGCTTAGAGTGAAACTTCATTTAGCAGGCATTAAGCCTGATAGTTTTTTAACAAATATTCCATTTGTACCGAGGGCTGGCGATTTAATTGAAGCAGAAAATATGATAGATGAGAAAAACTATACTGATGATGAATTAGATAAAATTCACACTCTTTCTTGGTCTGTTTGGTACGTAAACTGGGGTAAAGATAAAGATGGATATTTTGCCGAGATAGTGTGCGAGGGGGAATAGC
>Ga0099848_1000978_pt1 | contig 13349 bp, 12 predicted proteins | sample CB_VirMetaG_3_FD_78179 | JGI IMG/M metagenome (GOLD analysis project Ga0099848, IMG submission 78179) | Freshwater to marine saline gradient viral communities from Chesapeake Bay - CB_1508_1S Viral MetaG | ecosystem: Environmental > Aquatic > Marine > Coastal | place: USA: Chesapeake Bay... | reverse complement strand
TGCCAAGAGTGATCGTTTTCCTCGTCTGCCCCCGGTATAGTAATTAGGCTTCCAGCCGGATATGCTCTCCCGTTGTCGTAAAAATGTGACATAAATTACTCTTATGTTGGGGTTACGTCAGTAAAAACGTCGCTGCCCTCTCGCGCTCTTGTGTAGAGCGCCCTGACAATGTAGAGCTTAACACCGTTAGCATTCAGCATCGTTGTGATTGGTATGGAAGCTGGGCTACTGCGATCCATTGCAGTCATAGTGACATCACCAGCCCCGAAATTGTGAGTCATACCAGAGGCTGCCCCATCATCCCATGATGTCAACTCGTCCCAAGCGCTTCCGAAGGTCTGCGTTATTCGTGTAGCAATAATAGAGTCCCAGCTTCTTGTGATGATATTGGTAATCAGTCCGTTCTTGTCGGTAACAGGGTTTTGCTCAACTCTAGTATCATAGTCAAAGTTAGATGATACAAATGTAGTGTCAAGCCCATCGTACTGTCCGCGGATGAATGTTATCGTATAATCTTCAAGCCCATATTCATTGATTGATGGTATTCCGCTGATTGAGTATGTTGAGCCGTCATAAAGCGCAACGTCTGTGCTGTATGTGCCTTGCGGCTGATTCCATCCTCTGATAACGTAGCAAGTGCCGTACTGGTTCTGAAACGAATATGTCTCGCGTCTAGCCTTGGCTGTACGAGTTATCTTTATGGTTCTGTCGCGACCAAACTCGGTTGGAGCATTAGATGTTCTGACAACAACGCCAGACGAGAACGGGACATCTGCTTCTTGTGACGTGTTCTCGGTATGTGTATCAGTATCTACAGTCTCAAAGTACGAATCTGTGTACTCATCGCCAGTCTGGTCAACCGCTTCAATCGTGATCTCTTCTGTGGCATATAATCCGTATTCTGTTGGAGCATTGCGATTCTGTTTGATATAACCATCAGACTGTGTTGGGACTGATAATGCGCTAGAATTCTGCGTGTGTTTAGCCCGCGTTACGGTTCTGGCTGCTGTAGCCTCATACTCGCTGGAGGTCTGGTCGTGCGCCTGTACGTCCTCTTCGACTGTACGGTTTTTACCAAACTGAGTTGGGTCATTGATTATGCGTTTGGTATATCCATCGGTCTGCGCCGGAGAAGATAACGCCGTGCCCTGAGTGTTAATACTACGAGTTACAGTCCTAGCTGCATTCACCACCTCTTCGCTGCCTGTCTGGTTCTTTGCGGTAATCACTTCATCTGTCGTACCATATAGTCCGTACTCGGTAGGGTTAGACCTGCGCCTTACGATGGTTCCCTCTGCGGCTGTCGGCGCACTAAGTAATGATCCTTGAGTGTGAATCGTAGCAGACGTGGACTGATCGTGCCTGTCTTCATCAACCGAGCCGGTCTGGTCTATTGCTGTTACTGTTTCGGATACCGTTCTGTTCTTTCCAAACTCTGTTGGATCATTTACGACCCTCTGAACCACTCCATCTGATTGGGTTGGTGTAGATAACGCGTCTCCCTGAGTATGCACTGATCTCGATACGGTACGAGATGCATCTACTATCGTTTCGCTTCCCGTCTGATCCTTCGCCGTGACTGTCTCATCGACAGTTGCATATTTGCCAAACTCAGTGGGATCAGAACGTTTTGTTACAATAGTTCCAGCAGTCGCGACAGCAGATACAAGGGCATCTCCCTGTGTGTGTATGGTGGCTGATACAGACCTATCGTGGCGATCCTCTAGTCTTGCCCCACTCTGGTCAACAGCCTGTATAATCTCGTTTACAGTCTGAGACTTTCCAAATTCAGTTGGCCTGTTGGCTGTACGGTATATATATCCATCTAATTGCGTTGGTTCCGCTAGCGCATCGCTCTGCGTATGTCTTGTTCGCGTAATTAATCTGGCTGCGCTCTTCTCGTGTTCTGAGCGTGTCTGATCAACGGCAGTAATAACCTCATCCACTGTCTCGTTCTTATCGAACTCAGTTGGCCTGTTGCTCCTGCGAACTATTGTGCCCTCTGAGCGGCTAGGCTCTGTAAGTGCAGTGCCCTGAGTATGCTTTGTAATAGTAACGGTTTGGTCTGCCGTCTTCTGGTAGTCCGTAGCTGTCTGGTCTATGGCCTGTATCGTCTCATAGACGGTGTTGTTCTTCCCAAATTCTGTAGGTCGGTTTACCGCCCTGATGACATAGCCTTCTGATTGAGATGGCTCTGATAATGCATCACCCTGCGTATGAACGGCCCTTGATATTGTTCTTGCGCCACTCTTTTCGTATTCAGCGCCAGTTTGATCAACTACCGTTATTTCCTCTTCAGTGGTCTGATAACGGTCTTTGAATGGCGAATCCTCGTATCTAGTACGCTTGAGCTTTCCGTCCTCTTGTGAGGCGTCTGAGGGGGCTGTATCGGTGGCTGTGTGGCCAATCCTAACTACAGTGCGTGCTGCGCTCGCCTCTGTCTCTCGTATATCGCGATCACGGGACTCTGCTGTTACTTGTGTAACATCTATAGTATCAAGCTCTCGGTTATACCTTACGTTAGCCTGAAGCAGCTCGTTGGTGCCTGCGGTTAGGGTCACGCCATCAGACTTGTCCTTGTTGACGGTCTCGACTGCTGACTCATGCCTATCCTGATCATCTCGAACATCATAAGAGGCTGTTGCTTCTGATGTAATTGTCTTGCGAACTGTTACATCAAGAGTGCAATCATCATTCTTGCGCTTGGATACATTATGCTTCTGGCCGTTAGATATAACCCCGTCCGCCGGTAGCGTGACAGCCTCTGAACTATCCTGTGTTACAGCACCGCCGGTGATTGTAAGCTGTTTGTTGTATAACGTCCCGCCAACCAGATAGAGACCATTCCAAACCTCTTCTGTGATGTAATGGTCGTGCGCATCTTCTATGCGGTACTCAGCAATATGCGTAGTCTGACGCTCTCTTTTCTCAATCCAGCCGGAATATAGCCCAGTCTGACGTATGAGATCGAACCTGCTGCGGTATGTGATACCCATAGCGTTCTCTGGAACGTCTGCTGGTTCAGATACGTTGTGATAAAATGTGGTTGTGGAGAAATACTCACACGACGTAGCCATTACATTGCTATCATCGGTGTCTTCTGCCGGTGCGTCTGTGATTTCGAGGGAAACTAGGCCGTTCTCGTTTGGCTCGCCAGCCCTGCATGATGCGCCAGTACGCTTTGTGTAGGTATTATTAAGCGCCTGTGCAATCTGCACCGGGACATCGCTTAGATAGTACTTAACCTGCTGCGCTGGGGTGCCGTAAGCCTCCCAAGTGAGTAGATTGAACCGTGGTTTTGCCAGAAGAATGTCAATAGTACCAGATTTGTCCATGTTATTCGGACTTCTGTCAATGGTATCTATGACTTTGAGGCAGTAGAATCCAGTTCCTAGCGCTTCTCCCCTGACCGTAGGCGACCAAGTGCCAGATACATCGCGGAGAGACTGGGCCACAGCGTTGACTTGCAGAGGATTAACGCCTTCCCATCGGATGAGGTGGTATTCTTGCGGATTGGAGGCTTCTGTTTGCGGATATCCATTATTACCTCCACTTGCGTCTCCATTGACGCTCTCAGGGTACGTCTCGTTGCTCTGTACCAACCGAGCTTCAGACCAATCTACAGTGGAGCCGCTTACGAGAGAGGTAATCCAACCCTTCTTGAAAGACTGAACAAGGCGAACAGATCGCTTGTCTGACGTGGACTGCTCACTTTTGATATCAACAGATCGCCATGTGCCATCAAACTCCTGATGGTCAACAACAGCGTCTTTTAGCGTCTTGCGATTTTCCTGTAACCACCTACGAGCACCCTCGCCTGCGCCTAAAGGAACCTCATAAACGATGTCCTTAGTACCATCGCTATTCAGCCCTGTGGCAGAAAAGGCACCAAGATGGTTCGTTCCGAGCGCTAATAAGCGTTCGTAATCAAACTCAACTGGCATTATAAATCCTTAGCTGCTTTGATTCCGAGTCTTAAAGCCGGAATCAGCGTTTATGGCATTACCAACAACAGTTCGCAAAGCCTGTCTGTAGAATCCGTATGATTCGTTGTCCGGGTCTTGTGCCCATGCACCATCACGCTGCATATAGAACTTAACGCCGGGGTGGAATACATTATCGCAATAGTCTTCAAAGCCTATATCAGTGCCACTTATTGACGTCGGCGCTGCTATACTCTCGCCTAACTTATTGTTGAGGTCGTTTATGACCTTCTTCAGCGAGGCTAGGAAGATGATTTCCGTGTCTTGAGTTCTTGCAGCACCAGTGGTGTTGAGAATCTCAACGTATAGTTCGTCAATCTTCATATCTAATATGACTACTCTTCCTGTACGCGCAGTGGTAATGAGTTTGTGCCTGAGTCTACTATAGCATAGATAGCATCCTGACACGCACGCAACCGCCCGTCACCCTTTACGAGAACGCCACCGCTAGCCTTTACAACTTCTCCCTTGCCTGCTTCTGCTGCATCTTCATAGCCAATGGCAATGTCTACGCCGTTGGTGTTATAAAGGGTCACAACGTCGCGGGATGGGTGTACGTATCTCCAAGTCACGGTTCCTTCGGTTCCGTCGCCGTCTGTATGTGAGGGGCCGCCAGTAGCAACATTGGTTGAAGTACCAGCAGTAACACACCAATAAAAACGACCACCTGATTCGACAATAGCCTCTGCTGTATATGCAGTACCTGTTGCCCAAGTGGTGTATGTGTCCGGCTGAACTGGAGGAAGAATCATCGTTGACGTAGTTCCTACAGTCACGCTCTCTGGGTCTCTCGCCATAGCTAGTATAGGTATACAAAGCACCGCTAAGGCGGTATATAGATATTTCATTATTGCTCCATGAAGGCTAAGTGGGGGTTTTACCCCCCACCAACCATATTATTTATGCTTCTGCATCGACTTCAGCGGTTGCCGTATCAATAGCGAACCGGACAGAGTACGTGTAGTACATCGTTGTCCCGCTAGCAGAACTAGACCGTGTTACAACCATCGTTGTAGGCTGGTCAGCACTGGCAAGACCCTCCTGATAAGTATATACATACTCAAGGATCGCCTTTAGGATGCGAGCAGCGTTTGCGCTGTCGTCTGCATCTCCGCTACCAGTCAGGTCGAGGCCAGTAATGCCATTTGTTCCGTCGCCGGAGTAAATGGTTACATTGCCAGTACCCGCCACACCAGTATTGATGATGGTTTTTACAGCGCCTTCGTTCTCGTCGAACCATTTTGCTGGTGTTAAATCAATAGCCATTATTCAACTCCTAGTTGTCAGAGCGCTCGACTTCAACCAGCACGTTTGTCGCGATAGCAAGAAGCTTCACAACATCATACTCGTCCCCCACAAACGCAGCACTAAGTTTTAGATTTCCGCTATCTGCTAGTCCAAGCAGGTTGGTCACCCCGCCAGCCAAGACTACGGTATAAGACTTGCCAACATCAGCAGCGGCCACATCAGCTACAGTACAGGTATTGGTGGTGTCATTAGCTCCACCCTGAGGTGTGATAGTATTGATACCGGCTGTCAGCGTAATAGCCTCTCCGTTCGTCGCAGTAGATGCAGTAACGGTCTCGGCTACAATACCAGCAACATCGCCCGTCACATCTCCAGTAACGTTACCTGTCAGATCGCCAGTTACGTCGCCTGTAACATTACCGGTTACACTACCGGTGACGTCTCCAGTTACATCTCCAGTGACATTGCCGGTTACATCGCCTGTAACGTCCCCTGTGATGTCGCCAACAAATCCGCCAGAGGCGGTTGCAGCACCAGAGTCATTTACGCGGAAGTAGCTAGTAGATGTGCCAACATCAAAAATCTCAGCAAAGCACACGCCCGTAAAGAGCATAGCCGCCAAGAATGTAATCAATTTCTTCATAATTCGCTCCTTAGAAGAACAGTGGGGCCTGAAGCCCCACGTCCTTAGTTTACTCTTACAGAGCGTTCAGGGCACCACCACGCCATACATAGCGAGGATCGAGGCAACCGATACCGAAGGTCATTCGGAGTCGTTTACCCATGATGTCCGGGTTCTCGAAGTCGATATCAGCCAGCGACGGACGATTAGTCCAGCGCATCTGAAGACCGTTCTTCTCGGACTTAGGATCATCAAGCAGGTAGAAGATGACGTTGCTTGACAGATCGTCAAGTACTTCATATTCAAACCGGCCCTTGGCCCAGTTAGCGTCGTTATTTGCAGAACTTACGATATTCTGCGAGTTGGTCAGCGTCCAGAAGACCTTCTCATATGCCTGAGGAATCAATACTTTATTGATCTTCAAACGCAGAGGGTCGCCATTAGCTCCAATCGTGTTGTTGGCGTTTAACTGTGCAGTGAACAGTGCGTCAGCCGTGATGTCCGAAGTACTTTCCAGATTGCTCCAGTTAGGTACACGGGGATCAGGGTTAGGACGTGCGCTGTCAAGCAGATACATGCCGTCAAGACAGAGGAACGGAGCGCCTGAAGTGCCTAATGCACGATTCAGAACGTCTACCTGCGCCCATTTCAGCGTACGCTTGGCGTTGTCCATCAGCCATTCATACTGCTCTGTGATGATACCAACATCATCAACCTCTTGGAAGCGACGTTCGTGCTTAACTGCCTGACGGTAGTTGTAAGTACGGAACGTGTAATCGAAGCCTTCCTGCCCGCTGATGTACTGCAAGCTATCCGCGTCGCGGTTTAGCGGCATAGTACCCGTAGGACGAGTCTTCGTACGCACGAGGTGCGTGTCATACTTCTGATCCTTCATCACGAACAATCCATCAAGCTGGGTCGATCCCGGCTCGCCGAATGTCTGATCCAAAATCTCATCTACGCGAGCGTTGATAAGGTTGGAATACTGTTCCTGAGTCTGGAGATCAGAACCAGTGCGCTGCTTCTGAGTTGCAGCGGAAGCTGTCTGTGTGAAATTAGCCATTTCTTATCTCCTTAGAGGAATAGTGAACTGAGGAAGCTGAACCGAACTCGATCATGGCGTACTCCGCCACTGTCTTCTTCGGGGTCTTCCGAGTCAGGAATGCGCCACGGATCATAGTTGTCCATAACGTCAAGAAGAACGAGGATGCTGTTGGCGTCAGTATTCTGATCCAAAGCAAGACGCCCGTTCGCGTCAATATAGGCATCATAAAGAGTGCCAATATCAGTCTGTGCCATCGACACATCGCCAGTAGCAGACACGTCAACAACATAACCTTCAAATACGGTATCTGCCGTAACTTCGACAACATCGACATAACCAGCCGCGTCTTCAGATACATCTACATCTGCAAGAGAGTAGAAGTACTTCTTGGCTGCGTCAAACGGCGCGTCTGTGCCGTACGATGCACCGGCTGTCACCGGCACAATAGTCCCACCGCTAAGGTAGCACAAGCCGCCCTTCACGAGATCATTAGAGCTGTCATTGATATAGACGTCGCTCGTGTGATCGCCGCTTCCGGAGACAATCTGCGCTCCAGCGATAACATTTACATTAGCTGCCATTGCTAATCTCCAAATAAGAGAGGCTACCTGCCTCCCAAGTTTTCGATTTCACTTGGGTCTTTCGGTTCGGCAAACTTACGACCCGGACTGTTTTTGCTCGCGTCCTCGTTGCCTACTGTGCGACCCAGCTCATCTGTTCCTGTACCTTGACAGTACATACTTTTAACCATCTCGTATGACTCTTCGCACTCTACCTCGCCCATCTCGTCATATACTTCACGAGGTATGCGGGCGATGTGGTCTCTGCGCCATCCGAGGCGGTCGCTATCTTTAGACTCAGAATCGTACGTGTTCTTGCGAACCCATTCATAACCCCACAAGTCCATGTCGTCCTGTGCGGTGTCTGAGCTACGCCAAACATGCTTAAATTCTGGATGCTCTTTGTCCAATTCTTCGAGCATCTCTGCGCGGCGGTCTGTCCGTCGCATATTCCTAATGTCAACCTTAGGGGCTTTCTTTCGTGTAGCCATTATCCTAACCTCCGCGCTTCTGCTGCTTCCCATAATTTCTTAGCATGTTCCGTATTGTCGTTCGCGAGACGCATTGCAATGCGAGTTGCTGTGTCATCTGCGTTCGGATCGAATGCTCTTGGCTTCTGCTGAGATTCACTGTGCTGTCGCTGTCCACCAGCCGCTCCCCTGTATTCCATTGCGGGCTTCATGTCCATGCGTTTAGCTACAGCTATTAGGGCTTTCTCATCAAGGTCTTTAAGCGACTCGTCCTGACGTAACTCTTCAATAGCGGGTTTCCACTGCTGAAGCTCAGGGTCTAGTTCCTTGAATCTGCTTTGAACACTACCGTTAAGCTCATCAACTTTCCCGAGAAATGCCTTGTCGCGCTCGTCGAGCGCTGCAAGAATAGAACCAATAGTACTGGTCTGTGTTTCTCGGAGTAGGTCGATAACCTTGGTAGGGTCATCACGGATTTCGTCCATCTGATCTTCTGTTAGAGCAAATGGGTCTTTGGTCTCTGTTTCTTGGGGTTTGTTAAACAGATTGCTCTGCTCTTCAAGTCGTCCCTCGAACTGGGCTACCTTATCTCTAAGGGCTTGCTGCTCTTGCGTTAGTTGTGACTTCTCTTCCCCCCACTTACCCTTGAGGAATTGAATATCCTGTTCTTTCTTTTCTAACTGCTCGCGCAGCTCTTCTACGGTGGGTTCCTGATCGCCTTCGCCCGAATGGGTGGCTGTTTTAGGATCGTCCATCTTTACCTTCCTTTATACTAATTCTGCCCTGTGGTGTCAACACCTTTTTTGCGTTCAAACTCTGCTGGTAGGGTCAGTACCCAGTCAAGAGCGTTTACTGCTTCTGCTAAAGACACGTCTTTCTCTCGCAAAAGTTTCTTTATCTGGGAATCTCTGTAGCCTTTAATGCGATCCCAGAATGGCCTTAATCTTTCGTCATTGAGTACAACCCAAGCGTCATAATTATTGGCCACCTATACCTCCTGCTGCTCCACCGAGAATAGCTGCCGGAACATTACCAGCCGCCTGACCCGGAGTTGTTTCGCCACTGGGGGCTGTCATATTCTGATTACCGGCAGCATTGAGCTTCATCTGCTCGTGAGCCTGCTTGTGCGGTAACAGCAACATAGTAAGAATATCGCCAGCCTGCTGTTGCTGTGCCAGCATGTCAGGGGAAGCCTCCTCGCCCAGTTTAGCCTTGGTCAAAGGCTCCCAGCGCAGGATTTCACCCTGTAGCTCTGCAATATGAGCATCGTGATCCTCTGTTTCCTGAGGAGCAATATACTCGCCAGTCTTTATCATATAGCGTATTTCGTCACGCTGACGCAGGTGTGCGTCTGTTCCAGATGCTGGCTTAACAATACGATCAACATTCTGAACCTTGAGTCTGCGCAAGATGCCTTTCATCCATTCGCCAACATCAACGCTGTGGCTTCTGGACTGCATCAACTGCGGGGCCGCCGCTACCGTCTGTAGAAGCTGTAGCTCCTGATTTGCCTGAACATAATCTTCCATAAACTCATCTACGACATTCACCTCTACGTCGAAATCGCCGTAAATCTTGTACCCCGGTACGTCTTCGTACGCTGGAGCATCAAGACTTTCGTCTGCGATCTGCTTGATCATCGTCGGGTCTCCGAAGGCTTGGAAGTATGATTTATATTTCCGCGCCACAAAGCCGATAAGCTGATGGAGAATGTAAGAAGTTTCCCCGAGATTGGGTTGTTCAGAGAAGCGGTTGATAGCCAAGCTCTCTGATGCCGGTGTTCGTCCTCCATATGCCTCTCCCATCATATTAGCGTTAATGCTGGCAGATACGCCCTCTTCGTTCTGAATCAACGAGATGAGTTGGGCCGTCTGTGCAGTATTGTCAATAGGGGCAAACTCCTGCATCGCAGCGGTGACATCATCAACATCGTACTTGGCTCCAGCCTTGTACTGGAAGTCAGAAGGAAGCGTTTTGAATAGAGATGAATCATACAGGAACATGGGGTTGTTACGCCCGATAATATTGTCAATAGAGGCTTCCCATAGCGTACATTCGATGCTGTATGGTGCGCGTACGGCGTCACTCCAGCTCATAGAGTACAGTAGGTCTGAGTCGTCTGGTATTGCCTTGACGATTGTGATTGGCACCTCTCCGTCAGGGTCAAAGTCCTTCTCGAAGCGAACGACAGTGGCGGCACCAAGCGTATTACCGATAGCAGTACACCAGTAAAGCTCGTAATCAGCCTCTTCGTCGTACTCGCCGTTCTTTATTGGTGCCCAGCGATAAACGTCCCATACTAGGAATAGCTCTGATTCTCCGGGTGAGTACCCTGAGTCCCCGGCGTTCTCAACCTGCTCTGATCGAGCCTCAGAACCCTCTGTTCCATCCCACTTGGCCTTTTCCTTGTTCTCGCGCAGCTCCATTACTTTTTCTTTGTCGTACTGGCCAAGTTTCACTCGGCGCTGGATATCAGTCCAAGGAACAACCGACAGCACCACTACGCAGTTCTGATCCTGAATTGTTGGGCAATACATATCAGCATATAGCATAGACCAGTGCAGTGTCTTGAAGGTTGGGTATGAACGTACAGTCTTGTCTTTCCACGAAACTTTGTCTGTCTTGGGGTCTTTTACGGCAATTCGCTTGCGCTCTTCGTTCCACACAACCTGCACAGGAATGTTGCAATATTTGTGCTCCTGAAACCAGAACTGGTACATCTTCTGGTCGCAGTTGCCGTTTTTCCATGCGTAGCGAGCTAATGCGTTATGAATGCTTGCCTGAGACTGTGCCTCTTCTCTCGATCCCCAGATGTCGGCATTACCCACTGTCTCGTACTTGAACGGAACATCGACAGACGAACCAACGGCGTATCCTAGCGATGCCTTCTGGTTTACCATGCGGAAGAAACGACCAGAGCCAATGTTTGCCCTAAAATCTATCTCGTCCTCACCGTCTCCTGTGCTTGAGTCCTGTTCAGAGTCTGCGAGTGTGCGGTTGCGGAAGCATCTCCACATACCGTCTGCTACTTTCATCTTCTCGTCAAAGCCGAATGTATCACGATCACTCTTGTACCGGTCAAAGTCATTCTGGCTGTCTTTGAGGAATGTGCTTAGAGTTTCCTCGTTCTCTGGAATTTTGTTTGGCATGGATTAAACCTTTGGCTCGAAGTAAATGATTGGCTGTAGACCAGAATCGGGCTTGTCGAACAGCTCCTCTTCTATAATCCACAAAGACTCTCCTATGTCGTGGATGCCGTCACCCCACAGCGGCAAGAATAAGAATGCGTCTTCTTTATCTAAATCTGACTGAGACAGATAATGGCACTCTTCTCCTACCATTAATACACTAAACCACTGGTGCTCTGCAAGGAAAATCGTAGGGTCAAGGTGAGATTCCGGCAAGGCGATTAGTATGTCGCCATCGTCGTCTCTGATATGATCCTCAACGCACCTCTTCACAAGTATCTTGCGCCCAATGAGTTGCGCGATCTTGTCCTCGTAATTAGTACCCCGTGAAGCGATCTCGTCGTGACCGTGTGCTATTGCGTGGACGGCGTTCGGTCTCTTCTCTGATTCTGTATCCATTACCTGACTCTCCTTTGCTGATCTTATGTGGCTTGACTGGGCGCATAGGCGAATAACGCGGCTTCATCATAAACCCGTATCGCAGAGCATCCAAATCATGATCATCCTTCTCTTGAGGTTTCTCTGACAAGTTGCCGTCCTTGCCTTTTGTCTCTTTGTTCCTGTAGTTGCGTATATGTCGTATCAGTCCTCTGCATGACGAGCAGATGTATAACTGCGGCGCTCCAAGCTCTCCGGTGACGATATGCTTTCTGTCTGGCCTGATCCTCAGCATTTCCTTAATAATCGGAATAGTACTCTCTGTATTCTGAACCGGCGCAGGGCGGAGCCTATTAAGACCAGCCATCTTATAGATGTCACCAATGGTAAGACGAGTATTGTTATCAGGGCTTCTGAAAGACCTACCATCAAGAACGTCAAACGTATATTGCTCACCTTCGTCTCCAATCTCTTCTTTATAGCGGTCTATTATTCCAAATTGGTGCTGTGATGTCCCTGCACGCACCAGACGGTTCCCAGAACGCTCCACAATGCGCCGTACGTTGTCCGAGATGGTTGAGGCAGCCTCGTACTCACGATACACTATAAAGTCGTTCTCGGGCGTTACAGCGACCCACAGGCCAGCCGTCGGATTTGTGCGTCCGTGATCAAAACATCGGAACGCAGACCAGTTAGGTTTGATTTCCATATCCGGTATGATATGAACTTCATCGTCCCATTCGTCGTACACGCGCCCACCGGTGGTCTCAAACTCTCCATGCAAGCGAGATCGTATTGAGCGAACAGCCTTCTTGTTGTTTATCTTGATTGCCTCTTCAAGTTCCGCAATAGCAACACCCTTCTCGCGCTCTGAGTAAATCCAGTCAGGAACATCGTGAATGATATCTCCTGTGTAGAACTTGGTGGTCATGCCCTTTGTTACTTCGCCCGTATAAAGCCCCTCAAACCAAGTTCCCGCACCAGTATCAGCGCGACCCTCAACCTTGTGAGGAGTAGCTCCACATACATGCCATCCAGCAGTGAGGTACTCGTAACCGTCATCACCAACTGAATAACGCCTAGTTGTGCGCATTCGTGCATTTGCTCCGTCAAACTTCTCCTCCGTTCCCTGCTCGTCCCATATCCATCCATCCAGTGCCTGTGATTCAAACGCTCCCTGCGGCTGTCCCATGCATTTGAAGTGCAATACAGAACCACAGTTCAGCTTGATAGCAAAGGCTGTCTTCTTTGGGGCAGAGTAATCCGAGTAATGTCCAAGCTCGTGCTTAGGAACCCAAGCGCGTATTACCTGAGGCCATACGGTCTCGTCGATATTGTCCCAGTTGTATGATGCTATTCCTATTTCTTTCGGACCGGTCCAAGGTCTGTGGATGATGCCGTGATCTTTGAAGCATTCCCAGCTAGGGTCTGTTGGAATGACACCATACGTTAATAGAGCTTTGCAGCAGGCGCTAACAGATTTACCGAACCTGTTCCCCGCCAGCATACCTGTGTAGATATGAGAGGCATCATTTATGAAGTTGTGGTTGGGTGTGTCGAAGTTGTCGTACGTTGCGCAATGTGGAAGATAGAACCTTAGCGGGTTTGCCTCCCACTCTGACCTCAGATTCTCAACAAACCTCTTCTGCGCTGGGTGCTCCTCTAGCCAGTCTCTATTAAACGAGAATATACGCAGACCAAGGTTCATGAAGATGCGCCTGTTGTCCTGAATAGCCTTCATGAGGTCTTCATTCTTCAGGTAGTCTTTGTAGTCTAGCTTGAAGTGCCCCTCGCTTGTGAAAAACTCATAAATCATTATTATCCTTGTGTGTCTTTGGCTGGGCCAAATATAACC
>Ga0099848_1000975_pt1 | contig 13369 bp, 9 predicted proteins | sample CB_VirMetaG_3_FD_78179 | JGI IMG/M metagenome (GOLD analysis project Ga0099848, IMG submission 78179) | Freshwater to marine saline gradient viral communities from Chesapeake Bay - CB_1508_1S Viral MetaG | ecosystem: Environmental > Aquatic > Marine > Coastal | place: USA: Chesapeake Bay... | reverse complement strand
TTTTCCTACCACCTGTACTTCTACCTGTATTTCCTAAAAAAGCATTTTCTTGTCTCTTCCATTCTTCTTGGGCTGTATTTGATTTTGTTCCAGTTCCATAAGCAAATCCAAAGTAATTAGCCAAATTATTCAAGGTATTCATATTAAAAGGACCTGCTTCTTGAGTTTTTTGGTATCCTGTAATTTGACCTGTAAAAGAGTCTTTTATTGGTTCTTTTTTAACTACAGAAATACCGTTTGGTTGCCTTACAAACTCATAACCATCTCTTCTGTATGATTCTTTCATTAGAGCGTTCAAGTCTCCCATTTGTGTTTGATCAGGAACAGTAATAGCTTTGTTAAATGCTTTATTGATAGCTTCATATAATGAAAAATCAACAGGCCCACTAGCACTTTTTCCAGTGCCTTTCCCAGTGCCTTTCCCACTTGGTTTAGTACTAGCAATAGTCACAGTTCTAGGAAGACCACTATATATTAAGTCTTCTATAACCCCTTCAGCATCTTTTATTTGATCTGGATTTAATGTGGGCTGATAAACGCCATTTTCATCAAGCTGAACAAGTATCATCTTAGACCTTATGTCATTTTCTAAATCAATAAGTTCTTCCTCTGTCAAAGGATCCATAAATTGAGATTCTAATTTGTTTTTATATTCCTCAATTTGGTCATCAGTAGCTTTTTTGTTTTTCTTCTTATATGCATCAACCATCTTAACAACTTCTTCGCTGCTGTATTTTGGCATTTCATTTATTGACTTTATTTCTGCTTGTAATTTTTGTGATACCTTTTGATTTAATTGGTCTTCATTGAAATATGTACCATAACCTAAATCTGAGTTATCTAATAATACTCCAGCAGCAGCTCTATTGTTTGACAATAATCCTGATTTGAAGTTGTTTATAGAGGAAGATAGATTTGGGTTTTGTCTAGCATCATTTACCGTACCATCGGGGTTTTGTATCGACCAATTTTTAATCAAATTAACATAAGGCTGAACAGAACTAACTAGGTCAAGTCTATTGTCATATACATTTGACACATTTCCTATAGATGTAGCATCAATCAAAGTATTAGGATCATACATCCCACTTTCAGGATCCAATGTACCCATATATACAGTGCCTGTTTTTTCGTCTATAGTTATTTTTTTATTTCTTAAATCACCAAGTGCTGCTATTTGTTCATTTATATCAGCCTCAAGTGTAGACCCATCCGACAGTCCTTTTTCTCCAACCTGCTGTCTTTTTAAGTTTTCTTGAATTCTAGAGTCAAATGTCTTCATGTTGTTAGCAAAGATAGACCAGTTGTCTTTCAGTTTGTTCATCTTTGCCTTATAATCTCTGGCAGATAGTACTCCAGCCTTTAAATCTTTATTCCATTGCAACATTTTATTTCTAGCATCATCAGTTCCAGATAGAACAAGATCATTTAAAACTTGTGTTTTTCCTTTCTCTGTTGAAGATACTAGTTTTTCGTTTTGGTCTTTAACTTCATCTAAATGTAGTTTTGCTAGTTCTCGACTTTGATATGATTTTGTCAATTCATCGGCAATATCACCAGTCATTTTCCCCCAGTCTACCCTTGAGTTTGATGGAATATATCCAAAGTAGCTATTATCTTGTGGCATTTTAAGTTATTATTTTAATTTAAACATATCAGCATAACTAGCATATGGATTTCCAGCCTGATATGCACCCATTAGACCAGCAAAACCAGTAAGAGATTCACCTATACCAGTTATAGCAGCATCCCTAATAGCAGCCTGCTCGGCTCTCATCATTTGAGCTCCTTGCGCTTCAGTAGCTCCAATCTTAAATTCTCTTTCTGCTGCTCTTTGTCCAATATCTGCTTCCTGTTTAGTTTGTGCTAAATCTCTTTGATATTGAGACTGCTGCAATTCTGCACCTATTTTTGCTGCTTGATCACCAACAGAACCGACTACATTTCCAACACCACCTATAACTCCTTCTGCTCCAGCACCTTGAAGTGCTCCGACACCAGCTTGAGTAGCTCTAGACAGTGCTTCTTGTTGTAATTGAGCACCCATTGTAGGTACTTGTAATGCTTTATAAGGATTTAGTTCTTCTATCTGCTTTAATTCGTTCATTGCTTTCTGTGCTGCCTGTTGAGAACTTTTCATTTGTTTTTGAGCCTGAAAAGCCTGAACACCTTGTAGCCCAGCACCTAAAGAATATAATGCTAATTGTGAAATCATTTTATTAGGTTTTATACAAATTTACTGAAAACTTTTGAATGTCGTTGTAGCTATAGAAAATAATTCAACTTCCTCTACATCGTCATTCTCAAGATCAATAGTCATATAGAAACCTCTAACACCATAGCTCTCTGTTTGTGAGTTTTTAGCAGATATAATAAAGTCACTAGCAGATGGATTAGCACCATATGTAGTATCTATTGTTATAGTTGTAGATGTCACCCCTGTTACGTCACCCAAAAAGAATAAAGTACCAGAGCTATTCTTATACAGCTTGTCACCAACACTAATAGCTGTAGTGTCAATATTAAAAGTAAATGTTAGAACACATGAGTTAGCAGTTGGAGTAGAAAAACTATCTACCTGACCGACACCCTGCGTGGATAACGCCTTCACCTCAATGGTATTGTCTTGTCTTCTAATATATGCATACCATATGTTCTCTTTCTCAACAAAATAATTATAAGGTATATCAGAGAACTGTATATTTGTCTCAACAGCAACAGACCAAGCATAATTACTGTTTAAAGAAAGAGCAGCGAACATTTTGTTTTCAGTAGGACTGTCATTAAATATAGTCTTTATTTTAGACGTATACTGAACACCATAGAAGTTATTTCTAGTCTCATTATTGTGATGTCTCCATATACTACCATTCTTAAAAGTATATAGTACGTTATTCATTTCAGTCATCCAATCTGGCTGATAAGACCAAAATGATGTCCATCCTCCAGTGCTTGTGGAATATGTTATTGTCTTATGTTCTACATCACATTCAGATGCATTTAGTTTTTTAAGTGCATTGTTATCTATTATATCAAAGTCACCTAAAGGGCATCCTAGCGTATCTATAGATCCTATTATAGCTCCATTAAACTCTAGTAACCAAACACCGTTAGAAAAGAATATATAAGCTATCTTTCCGTCTATATTGTCTTGCCAATAGCTATATCCATTCTTTACTCCAGGAGATTGTAACTCAACCAATCTTATACTTCCGTCTGCCTTGGTTGCCTTTAATTTTATGCACTCGCATGTGGCACTATTAACTGGATACTCACCACAACTTGTTGACTCACTAGTTGTTGTGCTTACATAACCTATAGTCCTATGGAACCAAGGTGGAGTGCCTACATATGGAGGACATCCTGTGCTACCAGCAACTTCACCAAGTCCATTTGAAGAATCACCAAGCACTGTTGATATATACCATCCACCAGAACCACCTCCAAATGTTGGATCATAATAAAGGTAATATGTAACCTTGTTTTCTTCTGCAAATAGTTCATCATCTAAGCTCTGTAAATCCCATTGGAAATAATTCTCTCCATTGTATGTTCCTAGTGCATTTGCATCGGTAGTTATAACTTCCTCAATATACCAGTTTGTTGTTAGAGTATTAAATTCAACTACATTTTCCCATTGACCGACTCCAATTGTCCCTGTAGGAGCTATGCCAAGTGTTACTAGTGTATATGTCGCTAAATAAGTTCCAGTGGCTCCAGGAGTAGCTCCATCCTCAATTCTCCATTCTGTACTAATAACATCGTACCAAACAGAGACAGGGACTCCTGGTGATTTATAAAATCTAAACCAGTCGAATCCATTATATACCCCTCTACTTAAAAGTTGTACTGTTCTCTCAGCATCACTTCCTATTTGAAAGGTTATCTCATACCTTCTGACCGTTTGTTGTATTTGAATGCAATCACACATATTATCTTTCTTGATTTACAGTAAATTGTTGTTGTACCCCATCACAGTATGTAATTGTTATTGTGGCAACCCTATCTACACCTGTAAGGTTTTGATCAACAGCACCATATATATCTTGAGAACCATAACCAGATGTAACAGTTGTTGATGCCCATGCCTCATTACTAGATATAGTCCATGATGTATTTGATGTTATAGTAAAGAAGAATGCACCTACTGCCGATGATGGTAAGAAAATTATCCTAGGTCTTATATATAAGTCACATGGGAAAACTGACTGATCATTAAATGCTAATACATATACATTGTCATGTGGATCGTAGCACCCTAACTTTTGAGTATTAGGATTATCTCTAAGTACATCTCTAAAGTAAGACCTCATACCCTTGTCAGATATTTCAGTAACAACATCCCCATCCATCTGTAATACAGCACCTCTTCTTGCATCTGTAAAGAATAACGAAGTTGCGTACTTCCCAAAACTCTCTGGGTTGTTACTAATACCATACTCTGATGGATGTGCTGTCTGGTTACCTAATACCTCTGGAATAGAAGACACAGTACCACCTCCAACAGCATCAACTAATAAGTTCTTACCATATAGAACTTTTGTTATCTTGTCCTGATGTAATACCAATAGGTCAGTATCTCTAGCATACAGTTTTTGTATAGGTCCATACTTTATGTCTAAGTTCTTAAAGTTAGCTTGAGATAGGTTGAACTCATTTAAGTTGTTAACAGAAGTACTACCGACATATAGACCACTATACGCTAACGATGTTTCTTTTGTTTGTTCTTTATAATCTTCTATCGTAGATGTTACCCTTTGAGAGTATTTCATCTGTGGATTTAAAAACCCATCCAATATCCTGTTTGACTCAACACCATTACCAAATGAAAAGGCATTAAAGTCTGAGTTTTGAGAGGTTATATGATTGATCTCTAGGATGCAAGGACTACCTACTGATTGGTCTTGCTCGTAGTCTTGATAGAAGACTTTACCAGGAGTAGTTGCACCAGAAGAAAATGGCCAATTTATTTCGATAGTGTATTCATCTAGAACACTCAACACTTCATAATCTCCATCTGGAGGACCCACTGTTGGAGTTCCAGTGTTCTTGATCCATATAGTTTCACCTGTATTAAATGAATGTTTTTTATCTATCAGTGGATTTGGGGAGGCAGGGTTTAACGGTCCTAGATAAGTATAATATCCAGAAGATGTAAAATCTGCATATTCCCAAGATATCTTATGCTGACCGTTTTCTATTTCGTATGTATGACTAAGCTCGTGGTATATCTCTAGATTAGAATCATCAGGAACAGTTTCTGCCGATAACTTGTTGTTACTTTCTGTTTGAGTTATTATTAACTCTGCCTTTATTTCGTTTCTTTGATCAGAACCTGTTGTTGGATTACCATATCCTCTTATACACATAAACAAGTTCTGAGCATCAGAAAATGGTGAAGTTATTTGAGTTATAACATTTGTCGGGTCATTAGATCCAGATCCATCAGCATCAGGAGTAGAATAATTCTCTCCATGTCTAAATGTTATTCCCTTAGACGGATCAGTTAAAGGTGTACTTGTTCCAGTGCCATCATATTGTTGCCATTGAACACGACCCTCATTGTACCACCACTCCTCTAAATTAACGTAGTATTTTGTTGATGGTGTGAATGTATTTGTTATAGGATCATTGGGTGGTGAAGCAAATTGCTCACCGTCATTTATTATATTTATTTGTATTTGAGCTCCTTGATATATTGGACTATTAAAGTTTAATAAGCAGTGTCCCCCATAAACAATTCCACTAAGCCCCCCAGATCTACTAGTAGATGGTATTTCACCATCATTCCCATAAATACCAAGGTAATTTGTTGGATCAAATGGTGTTCCAGTAAATTCAGACGAAAGAACGCTTTGACGACCTCTAACATTAAATACAAATATATCCCCTATATTATACTGTATTGAAGGATTATTTCCATCTGTATCAAAAACGATATTAAAATCAGTTTCAGTATCACCAGATCCCTCAAGTATATTGTAAGTCAAACCAGAAGGTATTGTATCGGTAGTCCATAAAGTTAATGTTATGTCACTTGTCCATCTAAATGTTGTAGCAGTAAGTATCTCAACAACTATTCTCCTATCTGTTTTCGAAAAGAAAGATGATGGAGTATAGCTAGACTGTATAGATGGATATGGGAGTGGCAGTGAATTATCTCCTGTTATTGAATAATAAACAGGATATTGATTTACATAGCTAAACCCAGCATATGGCCCCGAAAGTGGAAGTGTGCCACCTATTATTGGATTTGGAGTTTCATTTGCTGTAGGGCTTGGTGCTGGACCTCTTCCTGTTGAAGCATTATATGCAGTATAAGAAAAACCTTCATCAAGGAATGAATCTCCACCTTGTCGTTTAACTTTAAAATATAATCCTTCTGGTGCTCCAGAAACAAAATCATCTTTTTTTACTTCTAAATCTAATATCTTATACTTATTAGTTGAATATGTGGCAGATGTATTGCTAGACTTAAATATAATATATTTACCTATAGCAACTTTATCTCTGTCTGCTTCATTTATTCTTAAATATCTAAAGTTACCATCTAAAACAAAGTTTAATGGATATATTGTATAGTATTCACCAGTAGGCTGTTTTATTGCTATTCTGAAATTAGTTGCCCATTCAGGAGGCTCATTGTTTATAGTTAGTTTAAATGTGTTTGCCTGATCAGAAACAGACGGAGGCACATATATAGCGTTGTTTTCAGATGTCAGTACAGTAGTCATCCTACCATACTCATCTGTATATATAATACCTAATTCATAATCTCTGTCTGATCTAAATGTCTTTGTTCCAACATTTGGGATTGTTATAGGATATGAAACAAGATCAACAGACATGTCAATCAAAATATCATTTCCATTAGCATCTACAATATCTCTAAACTGTGTGTAATTTCCATATACTATCCTATTACCAATAAGCTCTTGTGCTTTTGCTTTTAAAGGTACATTATCAAACAACCTGTTTATTTGAGACACATCAATAGCTGTATAAACTTTGTTATTTGAGAATGTTATAGTCTGTATTTCATCGTTGTCCCATCCTAGTTCACTCTTATTGTATGAGTCTATTAAATACGTTGTAGTTCCAGATGTATCATAAAATACAACTTGTATTTCTTCAACATATTGATTACCAGTGTTAAATGATATCTCAGCCTGGTTGTAAGTATTTTTCATACCAGTATTATCACCAGTCTCATAATCATATCCAAATGCTTTAGCCTGAAAAGCTACAGCAGAAAACGGAGACATAGAGCTATATTGGCTGTCTACATATTTATATCTATATGCAAAGTAAACAAACTTCTCCTGTAAATTATCCGATGCATCAGCTGCTGTATTTACAGACATCTCTATCTTTGGAGAGTAAAGTGGTGGTCTTAATATAACGTTAATATCAATGTCAATATTAGGATCGTCATTTGACCAAAATCTAGCTCTTGATATATTTATTCTTCTAGGAGGATTAAGGCCATCAGTCCAAAACAAGTACGGACCTAAATCTCTAGATGCAGGTATGTAGTTTATACCTGTTACAGAATATAACTTGTTAAAGTTTAACTGACCAGTAGTACTTAAAAGTATCTTGCTTGTAACACCGTTAATCTCATTGTACTCAAATATAGCATCAAAATTATCACTTGTTACGAGCCAATAAATCAAATTTTCTGGTTCATACGATATAGCCCCTATGGCTCTAGCATTTGATACTGTAAGACCTGTAACAGTAGCTATATCAGCAACTAATGAGTTGCCCATCACGTTCTGCACAGTACCTATATTGGATCCTTCTGAACTGTCTAGTGTTATGTTTAGGGCATCTAAATATTGACCATTAGGAATTAATTTTTCCTCAAGGTCTTGATTCATTTTACCATTAACAAAAGTTCTTTTTAGATTGATCATTTTATCTGTTTATCTTTACCTCTTAGTGACATTAATAATCTAGATGGATGAAGATTGCTTAATCTTATTTTAGCATTTCTTAACATAGCAGTCTTTTCTTTTCTTACCCTATTAACTATGTATTCTTGAATTCCATGCTTGTTATTGAGGAGTGCCCACTTGATGTAGGCATAAAGATATTCTTCTGCTAACTTGTTGATTGTGATAAGAGAGTCATCACCATTCTCCATTCCATCGGATATATATTCAAAAACAATTGTTTTATTCTCAACACCTGTAGAAAAGTCAATTACACCAGCAGCTTTATTGATATAAAACTTTGGATTAACATTTGCTTCTTCGGTATTAAGACCAAACCTTTTACCAAAATTGTATCCAAAATACCAATCACCATCCCAGTAATAACCATATTGACCATGATAAGGGCCCATTCCAGTATACAACTGTTTATCTTGTCTCAAGATATCAAGCCTTGATGTTCCAGTAACAATCTCACCATTCACATCAAACACTATATCTAAATTATTGTCCTGTAAATATGCAGTAGCAGACATTGGAGATCTGTTCTCAACTAATGGGAATAAAACACCGTTATGCAACATTGATATTCGTACATAATTAACATAGTCTGGAGGCATAACCATTTTTAAGTCATCACCAAGCTCAAACTCTATTACCTTTATATTTCTTAGTGCATCGTAATTTAATTCTTGTACAGCTCTTTTAGCGTGAAACAAGACATTATATCTATCAACATTGTTTACCAACTTGTCATTTCCAACATACATTAGCATGAAGTTGTTTACTATATCAGCAAGAGTAACATATTGATACGACCCCCAGTTAGCATCTGTAGGAATTATTCCGTTATTTGTATAATACTGATAATTAGTTATATATCCCATTTCTTATTGTTTTTGTTGACTGTCTTGCATCTCCTGTGCCTTAGCAACTTGAACCACTTCGGCCTCTCTAATAGATACACCACAGTATCCAAGTATCTTAACAACCAATAATGTAAAATCATCACTGCCAATCTCAAAGTCTTGATAATCAGCTGCCGATGGATTGAATAACGGATCAGAATCACCAGGCCCCATTGCAACATATGTCCATTTTGGATCTGCTGGGAATCTAAGGTAAGATGCTGATACATTAGATGTTATACTGTTAGGATACACTAAAACACCAACCTCATCATATGTGTATACTGGATAAGATACTGTAGGTGCAGTAAGATTAGAACTTAAAAGATTTAATATCTTACCATGTGTAACCTTTTCAATCTCTAGTGTATTATTATATGTTAATCTATCTAGGAGATACATATTTGCTGGTGTTATAAAATGATCACCAGAATAAACTAAAGTTGCATCAGTATGGAATATATCTAGAGATTCAGATATTCTTTTTGGTATGTCTGTATATCCTTCGCCATGCATTCTGGCTATTCTCTTAACGTAAGCTCTAGAATACTCCTCCATGTAGTTCTCAAATATTTCTCTTTGTGCTTGTTTAGCAAATAGATTGAACTCAAATGGCGTTATATATCCTCGATTGTCCTTACTTAATATAGATAGAACAGTATTTCTAACTTCATTAATCATGGAGTGTCTTTTTACAAAGATAAATAAAAAAAGGCACTTCCGTTAAAAAGTGCCTCTTCTTCTAATAATCTTAATGATTTAAGAATTCGCAATATTTGATACTGCTACATTTAAATCAACTTCCACAGGAACAAGATCTGTCCAAGGCTTAATGAGTGCCTGTTGCATAGCATTTTGAAGTGCTAATAGAACACTAAAATTAGCATCGGCAGCATGAGTTAATGTTGTGACTGTACCATCAGCATAGTGAATGGTAGTAGCTGTAGCTGTAGCTGAAGCCTCGTCAATCAATTTTACTCCTGATACTGATACTAATTGTTGTCCTAAACCTGTAACCGTAACTTTGATGAACTTTTCCATTGTTAAAAAATTTAATGGGTTAATAATAATACAAAGATACTATTTTTCTGACATCTGTTCTTGAAGATATTTATACAACTCCATGCCCTCATCAGATTGCAGATATGAGACTAATACATGGATGTGATCCTTGCCAAATGGTACTGTAAGTAATCTCTTCTTATTCTCTTTGAAATTATAGTGAATATCCTTCCCAGCTCTAAATGTAAGATAGCCATCTGATATAGCTCTAGCTGCCAAATTATTAATCTTCAATTGAGGATCTTCAGCTGCCTCTATGAACTCGATAGGATGTCTTTTAGCATACAACAACATATCCCTCTTTATTTCTGAAGATTTCATTGTAGAAACATCTTTAGATAGAACCAATCTAGCTATAGCTTCTAAACTTGTAACATCAAGCTCTCTGGCCATCATTAATGCATCTATCTCAATGTTAATCATATCAACATCTTCTTCTGCATCTTTTTCATTGTCAAATTCATAGAATTCAGTTCCGTTTCCAGGATGATAATGCATAAACAATTGAAGAACAGGATTTGTTTTTGGAACATTTAAAACACCATCTTCAAAAACGACTGGCTCTAATATTACATTCTTATCTTGATCCTCTTGAAAAGGAGTGTTTGAATTTCTTGCGTAACGCAAAGGATGATTACTATTTGTTTCCTCATCAAAATAAAGTAATCTTCTTCTTGGGGTGTCTCTAGATGCTAAGAAATAGCTTAGAGGTGATATCTTACCTTTTAATAGGTATGTTCTGTCTTTAGGTTCTAGTTTAACTAGTTTTACTTTTGTTTCCATTTTATATAATTTAATTTGTTAAAAATAAAGAGGGAGACGAATCTCCCTCTCATTATTTATTCATTATCCTTTGAAGATCATGAAGTTGTTTGCACCCATTGTACAAAGTGCTCTTTCAGACAAGAAGTTAACTTGCATTGCATCCAAGTCACTAGTAGCAGCACCACCAGCTCCACCTGTCATCCAAGTTTTGTATCGTCTGTCTTCAGTCTCAGAAGCTCGGTAACGAACATGCAAGAATGGTCGTCTAGCGTTCTTACCAAGAACTTGATCGTAAACACTCATTGTACCAGCAGGAACAAGGATACCGTTAACAGCACCACCAACTAAACCGCCTCGAAGAGTTGCATCATTCAAGTATTTCCAGTCAGTTTTGTAGAACTCATAACCTCTCTTGAATCCAGCGAAACCAAGGTTCAACGCCATTTGCTCATCATTGTCAAATAGACCATATGAAGTACCACCAACTCCGTAAGAGTTTTGAGCAGCCAACATATCATCAATATCGAAAGAGAATTGACGATTCAAGAACAACACGTTCTCAGCGATAGCACCTTGCTTATCCAATCTTTGTACGATAGTATCAAAATCAGACAATGCAGATGGGTTACCACCAGACCATACGTTACCTCTACCTTCGATTTCGTGGAATAATCCTTTAGTACCAGCGTTACCACCACCTGTATTTGTTGATAAGAAAGACTCAGCAGCTGAAGTGTTTTCAGCAGGAACACCTTCTACCATAGACATTTCCAAGTAGTCTTCGAAACGCAAACGAGTTTCGTGCTCAGACTTCATATACCAAAGGTATCCTGATGCACCGTTCTCTGTTGTTACTTCTACCCATCCAACTTGAGCCATATCAGATCCAGAAACTTGGTAAGTATCCTTGATGATGATTGGCTTAACGTCAAAGATCAAATCTTCTGCCTCCAAAGAACCAGACATTCCGTTAGTTCCTTTAGAGAATTCAGATCCATAAACAAATGCAGTTACTAACTCAGTAGTAATTGTAAACGGAGATCCAGAAGCATTGTAAAACTTAACCTCAAACTGAGCATCACTTGCTAATGAATCAGCAAGACCAACTTTGGAAACTACAGCCTTAGCAGAGTTTGCAGCAATTGATTCTGAAGATAAAAATACAGTTTGATTTTTTCTGAAGTTACATACAGCACCAGCACCAGGGATGGTAAATAAAGCAGTGTCAGTTGTAGCAGCAGAGTTTGGAACTACAGCAGTGTATTTTGTATGCAATCTTCCTTGTTCTGCCCATTTAATAAGGTCAGAGTTGCTAGGGATTTCAGCTCCTACCATTCGCAAGAATGATGCAACTGATCTGTTCCCATAACGCTCAAATTCAGCTTCATATGTATCAGGTAAGTACTGATTCAAGAAGTCAAAATTTGTGATATAATTCGTAGGCAATGTTGCCTTGACGGAGCTAGGAGTAATCGCTACTCCAGGACTCGCCTGTAATGATCCAGCCATTTTTAACTATTTTTAAAAGGTTTTTTAATTACTAATCTACTACTGCGATTCTCATCTATAACCCTTATGCCTGGCCCTTCTTTCGGTGTTGGTGTTGGAGCTTGTCTAGTCATATTAATATTCTTAGACTGCTTTGACACATCACCTACAGCATCTGTCTTTCCTTTATCATAAAAGTACTTGGCAAACTTGTCAGGGTTCATAGCAACGGACATAGCTTTATGAAAAGACTCAGCATCTTTTAAGTATCCATCCTTGTCTATGTACTTTGATAAAAAGTTCATAACGCTAGATTGATCCTTTTTTAGAGTTTCTATATCACCTGGCTTATAAACCAACTTGTTCTTCTCATCGACATTGAATCCGAAACCTTCGAATTTGTCACTGAACAACTCATTAGTTTTTTCAGAGAAGTAATTAGATCTCTTCTGCTGCTCCTGTTCATATTGAGCATCGCTTTCTTTTTGCTTCCTGTAGGCTTCGTATGCATCTTTCTCTTCCTTTGGAACAATGGGCTCCCTTGACTCAAGTGGAACCTTGTATTGTGCTTTCAGGTCGTTAAAATGTTTTCTAGCCTTAGCAAGCTCTTTTTTCTTCGCTACTTGCTTCTTTTTGATGTCCTTTTCATCATCGAAATCTTGGTCATACCCAAACTTTGAATCTAATTCAAACTTTAAGTCTTCCATATCCAACTCTGAATTTTGATCTTTATAGTAGTCAAGCAACAAAGTATCTTGGTCCATACTATCATAGTCTTTATTTAATTTAATAAAGTCGTTGATATCACGACCAGTATCTTTTTTGTACTTCAAGAAGGCAGCTACATCTTCAGGCAGTTCTTCGTTACTATTTCTTTTCTCGAACAACTCATCCAAAGAGCTTATCTCCTTGTTGTATCTGTTTTTAATATGTGAAAGAACGTCTTCGTCATTAATTGAAGGACTCCTATTCTCTTCTGAAACAACAGTCTCTTCAGTTACTGTCTTTCCTTCATCATTAGAAGGAGCTTCATTTGTAGTTTCAACCCCATCTAATTTGTTCTCGTGGTCCTTAATTAATTTTTCTTCAATCTCAGCTCTTGACTTCTCCTCGAATTCAACAGCCTTTACTGTTATTTTATTTTCCATTATATTATATTTATTACAAAGTTAATAATTTTTTGTATTCTCTATCTAGGCTCAAATTCCT
>Ga0099848_1000974_pt1 | contig 13387 bp, 16 predicted proteins | sample CB_VirMetaG_3_FD_78179 | JGI IMG/M metagenome (GOLD analysis project Ga0099848, IMG submission 78179) | Freshwater to marine saline gradient viral communities from Chesapeake Bay - CB_1508_1S Viral MetaG | ecosystem: Environmental > Aquatic > Marine > Coastal | place: USA: Chesapeake Bay... | reverse complement strand
TAGAGCACAAATGTAATTTTGATCCAATAGCTTGTCTTCAAAGTCTTGAATTTCCAATAAAAACTCAATTCCTCTTTCTTTTGCTTGACGCTTCATTCTCGTAAATCTAGAGCTTGATATAACAGACGTGCCTTTCCAATTAGGGTTATTGGATCCGTGAGTCCTTTTCATTGAACAATCGTAACAGCGGGTGCTTATCCCTTTCTCTAGATTGTAACAGTCTGTTGGCTGCTCTTTGCCACAAGAACATCTAACTTCATAGCAAAGATTATGTTTGTTTTTGCCCTTTGAATTGGGCTTCCTCGCAACCCTTATTGGAATAGAGCTAAGCAACTCCCACTCACCAAACTTATGCCCCACTTCGTAGAGACCAACGTATTTTGATTTTCTAGACATAAAAAACCACCTCCTTGTAAAAATAAATAGTCTTATCTTCGCAAAGTGGTGGTTTTTATTTTGTGCTTTCTATGAAGAACTTAGAAGATCTCGCAAGATCCTCCTCCACAGGCAATTTCACCTGATAGGTCGGTTTCGTCTGTCGTCTCTACAACGTCATCCAAGTTCACGTTCTTCAGTAATGGCAGCATTTCTTCATACTCTTGCTTAGAGCAGTCAGTAAAAGGAGCTTGGACGTAACTGCCTCCATCGTAAGGTAGAACCGACAATCCGTTATAATATTCTCGGTTCTCCCACATCCATTCTCCAACTGAATCCCATTCATCGTCTTTGATAGAAACTGTAGCGGAAACATTGTGCCCATTAGAGCCTTTTTGGTGGCCTCCACGAACCCATTCATTTGAAACTTTCTTGATTCTCTCGAGCAAATCATGAGCGCTTTCGTGGCGAGTGATTGCGCCTTCAGGAGCTTTTTGTGGAATAGTGATAATCGCAGTGTCGTGAGGTCTAAACTTATCATCTTCAACTAACTCAGGAAGATTGTCTCTAAGATAGCTGTAAATCGCTTCATTTTTTCCTACGCGCAATCTGCGTAGATAAAAGTCATTATGCCACGCATGGATTCCAGAAGAAGTTCCCAAAGTCAAAGAGGTTGTTCCAGCAGGTTTCACACAGGTAGTTCTTGCAGCCTTATTGATTCCGATTTGCATCGCAACTCTTCGATTCTCTTTATTTACTTCTAAAGAGGCCTCAGACATGTTCAACTTCAAAACTTCACCAGAGGCAATACCCGTCATAGAAACGCCAATAAGGGCCTCTTTTTCAGTTGTTCGCTTCCAGATAGGTCTTAGGTAGTGAAAGTCTGTATAAGACGCTTGAAGGGTTCCTATGAAGCTCGCAGCGCGTGATCTAGCGTTGAGTTCTTCTTGAGAAGTTACATCAGATACATTGATCTCAACCAAGTTACAGAATTGGAAAGGTCGGAGACCAATCTCACAACAAGGATTACAACCCCAATCTTTGTCGTTTGACAGATAGAATCCGGGCTCACCAGAGCGAGACTCTTCCGTTCTTTTCCAAACCTTCATAAAGGTTTCCTTGTCAATCTTATGACGCATAAGAACTACAGAGTTGTTTGCTCTTCCTCGCTGTGGGTTGAGTTCCCACCAAGCTCCCGCCTTGGCTCCAAGCATTTCTTCATCATCAGCGGAGAAAAGAGAAATGAGAGCAGCCCGTCGAATACCACCAGCCAAAACAGCGTCCGCAATATAACAGACGATATCATGCACCTCAATGGGACTGAGTTGATCTCCATCTTCTTTCGCATCTAATAAACCCTCAATTTTCACTAAGCATTCTTTCAGTGGCTGTGGGCCGGGAGCCTTTCCACCGGAAGTAACTAGTCTCGCACCTTTCGGACGGATATCAGAAAAATCAAAACGCAACTTTGAAGAGCCTTTGAAGTAAGATTGAATCAAAGCTTTTACTGCATCAGCCCAACCTTCAATTGAATCTCCAATAAGGAATCGACGAGTTCTTTTGTCGCTTGGCTTATGAATCTCAGGAAGCTTTTCTACGTGGTGGTGTTGAACTGAATATCCAACTCCAGTTCCTCCTAGCAACAAAAACATGATCTCACCAAATACTCGAGGATCATCAATTGGGGCATAAGCGCAGTTAAAAATTCGATTAGGAGAAACCTCGATTGGTTTTCCACCAAATTGCATTGAGCGCATTGAAGGAAGAACCTGTTTGTTAAATACGTACTGATATACCTCTCGAATCTCAGACTCTAAGCTAGGAAACTTCTTAATGTGCATATTCATATTGCGAGTTACTAACTCGTCCCAATTCTCTCGACGTTGTTTTTCGTCAATATATTTTGCGTACTTCATGTGGACAGTAATATCCGATAAGATTGATTTTTCCAAATCCATAGTTTTTCTCCTGTTTCTATAAGCTTTTTTTTCTTCTAATGTGTAATATGTTGACTCGTCCATGTCGGCCTCCTATTTTGCCTTTACTTCTGCATATTTTTGTTTTAACACTGCCAAAGCGTCATTTGTTGATTGAATTTTCTCAACACTTTCGTCTCGATCTAAAATCTTGATTGTAACGTCAGACCAGTCAACAAAAGCGTCAAATACAAGGCCGTCAGGTCCATTACGATTCTTTGCGATAAACAAACGACCCTTGTTTGCTTGTTTATCTTGAACTGTTCTTGACAGTGAAAAGATAAAGTCCGCTACGAAGCATTTGTTGAACGCTTCTGAGATCGCTTCCATCGTGATGACTTCCGCGTTGAGTCCTCCCCGATTGGTTTGGCTAGCGGTCCAAATGGGAACTTCATAGGTTTGAGCAAGTCCTCGAAGGCCTTCGTAAGTTTCTTCCAATTCGTGTCGTTTTTCACCTGTACTCCTTGTCGGACGCAATAAGTCCGCATAATCTACTAGAACCATATCTGGTTCAATACCACGCTTCCGAAGCTTCTCAATATGATTTTTGAGAGTTTGCACGGAAGCAGATTTAGTTGGGTATTCTTTAATTATAAGAGTGCCATCTATATCTTCAATTTTTCTTAAAATTTCTTGTTTTCTCATTCTATGATCTTGAAGAGGAACGTCAGTTATACAACAGTCAAAGCGTTGTCCCACAACAGTGTCTTTAAGCTCCAAGGTGTAATATACAACGGTCTTTCCTTCAAGCAAAGCCCTAGTAGCTAGGTGAACCAATACCATTGATTTTCCGGCCCCTGTTGGAGCGATAACGACACCTAATTCAGAAGAACCAAGTCCACCCTTGCAGATTTCGTCCATTTGAGACCAGCCAGTTGTGATTGGATTTCTTGAAATAAGTTCAAAGCGCTTCAGGAGATCTTTGTGGTAATCATGACCAAAGTTATTGTCTGTTCCAAGAACTAATGCGTCCTTGATTACCTTTTCAATCTCGTCAAAAGAGGAAGAATTCAAAAGCTTTGCTGATTTTAACATTGCTCCCTTAAGAGCTTGCTTGCGACAAAAGTCGATAGCTTTATCTTTTACATACATTGCTTCTTCTACGCCTTCAGACTTATGAATTCTAGCATAGAACTCTCGAACCAGTTTTGCCACTGCTTTGTCGTGGTGATTTAATTCTGTTCTAAGAAGAGACATCATAACCTCTGCATTAGGGTGAGTATTGTATTTATTTCGATATCCTATCAAGGTTTGTGCAAAGATCTGCAAATATTTTGTCTCAAAATAATTTATATCTAAAACCTCTGTGATTTGGTCAAAGAATGGTCTGTCCTCCAACATAAGTTGGCAGATATTCTCTTGGAATTTCTTTCCAAATTTTGAAAATGAGTCTTTTTTAGTAAATTCGTTCATAATGTCCTCCGTTTTTGATTATATGATAATATAACCTGTCATGAATCACTTGTCAAGTAAAAATTATAAATTTATCCAACCACATTCTGTGGCTGCGATTTTTGCTGTCTCGAGTGCGCTGCCTAGGTCTCTACATTGATAGGTTTTTTGTTGACCTAGGACATTCACGCTCCAAGTTTCATTGAATTTAAAAAGATGTATGGCAAGTGTGTCATCAAAGAAGAATTTTAACTCATTGTCTGATGATTCAAGTCTCCATCTTTCTATCATTTTACCTCCGTATATTTTTAAAAACTTGTTGTAAATCGTTAAAGTTCAAATGCCCAGCGTCATCATCAAATAACATTTGGGTGAACTTAATTTTGTCAAAATAAGGCTCGAAATCAGCCAAAGCTTTATCGATCATCATTCTATTGATAGGTCTAATGTTCGGATAATATAACTGCATTATTTTGAAGTTGTCTTTAACTAGTTGTTCGTTCGCCTCAATGTTCTCATGTAATTTTAATTTTTTTGTTTGCATGGCGCAGTCTCTGATAATATCGGAAGTTTCATAAACGTCCTCTCTTACCAAATAAGGAAAGCGCTTTGCAATGGTTTTAAGACCAGCACCTTTAATGCCGGGAAGGTTATCACTTGGATCTCCTGCCATTGCTCTTGCTAATGCAAAATTCTTTGGGTGAATCTTGAATTCTTCCAAAACAGAATCTTTTGTCACGACTTTCTTTTGAATTGGGCGATAGATTTGAGTTTCTTCATCGCACAACTGAAGAAAGTCTTTGTCTGAAGATATAATTGTTTTTCTCCAGCCTTTGTATTGCTTTGTCTTAACAACATGTGCAATAATATCGTCTGCCTCTGTGAAATCTACAATGAGTTGCACCACAGGCATTTGATTAAGATATTCCATCAACCTTATTTGTTGATATCCTTTGTTTGCCGCTTCTTGATCCTCTGGTAATTCAATCATTCTTCGATTGAACCTCACAGGTTTTCTTCCGCCTTTGTAGTCCTTGTTCATAGAACGCTTTCTTTGAGAACCTTCATGGCCGTCCCAAGCTACGATTATCTCGTCAGCGTTGAAATCCCTAGCCACTTTTTGAAGGCTCTTTAAAAAGCCAATAGTGCCGCCTACAGGCATACCTTTTTTATCTAAATGAGGGCTAATCACATAGCTTCTCAAAAACATATTTAATGCGTCAATAATAATAACGTTTTTCATTTGTCCTCCAATGTTTGTATGTTTATAATATAACATGTTCCAACAGAATTGTCAAGAAAAAAGATAAAAAAACCCCGAAGGTAAAAACCAACGGGGTTAAAGGAGGTACATCATGAAACTAACAGCTTTACACTAACTAGTCCTCGGAATTTTCTTCTGCGTCAATATTCACATTTTTTCCTTCGCTTTCGAACTTTTTAATGATTTCTTCGTCCATGATGTCGAAAACAACTTTTCTAAACTCTTCTTCTTTCAACTTGTCAATCCATTGAGTTCTTTGGAACTTAAACTCTTTGCCGTCTCGGTCATAAAGCTTATTCCAAGCGCCTGCTTTGAATCTACCAGAACCTGAAAGTCTTAGTGCTTCCAACCAAGATTCTTCGTCTTGAATTCCAATATCTTTGCCCCATAGAATCTTAAAGCCACAATTTCGTCCCTCAGAGCCAAATCGAGATTTCTCAATCTTAACTTTTACTTCGGAACCAATTCGTAGACCACTATCGTCAACAACATAAGAAGCTTTTGCTTTTCGCTTAGTTAGCCAGATTCTCAAAGAACAGAAGTATTCAATTGCCTTACCGCCTGGAGCGATATAAGGTGTTGTCATAGCTTCTGCAACATTTGAAGTAATGTTTGTTTTTAACTGGTTGATAAGCAACAAAGTGCATTGTTGATTAGCCAATGGAATTGTAAGCTTTGGAAATGCTTTCGCAAAAATCCTAGGCTTCATTGCCATTGTGCTTTGAGGATTGAAGTCTCCTTCTAGCTCTTTCTCAGAAGAAGTTGCAGCAATTGAGTCCCAAATAAAGAAAAACTGTGTATCTGAGTATTCAGACATTAAGTCTTCAATTGTCTCCAATGTTTTCTCAACTGAAACTGCTTGAATATACATGAAATCATCATTAATATCAATTCCAGAATTTGTTAAGAAGTTTGGATCGATTGCTGACTCTGCGTCAAAATAAACAACAAAGTGTCCTATTTTTTGAGCTTGTGCTGCGATTTGGCAAGCCATATAAGATTTTCCTGCCGATGAAAGCCCTGCAAGTTCTGTAATCTTACCAACAGGAATTCCACCCATCTTACCTCGGCAAATGATAGAATCCAACCAGCGTGAACCAGTTGGAATCCATTCTTTTACTTCGGTAGGATTGTCTTCATTCAAATCGTGGGCAATGTCCAAGCCAACTTTTTTGTTGACAAATTTTTTCATTGCTGAAATGTCAATCTTACCCGGCTTAGTCATTATCGAGTCTCTCCGGAGTCTTCTGTTTCTTCGGAGCCAGTATCTGCTGGCTCTTCAGTTGAAGACTCAGAAGAAGGTTGAGTTTCCTCAGCTTGTTCCTCTACTGAGGTATCTACTTGTTCTTCTTTATCTCCACAAGCCAAGAGCAACGTTAATAACAATGTCATATTTTCTCCTATTGTTTTTATAATCGTTTTGTATGTAGGTCCACTACAATAAAAAAGGGGCCGTCTTTTTTCTAACCTAGGGAAAGACGGCCAAAACCCTTAACAACACAGGAGGACCTACAACTAATTATTCGCCATAAAGTCGTCGAAAGCAGAGTCAATGCTGGTATCAGGATTCTTATACTGAGTTGTCTCAGAGGAAGAAGCCTCAGCAGAGGAATCAGAGGACAAATAGGTGTCCAATAACTCTTGAACTTGTTCAGTTGTTTTACGCTCAAACAGTTCATCGATAACAGGAACAGAGTCCAAAAGCTCTTGACAATCAGCAATCGCATCGTCACAGAGGACAGAAGGACGACGACGAGGTTGCAAGGTAGTCTTAGGGAAAGCACCGGGGCCAGAGGCCAAAGTATAAGTCAATTTAATATCAGTCCCAGTTTGAGGATCAGTGATATCACCATAGTCAGGGTCAAGGACATAACCCAACAAGGTTTCATAAGCAGTCTTTCCATAAGCCCAAATCTTTACGCCTTCGGACTCAGAACCACGCACCAATACAGGTGAATAATAACGCTTTCGAGCAAACATTTTCTTTGCTTCATTCTTTAAAGTGGTATCGTCATTCTCAACACCGTCACGCCATAGTTTTGAGGCAAAGTCGCAGATTGGACATTCACCGCCGTCGTTACGCTTGTTGCAATAGATACCGGGATTCTTTCCAACATTATAGTGGAAATGAAATTCGCGGAACGGGTCTCCGTCCGCAGTTGGGAGGATACGGATATTTTGATCTCCCGCTTTTGGTTTCCACATTGTGGAAGTTTTACCAGTTGGTTTTCCGCCAGTTTTAGATACATTCAATTTGGCTCGCATCGCTTCTAAATTTAAAGACATAATATTTCTCCTATTGTCATTTTATTTTTTTGTGTTTTATCACTAAGGTAGTCAGACTATTTTTTCATTCCGACCCCATTGCAATTCGTTTATATTATTATTATAGCATGAAACTCAAAGGTTGTCAAGTAATTTTTTTATTTTTTTTTCATTACTAATTAGTTTTCATTTCAAGTTATATTAGTATTATAACACTTTATTTTGGGTTTGTCAAGTGTTATTTTAAAGTTTTTATGTTTTTTTCTTAAAAAAGACGGTTGTTGGCTCGAGCCTCATTCCCCCATGATCGTTAAACAGATTTCCGAATTTAGCGATCCTATCTATTGAATAACCTTCTCTTGAAAATTTATTGATCCAATTTTCAAACGCGTTTTTATTGGATGCTTCTCCATTAAGCAGAACTTGATGTCTATAACGATTGATCTCTAGATAATCAACATGGTGATCGAACTTTCCACTCTTCCACCTAAGGATAAGTCCGAGACAATCATTTGCTCTTGATTTTTGATCATTAGTCCTAGCACTGGAGAGAAGTCTATTTAATAATATTTCTCTTTGAGCTTCCCAAACTTCATAAGGCTGATCTAGTTGAGTGTCTGGGTGTCGTACAGCTCCGTCTCTGAAGTTAAAGTTTTTTAATTCTTCATAAATAAATCTCCAAGTTTCCTCAGGTGGAACAATCGGTAGATAGTTTTCAATTTTATACATCATTAGTCCTCCAACGTTGTGTATATAACATAACATGTTTTAGCATTGCTTGTCAAGTATTATTTTAAAGTTTTTTGTAAAATTTCTTCGAGATCGTTCTTATTCTTCGCTCCCATGAACTCTCCAACTTGTTTACCATCTTTCATCAAGATGACTCGTGGAATGCTTCGGACTCCGAACTGTTGTGCTAACTCTCGATTAGAGTCAACATCGACCTTTAGAAATGTAATATCTGTCTCTGTGTCTTCAATGTCTTCGACAGTGCTAGCAAGCGTCTTGCAAGGTCCACACCAGTTTGCCGAGAATTGAATATAGACAGAACCTTGTTGCGTGAGTTGGTTAAACTCTTCTGTTCCATTAATGTTTTTCATAATTGTCTCCATGTTATTATGTGCTCGGGTGGGGATTTGAACCCCACAATTCTGATGTTTTAAAATGCCTGCCCACATCAGTTATCTGCAACCGTACAGCCGAGCAGAAAAAAGTCGGGATAGGAGGATTCGAACCTCCGACCCTTCGGTCCCAAACCGAATGCGCTACCAGGCTGCGCTATATCCCGAAAGCCCCTTATCCGACTTGAACGGATGACCGCCTGATTACAAATCAGGTGCTCTACCAACTGAGCTAAAGAGGCAAAAAAGTACATCCAGCAGGACTCGAACCTGCGACCCACTGCTTAGAAGGCAGTTGCTCTATCCAGCTGAGCTACGGATGCAAAAAAACCAACACTAGGTCAGAGGCAACCTTATCAGTGTATACTTACACACTAGTGTTGGAGCTTTGATTCTTCAATCTCAGTTAAGTCGAGAAGGATTACTAGCAAAGCTTTTCTATCATCGATCATTTTTTATTTTATCCTTGACGCGACCTACGTCAACTTCTCTTTCAATGAACATACTAATAATATAACATATTCAAAATGGTTTGTCAAGTATTTTTTTTATTTTTTTAAATTTTTCCAACTTTAGTCCCTAGAGACCACAAACCATACGACATGATGCCATAAATACAAATCTCTATTGTTAGAGACCACAAAACAACTCCTAAACCTGCTGATGGGTTTGAGAATGCTCTAAAGGGAGCAAAGAAAGCCACAGCAGCCATTGATGCTCCAGCATATTTTAGTATGAATTCAGTTATAAATAAAAATAAGTTTTTCATTTGTCCTCCAGGTTTTGAATGTATCGTTCAAGATACCATTTTGCTTTTTTAAGATCGTCTATTGTGTTTTGGTCGGGTTTCTTTCCTGCTCTCGAAATGTATTTTACAACGTTTCCAAGATGAAATCCCAAGTTCCACTCTTCAATAACAGAGATTGCTTCATGTTTAGCAGATGCTCCTCCATAATGCTGAGGATGATCAATGAATTCATAGTCTCCGGGACCTTCGTCATAAATTCTTGCAATAGCTAAAGCATTTTTTAGAAGCTCCAGTTCAGTTGATCCCCTAACAATTTCTTTTACTCTTCCTATTGTTAATTCAGCAATCCAATATCCTTGGTGTTCATTGACTCTTAGTTCGTCAACCAATTCGATAATCTCTTCTCTCGCCATTGATATTAAGTTGTTTGTTTCTTTAATAACTGATTCTAAAATCATTTGCCCTCCTTTATTGTTTGAATGATTTCTTTAAGGCTCACAATAAGCCCTGCTACTTCAAATATTTTCTTTACTGCTATATGAGTGTGATCGGGTTCTTCTATAAGGAAATTAAGCAACCTGCTTTCAACGCTCTCCAATCTCTTCAGTTCTTTCTTTAAATGTTTTAAGTCCATTGTTATACTCCAAAAGTTTCTTTGCCAATCTATTTTCAACAGCAAAGGGTGTTCCATCAATAAGTAATATGGTAACTCCCAAATTTGTCTTTCTTAGCGTCTCAACTCTTGAGTTCTTGTACCTCTCAAAAATCATTCTTCCCCCTGAATAAAATGCGTATAGTGAATAGAATAGTATAGATTCTCATCCGAAGCTTTCCAGATCGCATAAGAGGTTTCTCTTTCCAATAACTTGTTCTTGCGGATTCTATCCTGAATCTTTGGCAAGACCGTTTCGTCATTGTCTAAGTCCTCTTCGTCTATATTATAAAGATAACATGTTTCTGTTATGTTGTCAAGTGGAAATATTAACTTTTCTTCATTTTTTTCCAATAAACCCAAGCCAATTGTTGAGATTCTCGAGATATTCTTTGGCTCTTGAATTTGTCCGAATTCTGGTTTTGTGTGCAAGCAGAAAAATACATTTTGCAGCAAAGAGTAAATGCCATAGTTTACCTTTTCATAGTATCTCGAGATTGAACCAGAGCCAAATATCTCTAATAACACCTTGTTTGAGGCCAAAATCATATTCCATATCTTTCCTGATCTTGCATATTGCTGTAATACATTAAAGTGCACTTTATTTCTCATTCTTTCTTCTCGAGAAGAAAACTCAAGGTCGGGTTCAATATAAAAAACAGTCATTTTAAGGTCTTGTAATGCCTCTAGAATCCTTAGAGAGGCTCCAGCCACCTTACCGGACCCACAAACAAATAAAATACCCTCAGACTCATTTTTGAGACTTTTAGAGGGTAGTTTTATTGGGTTTTCGTCATATTGTTCAACTGTATCATAAGCTTCAAGACCTTCTCCTGTGTCAAAAGAGATTATTTTGTAAATCTTAGAGTGTGGCTTGAATAAATTTGCAATTTCCTTACCTGCTTGTCCTAATCCTACTATTACCATTTTGGGTCTCCTATTTTTACTGGGATTCCGTCATATAATTCGACGTTCATTTTGGTTAACCACAGTTGGCCATTCTTATACACCTTCTCGGTGTATAATAGATAGTCTGAGCGATCTAAACACATTTTCCAATCACTTTTTACGATATAACATTTGGTGTCTCCGTCGTCTGTTATATTTGAGAAGTAAGTTTTCTTATTGTCAATTTCAAAAAAGCCATCATATATAATAATTTTCTTAAAATCTTCTGGGACATAGGTGAATCCCTTTTGGTATCTCCAGCTCTCAGCGTCTTCGTTCCAAAGATATTGTGTTAGGCTGCTTACTTCGAATACTTCAGCAGCATTTGCAATTTGTAATCCTAATAAAAATAATATATTAATCATTTGTCCCCCAATTTTTTTAAAAATTCCATAGCAAGTATTTGTGTTCTCCTGCAATTCTTCCCTGTTAGCCAATCAACCCTCACTAAGTAAAAGGAAGTGCAATACTCAAAAGAATCATACCACTCAATGTTCTTTACTAGACCCAACGATTGATTGTCTCTCCGGTCTAAAACTAAATCTCCTATTTCTACCATGTAAACTCCTTCATTTTGCCAAGATTCTTTCCCAAGGAAACATTAACTTTGAATTTGCCCAACTTTGTATCCTCAAAGATTTGCTTTAATTGAGGAATCAAGTGTCTATCGTCTCGGTGAAGATCGATGACAATGCTGTCATGAACAGTAAAAGCAACATGGGATCTTGTGTCGCTAAGGAAACGAAAAATTTTGTTAAATCGGTCGAGCGTGTTGTCGGACGAACTCGATTGTAAAAGGTAGTTGAGGGCTTTAGACCCGGGACAAACAATTGATCGCCCAAATGGGGTTTGTACTTCTCCGTCAATATAGTATTTTTCCAAGATGCTTTGTCTATCGTAGTAATCTGATTCAATGGCATTGGATTCTTGGTTATAGAGCCAAGCGAATATTTTTTGTTTTGCTTTGTCTCGAGTAATTTCTTCAGTAAAGACATTTTTGATATTCCATTCATGGATATCCTCCTGTGGTTGTTCAATATTTTGTAAAGCAAGAAGAGTTCTTATCTCCGAAGCGTTGAAATCAAGCTCTAAGAACACATCGTTTTGTGGAAAAACGTCGTTCTTCAACTCTCCTTTTAAATTAAGAATGGGAAAAGAGTCCTTCTTTGTTGTTAATCGGCCTGTCACTGTGCCGAACAAATCATAATCAACGTGGACAGGTCTTCCCTCAAACTGCTTGTAAAGATACTCTGCTTTCTTGTCTGTTGTGGAAGTGCAGTACAAAGCAAACATATTGAGCTTTACGGGATATTTTGACAGTTTTCTAAGATTGCCGAATGTCTCCTTTAAAAAAGAATAGTTTCTTGGTTTCTCGACATTCTCGAACACCCATTTTGTAATCTCGTTCTTGCAATCGAAATAATGCTGGAGGTGTTTTTGAGGAACAAGGTCGTAAAAGCAAACGTCAGTTAATTTTACTCCCGAAGTCCCAAAGGCCTTGAAATGGCTCTTCAGCAGCTTGTTTGCCGCCTCCCAGCGTTCCTTAAGGTGTTCAGGGCAAACCTCGTTTAATGAGCGTCCTCCGGCCCATATTTGAGCATATTCGATATCCATACCGTCAAGGTGTGGAGACCAAGACCAAGTCTTTGTCAATCCTGTTGGGATTTTGTCATAAACAAAGCGGTTTGGGAGATAAACTCCCGCACAATCTACTTTGCTGTCCATTAGTTGAAATATCATTTGTCCTCCGTTTGGTAAGACTAATAACTTCCTCCGAATGGATCTTCCCCAGATAGATCTCGTTGGGATTTGGTGGTTGTCTTACCATTAAGTTGTTTAGCGAGATCGTCGTAGCCAAAGTCCTTGTTCCACAGCTGGTCTCGAAATATACTATTAATATAACTCATTCCTTCAGCCTTGTCAAGTGTTTTTAGTAAAAATTTTGATCTTTTATAAATGTTCTCGATCTTTGCGGGAGAGAACGGGATCCCCTCTTCAACATTCCTAATCTGAGCATAGAGGTGAAGTTCCTCTAAGTCTGAATAAATTCTTGTGTTTGTCGATTCTGTCTGTATTGTTGAATACGTCGTATGAGGTCTGCCGCATTTAATCGAGTCTTTTCTCAAAACGGAGTTTTTCTGAGCATATTTATTATAATATATATTAATATTATTAATTAATAATTCCATGTCTAATGTATATGTCTTAATAAAATTATTAGTAAAGAATGTCTTAAGATTATAATTTCCATAAGATCCTAATATACCAGCATTAGCTGGATTAGCTATATCATATATCAGAATGTTAGGATTAGAGTTTGATATACAGAAACCCATGTTTAAACAAAGATTCCTGAAATACTCAAAGTTTTCATTATCAATGATCTCATTTACTTTTCTTTGATCTTCATCCATTGGAATGTTTGAGAAAGAGAATGCCAACCCTGTGTCTAAAATACTTGATCTATAAGAAGTATTCCATCTTGTGAGGGTTATAGGAGTTTCCTTAGTATTTTCTAAAATAAATTTAAAAAAGTTCTTGACATAGGATTTGTGAGATGATATACTGTGTATACCAAGTGAGTTTGGTATGTGTGTGTCGTTGTAGAAGCGGAGAATATTCCCCAAGTATTCTCCGTATTTTAAC
>Ga0099848_1000973_pt1 | contig 13387 bp, 12 predicted proteins | sample CB_VirMetaG_3_FD_78179 | JGI IMG/M metagenome (GOLD analysis project Ga0099848, IMG submission 78179) | Freshwater to marine saline gradient viral communities from Chesapeake Bay - CB_1508_1S Viral MetaG | ecosystem: Environmental > Aquatic > Marine > Coastal | place: USA: Chesapeake Bay... | reverse complement strand
CCAGACTCGTAGGCTTGCTGCAGACCTTTAACCTGTAAGTCTTGCAACTGCTGATTATAGTTACGCTGCGCTTCAGAGCGCTCCATAGCCTGTCTAGCCCCACCAAACGCTCCAGCCGACATAGCCTTTGCATTCAGAGCATTCATCTGCTTGGTGTAATCACGCTCTGCTTCGCGCTTGGAGATGTCGATGACTCCCTGCATATAGGGACTCATGTATTTGGAAGATACACCCTCATCGGTCCAAGACCCCGGCCCTTCCATCTGGTAGGCTTCAAGCGCTTGCGTAGTAACAGGAGTCGTACCCTCCATTTGGTAACGCTGCAGAGCTTCAGCGGTTACGTCTTCTGGGCGCTGCATTTGAGAGGCGCTGACGTTGTACTTGCCAAGGTCTACCTGCTGAGCATTTACATCTCCAATAGCCGCCATTTGTGCGGCTGCAGCCCGCTCTGCCGCTGCGCGTTCTGCTGATACGTTAGCGATTTGCCCCATCTGTGCAGCAGATGCTCTTTCTGCGGAGGCTTGTTGTGCTGAGGCGCGTTCAGCAGAAACATCTTGAGGTTTGTATCCAGCAAGGCTCTGAAGCCCTGCTCCTGCTGTGCGATACATGTCTGAGGCTTGTCCATACTCCTCAGGCGCTTTCATGTTCAGTGCATAGTCTATGGCTTTTTGACCATATTCGTTTGTCACACCGCCATAGGCTGTTTGGTTAGGGTCATAACCAGCAATCTGCCCATACATTGCATTTGCTAAAGAGTACTGGGTTTGCCCTTCCCCCGGTTTAGGAGGTGGTGTAGCATTATAGGTGCTGATCTGTTCTGCAGCCGAAGCGATACCCTTATTACTGGGAGCGGTTTTGCCTACTTCCGTAAAAGGGGAAACATTCTTGCCTGTTTTTCCTTCGATAGTGTTAAGGCGCGTTTTCTCTGCGTCAGTCAGAGGCTGTCCGTTCTCCATCTTTTTCGCGGCTTGCTTAACAAAAGCCGCTTGCTCATCATTTAGGGGCTTGTTGACAGGTTTACCATTCATGCCGGGAGCACTGCCCGCTTCCGTAGTAGCTGCATAATTAGTCAAAAAGCTGGATTGCGCCTTTGTCATTTTCTTGCCCGACTCTTGGCGGGCTAACAGGCGCTTATTTTTTTCTTCTGGGGTTTCCGTTTTACCCCCACTTGCGTAACCCCGCAGGGCCATCAATCCACCTTGAGCGGCTGTCTGGGTTTCAGTAGGTTGCTTTCTGCCCGCATAGAAATCAGTACTTCCTCGTTGCATTGCAGCAAAATCAGCAGCAGAAGGCTCATACCCTCCCCAGAATTCTTTCAATGCTTTTCTGTTGCCTTTGTTGACACCTTGCAGTGTTTGAGCTATGCGCGAAGACTCTGCCAACCCTATAGACAATCCCGATTTAGGGTGCATAAGAGCTTTGGAGTACCATTTTGCAAAAGGAGAAGGCTCATACTGTGTATAGGTTGATGAAGGCTGTGTAGGACCACTCATAAGATAACCCCGTATTCTTACAATGCTATTTGTACAATGGTGGTTTTTTTACGGGCACCGAGCCTCGCCCATAAGCGCATCAATGATTCTCTTACGGCACCTTCTATACAAGTCGCGCCATGCTTTTTGAGATGCTCACAAAAATGCGAAAATGTTTCTAAGTCAGCTAATAGCCGACCGCCTATGTTAGTTACATAAGCTACTCTATTGTCCATTCTGTTATAGAAGCAAACGGTAGCTGCGCCTTTGACTTCCTCTGCATCATCTAATGCTACAAACAGAATCCATGAACCGTCTAGCAAGCGCATTTTTGTCTCTTCTATTGTTAGCTCACCATTGGAATAAGCTACAGATTTTACTAGAAAATGCTCGACTTCGCTCCATGCCTTATTAACGTACTCGACAGGGACTTCTTTAACTTGCCAACTCATACGCCGAAGAACTCATTCAGGAACTCAGCACCAGCTTTAGTAGACCCGTTGCCTAAGGCACTCACAACATCTGCTGGAATAATGAACTGCCCTTCTTTCAAGCCGACTTCACCACCATGTGCAAAATTCATATTGGCACTGGGCTTCTTATACATAGCGCCAACTTTGCGGTCCGTCTCTTCATCTTGAGCTATCCGGCTTTGATCGAAACCCATTGAAGAGGGAGCACTGGGTGTTTTGATTGTGTTATACAACCCTTCCGCTGCCATACCAGCCCCTTCTTTAACTACCTCCGTACCCAAGTCTTTCATGAGAGAACCCGCACCTGCACTAGCTGTTTGAGATACGGGCAGCATACCGCCGGGAGCGGCGATGCCTGCATTTGTTATACCGCTGCCTGCAGAGGCGGGTACGGCTCCTGCTGTTGGGATTCCCCCACTAGTCAATCCGGCGGCTTCAAAAGCCTTAGTAGCACTTGTTGCTCCTGTAGACCCCATTTGTGACGCAGCTTGCGCTGCGGGTGTGGCTGTTTGCGTTGCCGCCTGCCCTGCCTGTCCCGCTGCTTGCCCTGCTGATCCTGCTCCACTACCTAAAGCGCCAAGACCTCCGGTAACACCACCAGTAACGGCTCCCATCAAAGCTCCTTGCCCCGGATCACCACCCGTAGCTGCAGACAAAGCTGCACCTGAAGCAGAGCCTAAAACAGCAGAGCCGACAGTCGTGCCAATAGCACCAGCAGTAGCAGTAGAAGCCCCCGCAGCCGTAGCTGCTGCCGCAGCCGGAGCACCAATAGCCGTTGCTGTAGCAGATATGGCCCCACCAATAGCCGTCAGAGTTCCAAATAGTGACATGTCAGTGCTCCGTATGCGTCAATAGATTCTGGTACTCGGTCATGGTTTTACAGCCCAGAATGCTCTCTATATTGTCCAAGTCTTGGTTCTCGCAGTGATGGACAGTCACCCAATCAACATCAGTAACAGCGAGAACAGCGCGTTGTGTACCTTTCTTTGTGATGACTACAGCAGGTGCTGTGATAGTTTGCTTCTCGCCATTTTGGTCTACCAGCACCACAGTCCCCGACAAGCATATCGCTATGTGGTCGTACTTGTGGACAAGCGTAGCTCCAACGGTACCGGCAGGTATTCGGCAGCGCCTACCATAAAGGTCATCAGTCTGGTAGTGCGTTATTTCCTGTTTGCCCTCTTCAACTTCTCCATTAGCAAGAGCCTCTTGGAGTTTTACGTCGAAGTTTTGAATGACAAAACCGGGAGCGACTTCAGTACTCATTACGCTTTAACTTTACTCATGGTTTGAATGAATGCCCGTTTGCCAGCATTCTCTACGATCTGCTTGCCCTTTTTGGCATGTGCTGCGCTGCGAACCTTGTTCATCATAGCATGTAGCCGGTCTTCTCCATAGCGTTTAGCAATATCTGCAGGGACAACAAACTCTCCATCCGCTACCCGTACTTTCTCTTTACCGTCGATATTAGCAGGGATGTGGTCACTCATGCCGTCGCCCTCACCCTCAAGCAAGCCTCCGCGCTCCATGTTGACTACTTCGTGCCGTATGGGAGCCGCACCGGGATAGGGCTGTGCTCTGGGAATCATGGACTGTGGGTAGGTAGCATCTGGATTCATCTGCTCTGTGTTTATATAACCACCAGTAGCGTACCCACTAAGCCCTCCTGTGTTAGCCAGTTCCTCTATAAACCAATCAGGAAAAGTTACAGAAGTAGGGGCACCAACATCGGAAGAGACAGTAACTCCCCCGCCCTCAGCATAAGGCTTGTGGTACAAAGACCCAAATAAGTCATTCAATCGCTGTTGTTGTATCGCCTGTCTATAGAGTCGCTCCCGCTCCTCTTCCTGTCGTTTTCTAGCCGTAGCCATCGAACTACCCAACCCCATACCAAGACCCCATGCAGGCATACCAAGCTGCCCTGCAAGCTCAAAGTATCCGGGTTTTTTCTCCCCTGCGGAGGTTTCCGGTTTCGTAGTGTCTTCTATTTCAAGGGCTTCTGGTAGTTTAGTAGATTCCGGTTCATCAACACTCATACCGATTGTTGGCACTGCTTGCTTTGCCTGTTTACTCCACGCTTCGGGGCCGGTGATCTTTGTCGGGTCTTCATTAGTACCGTAAGTACTAGCTATTGTAGTACCCGGAGCAGGCTTTGTTGTCGCTGTTTTATCTCCCATACCCATAGCTTCTTTGAACTTGTCGTGTTGAAGAGCAGCACCGCCACTCATAATCAACCCTTCCATAGCTCCAGCCGCAGCGCCTTCTTTACCGCCAGTGAGATAGCCAAGCCCTGCATTGAGTCCGGTGCCTAGAACAGTTCCGAGCGTGCCACCTGCGATGTTCGATAGCATCTCTCTTTTTTCAGGGTCTAGGTCTTTAAGCAAATCAGCATCCATCAAAGACTTGCCCAAATAATCCTGAATGTACGTCTCCATAGCCGGAGTGAGTGCCATACCGCCGATCTGGCTCAAAATGTTTCCAATGCCACCGAAGCTCATAAGCGTGTCCTCAAGGAATAATCTTTAGTGTGTTATCTGCTGCGGTGTCCCGCCAAACTGTGCCATGTGGAGAACCTGTAACGACTCGTCCTGATCCTGTACCAACACCCGTAGCTTTGAAGGTTGTACCTAAGTTATTATCCACAGCGCCGATCAATGTGAAGTCCGTGGACCCTACGTCTACAATCGTATAAAACTCGTCAATCGTGATGGCTGTTGCTGCTATAGGTGTAGGGGGCGCGGCTGAATAGGCATTTCCGTTTGCATTGAAATTAGCTATGACCAACTCTGTACACCGCACATCACCGGGGTTGTTTACCTGCTCAATGAAGTAATTTATCAACCGTACCAGATTGTTCTGAAACTGAATGTCGTACTCTAGCGGAGCTAGCGGGAGTACCGGAGCGGGAGGGACATTGCCTATCTTACTCATAGCGTTACCTAGCGTCTGCCATCAGGACGCAAATCAAGTCTCGGCACACCCAACGCCCACTTAACCCCCAATGAGTTGCTGCCTACTTTGAATGCCACCTGTCTGCCTCTCAGTCGAATCCACTCTTGATGGGTGTAATCATACACCTGAATGGACACTTTATTACTGGAAACCACTTCGCTATCTACAGAAGTGAAGGTGCCTTGGCCGGGGAAGTTCCTAGTAGAAACCGTCATAGTAACGGCAGGTGTCGATGAAATAGACCCAATGAAGTCAACGTCAGGAATAATACGCTTCACAAAGGAGAAGTTGTCGCCCTCACCGATGTCAAAGTCAGAAGACTCAATATACGAGTTGATTGGAGTAGGAGGGTTTGTGGTGTAGTCGTCTACACCGTTCTCGTGCAGGTACAAAATTCCGTCATTGGTGGCTACTGGATAAGCTCTTACATGAGAGTCATACCATGCCGTGCGTGGCATTTGCCCGTAATACCAAATCTTTTCTAAGTAGTTGTATACCACATAGCGGTCATTGGATGGGTTGTCAGAGTCGGCAGTGGAGGAAGAAGGATAGAACCACCAGACCTCATTGAACTTCTCGTTAGTCCCTGCATAGACCTGATCCAACTGAGTGGAGTTGATGTCATCAAAAATATACTGACGCAGCGCACAGGGCAGCGTGTCTACGCGGCCAGAATACACATAGAACTTATCAATACCCATCCAGTAGGTAATGTTGCTCGCCGTAACAACGGCATTTGGCCCCGCTATGGTGACTTCGTTGGAGATGGTGTTGAACCCAAAAGTGTAAGGAGGGCCAAGATAGCGCATGGAATACAGCGCCGTATCACTCCAAATCAGCACCTCCTGTCGAGTCTTTTCTGCAGTAATCAGCTTACTTCCGTAAGCCATACGTTGGAACCCTGCCGTGTTTGTTGGCGTTGGCTCCCAGATTAACGGGTCTTCCTGTTCACACCAGCGAAGTAGCAGAGGGTCTTGTGCATTAGGTTCTACAGAAGTGGGATCGTTGGTTCCCAGCACTACGATGTGCCGTTCTTCAGAAACAAGAATATATGAAGCAACTTCAGGTGCCCAACTATCTGCGCCAAATGCCCCGCTCGCTAAGTCTACGCCCCGCTCTATAATCTCTCCTGTATCATCCAGACCCGTGCTCGCTGCCCAGTAATACACACCACCATTGCGAATGTTGTAGACCAAATCCTGACCAAACGAGTCAGAACTCCATAGCTGCAGAGGAATGTTGATGCCATACTGAGCCGGGGTGTTCCAACCTCTAACCGGATTTGTATCGCTTGGAGTCGTGGAGTTATAAACAAGCTCTCTGATAGCCACCCCACTCATATGCGAAGTAGCCGTACTTGAAGTCGCTCCTCTCGTGCAGCCTGTCAGATCATTGCCACTCTTGCCTGCATACTGAATGATTTCAGATTCGATAATAGCGTAGCCAGACGAAGAGAAGGTAGAAGCATCCGTCAGAGTAATCGTGGTTTCCGTATCGTCAAGGTCTTCGTTTACCGTACTGATACCTGCAGCATAAAGCATTGAGTTCCATATGCCCGCACTCCAACCTGTACCTTGTGTAGTGAATGCCTGCCCTGTATCAACCTCAAATGCCGCCGTAATGCCTGCACCACCTTGCCCTGTCAAAGCCGAAGTAGACAGCACCCCAACATCGACGGCTACGTAATTAGTAGTAATCGCCTTGATCTGAAAGTTCTTGTTCAGTTCTTCGGCAGTATAAGGCCCGAATGCGGTGGCATCCGCTATGGTTACGAAGTTGTCCGTTGCTGAATTATGAGCGGTAGCAGCTAGCACCAACCATCGACTTTGTACTGCGGTGCCTGAGGTGTGGGTATCTGCGGTTGTGTCGTTGTATCCTCTCACGCAGCCGGTCAAAGTGTTGCCGCTGACGTTCTGTACATAGATGTCTTCTGCTCCAATCGTGATGACTAGAGGATAGGCATAGGCAAAAGATGTACCAGAAGCGAGCGTGATGTCCGTATCCGTAGCGCTGATAGGAGCCGCTAACGTAGAGTAGATGGTGTTGAAAGACACCGTACCCGCAGCAAACTCCTTCTCTATAGGAGTGATATCGTAGAAGACTTGGTTGGAGTCAATGTAGTACTTGAGGTTAGTGCCCATTCCCAGCAGAGTGAAAGACACCCCGGAGGTAGCCAAAGACTCCCACTCAGTCAGGTCACGGCAGGCACCCAGATATACGTCATCTGCAGCAAAGGTCCAGCCTCCGATGTTTTCCGGTTGACCTGAACGAAACCTAACCTTGTCGCAGGCATACCATCCCCCTTCGTTAGCAAGAGATGTTGACTCTCTATTAACTCCGGGGCGGTATTGAATTTTCTGTAAGGGCATTTTTATGCTCCTTTGAGGGCGTTCACTTCGGATTGTAGCGTTTCAACCTTAGCGTTTAGCTCTTGGATGGCGGATGTGAGTACGGCAACAAGCTTTGCGTAGTCTAATGAAAGCGTCTTGTCTGGGTTTTCTCTTATCACTTCGGGCACAATGGGTTGTACTTCCTGAGCGATGAACCCTACCTCTCTGAAATCCCCATATTGCTGCTTGTTTACCCAATCGTAATACACAGGATTAAGCGCCAGTGCTTGAAGTAGCCCCCCAGTAAGCTCTTGCACATTTTCTTTAAGCGACGCATCGGATGGTGTACGTATCAATTTCCCGTCGTTGTCTATAGAGGCAGTAGTAGTGCCACCAGTGACATACTGCGTCATATTCAGGTCATACCCGATATTGACATTACCATTAACACCGCAGATTAAAGGCAGAAGTCTGGTCCCTACGGAATTTGTCTGAGCTAGTACGATAGGTACAAATGCTGTGCTCGCCGTATTTCTAGAAAAAATAGCAGGGTAATAGTTACCCCCTTCATAGATAGTGTCTATTGATACGTATGCGCTAGGAGAACTACCATTCTGCACATTCAAAGCTCCCGTCATGGTGGAGCCTGTTTTAGCTACATATAATATAGCAGCGTTTGATTGCGTTAGATACGTTGAGGAAGCGCTTGATATACTTAGATAGGTGGACGCTGCGGTGGAAGAGGTTAAATAGGGAGACAGAGCCGCAGACGTTATAAACCCGCTATCATTAGTGAACTGAGATAGCGCCGTGGGCCTTCCTGATACACCCGTCCAAGGCACAGCAGATGCAGAGTTTGCTGTTCCTGCATTACCAAGAATACTAATGTTCCAAGCCGATCCGGTAGCGTTAGTGCCGTCGGCGTTGCATTTATTGTTGAAAGTTGTCCAATAGCCAGAAGAAAGGTATCCGTTAGTTGACCCATCAGCGGCTGGAATAGAGATCGTAACCGCGCCAGTAGTTGGTGTGCCTGCTGCACCATTAACCAGAATTGGAGACGCACTGCTAACTGAGGTGACTGGAACCGATCCAGCCACAGTATCCAAATAAATGTCTGCACTTAAAGGAGCCGATCCCCCTGTAGTGCCATTTACTATAACCGTAGAGCTACCATAGATGCGGGTAAGTTTACGCGCAAATAAGCCGTCTGCTTCAGATTTAGCGTCATTTACCTCTCCATCCACATACGCCCTATTCGTAGCATGAGTGCCGCTTAGTGGAGCGTTGGGGAGAACAAGTTGAGCGGAGCCGCTGAGGGTGACGTTAGTAGAAAAGGTCTTAGTGCCAGAGATAGTCTGGACGTTAGTCAGCCCCACAAAGTTGTCATCTACATAGGCTTTATGTACAGCGTCAGCAGCATTCACCGGAGTATAATTCAACCGCAAATACGGGTACATGGTCTGCGTAGGACCGCCCGATGCTTTATACAAATAGTTGGTGTTGACGTAGTTGTACGAGGTTGCCTGATTGCCTGTAGGTGTTGCTACGGGAAGAGTGACGGTGCCTGTGAATGTGGTGTTACCCGTGACTGTATTTGCGTCAGCGTTAATAAAGAACTTCCCATCTACATAGCCCTTGTTCACAGCATGAGCGCTTACAGTAGGAGTGCCCGTCAGAGTCAGATAGTCCAGAGCCGTGAAAGCCTCTTGGAAGTCCGTACCATTGTAGATGACAGTCTTCGCGGTGTTAGCCGGAATCGTTACCCCTGTAGTCGCTGGCAGTTTGATCGTAACTGAATAGCTGGAGGACTTGTTGATGACCGTATACAGCTTGCCTGAAGAGGAAGTAACTGCACTGGCAGGGACTACGATGTTTGAGTTTGCGCTGATCGTAATAGCCGGGACCACCAGACACATCTGCCTAGACTGATCGTTAGCGCCATTTAAGGCTGTCAGCGTAAGCGAATTTGCCACCCACCCAGAAGACAACTCGACTCGACCCGCAATCGCGCTTTCCAGCAAAGTACCAAGATTGGTGTTGGTGGTGTTACCCCATGTATTGGCCTGCTCACCAGAAGCAATGAGTTCAAGTCTGAGGTTACTACTGTATGTACTTGGCATGGTTTACACCTTTATGTCTGAATGTTGACCCAGTTGCTGGTTTGAGTCGTTGTGATATTAGTCCACAGTGCGGCTGGATATTTACCCGTAGATGGTAGGTTGTACCCTATACCACCCAAAACAAAGAGCGTGTCACCTACTACGTAGCCCGTGCCTCCATCGACAATAGCCACGCTAATAGCCACATTTTGTGAGTATTCTATAGTGAATGTCGCATTCAATCCACTCCCGCTAGCCACGGTGCTTACAGGATTTGCTGGTGTCTCATCGTAAAGTGAGGTGTGCTTTAACGAAATCCCAGTAATCGTTCCACTCAAATCCACCGCTGTCACCAGCAGTTCCGTATTCGTATAGTTGACTCCCACACAAATAGGTTGAGAACCAATAGCACAATCCTGCCCGTCAACAACAGCATTGAGTGTTATCTCATTCCAATTCCCCTGAACGCTAGTCTGTGTTGTTGGCTCAGGTGGGGTGTAGCATATCGGCGTAGACGCAATCGAACAGTCGTCGTAAGGAATCTCAGGTATCTGAACTGTCGCTATGTCTACCCAGAACTTTCTTAGGCTGTTAAGCGTAGATGCGATAGAGAGGCTAGAGAGGGGGAGCGTGACCCCAGTGCTCCAGAGAAGAGTGTTAGAGTATGTAGTAAGCACCAACCCTGTAGGCGTAACCCCAACAGATATGCTCGCGGTAGCCGAATTTAATGTGCTTGTGAGACTCTGTGAGCCTAGCTCTATGGTGTGCCCGTTGCTTATCTCGACGGAATTGAGTGTCGAAGTAAGCGTTTGAGAGTCAGGAGTGAGCGCAGTCCCTACGCTGAGCGAGACAGAATTTAGTGAGAGCGTGAGGCTCTGAGAGTCAAAAGTCGGCGGTTGTACTACAACAATCGCATCAGTAAGCGTGAGCGCTAAGCTCTGAGAATCTAGGGCCGGAGGATTGGCCGCAGCAGAAATGGCTGGATTGTTTAGAGTGAGCGCTAGATTTTGGCTTTGAAGTGCATAGTTAGCCGCTGCATTGACAGTCAGACTGTTTAGCGTCGTTACAAGAGACTGCGACGAGAGCGCTATGGATGCGGCAGTAGAGACTGCCGCCGAAGATAAAGAGAGGCTAAGAGACTGAGAAGTTAGGAGTAAGTACTGGTCTTCACGGATATCCGCAATGGGAGAATCAGCAATGGCAGAGAATCCCAGCACGGTATTTTGCTACTATGCGGACGGTTTGCGCTTAAAGAAAACTCCTAGCAACCCAGAGATTGCTAATCCTGCAGTGATGATAGCCGTCTGCTGATCCGGGTCCAACTGCACGCCAACTGCAGTCAGAATGAAAATAATCCCACGCCAAGTCGAAGCCTCGCCAATAGCCACGCCTACTTTATCTACTAGTGCATTCATGGTTTTACCTCTTATCTAGGAATTTGCCAGTGAGGGCCGTCCTTAAAGGACTCCCAATCGCCGCCCCACGTGATGTTCACACCGAGTTCTTTGGCTGCTTGCTTCACAATCGGCGCTAGCAGATTGTAGTACTTCCAATCCCATGTCACTTTGCCGTCTACCAAAGGCGCGATGTCTACTGCATGACCAGTGATATGGTAAGAGTTCATGGTTTTGGATGCGCCTTTGGCAACAAGTTGCTGTTGCCTTTCCTTGCTTCTGAGTCCTTCCAGCACCGTGAAGTCTATCGGAGTCAGTTCTATGGCTCTCTTTACTACCTTGACCAAATCAGGATGAACACCCTTTAGCCTAGCCAGCGAAGTAGCACCAAGTTTGAACTTTGGATTTGCAGGAGGATTGGGCGCAGCAGCCTCGGATTTTTTAAGCCTGTCATACAGCGGCTTGAGTTCTTCATGGTCTTTAAGCAAAGCCACCAAATCTTCAACTTCACTGTCTGTCAGCGTGATTGCTACGCCCATTGTCTTATTCTGCTACTTCAGCGGTTTCTTCTTGTGGAATCTGGCCGCGAGCCTGTTCCTGAATGCCATTGATAAGCCCAGCAACTTCTACAAAAGGTTTGGTGCCCAGATAGTTGAGGACTGCGTTCAGAAGCTCTACGGTGATTTCTACTTTAGGCTGCATAGTGGTCTATGAGTTGTTGTTTAAGGGAGATCAAAGTGTAGCAGATTTTATTCTGCTGGTGTCAACCAAGGTAGTGGAGGGGTCACAATGGGAGGGTTGATCTGGTTTTCGATCTGGGTGTCGATGGAGGTGTAGACCGCTGCCACTTGTTCTTCGCCCAATGCGTCCTGAGTCCACTGGATAGCTTGTGCTTCCGTGATTTCATCGAAAGGTAAAAAGTTGGGTTTGTCGGGATCGACAGTGAAGGAGACAGTGCTATAGCACGATCCGGTATGCCCTTCGCCATCATCGCCGGAGCATCTCCAGTGACTGGTTACGACGTAATCCAGCATTCCATTAACGTCTGGGATGCAGTCTAAATTTGTAATTGTCCAGATATATTGGATAGTCATATTAGTTTACCTTTGCTTTGAGGGTTTGAAGTTCTTGGTGGAGTTCTTGAATGGCCGCTGCCAGTAATGGAGTTAGTTTCCCATAATCCACGCCTTGCATTTCTTCGCCATCCTTTTCGCCAGATACTGCTTGCGGCACGACCTCCTGCAATTCATGGGCAATAAAGCCTTCACCATCAGACCCATCAGTAATCCAGTTGTAGGTGCTGGGCTTCAGCAGAGATATACGGGCAAGTGCGTTTTGAATCGGCTGGACGTTTTCTTTGAGGCGGTAGTCGGAAGATGTGTTGTAGGCTGTCGAAGAAATAGTAAAGGAAATACTCCCTACCTCGGATTCGCCATTAGTCCTAAAGGTAATAAATTTTCCACTAAGTGCTTCGTTTTCAATTTCGACAGTTGGAATGGTTAATGAATCTAGCCTAACGGCAAACCGAGAACCGGGACCAAAGTTCGTCCCCCCAACCAACAAATTCCCCGCCGCTGTCAGGGTCATGGCTTGATTGAAGGCTATTGCGTTTCCTTGTACTGGCGAGGCGTCTGTGGAGATGTACCAAGCGTGAGCGCCGCCTGTTTGCCTATATTCAGAAGCGGCATAATTGCCAATATATCTTGGGGTATAACCAGATAAAGTAAAATATACGTTTTGACTGACCCTAAAATTGTCTACACCCAAAGAATAAAATGCGCCATTACCACCATTTTGAAATGCTCCACCTTGAATGCCACTCCAAGCACTCGGCGTCACTCCCAGTCCGAGGTTGCCGGAGGAGTCGAGGTGCATGCGCTCAATGGCGTTAGTTGCAAAAAGTATGGGTGAGGCTGCCTCGTTCCACATCTGCATGGACGAATCAAAATGTGCAACATAGCCTTTTGCCACACCGCCAACTTGAAAGCCAAGCAAACCACCGCCGGAGCCACCAAGATTTATAACTCCCCGGCCAGCAGAACCATAGGAAATAGAACTCGTCCCAATCCCTACATTCCCCGCAACAGCCAGACCGTTACTGCCGAGTCCTGAGTAACTGGTATATCCAATTAGTTGGGATTGTTTGACCTCAAGACCGGAGGAGGTGAGGCGCATTTGTTCGGAATCGTTAATGTTCCACGCCATTGGATAATATGCGCCAGTAGAGCCGTAAGTTGCCGTCGATCTCCATACGGAATTATCAAAGTATGTTGCCAACCGTGAATCATCACCCGTGTTCTCAATAGCAATGCCACCGGCATATGTTTGATTGCTTTGCTTTACTGTGAACCTTGCATATCCAGCTTGACCAACTCCCAAATTCGTCCCATCAAATGTCAACCCACTCCCAGTCGTCAGTACTTTGGAGCCGTTGAGATAAGCCACCCCGTTGGCTGGGCCGCCTGAGAGAGTGACAGCGCCTGTTGCTCCCAGAGTCGTAAAGTTACCCGCCGCAGGTGAAGACCCGCCGATAGCCGGAGGAGAAGCGAGGTAAGTTGAGAAGCCTGTGCCGGAGACGGTGCTGGAGGCTGAGAGGGTGGTGAATGCGCCGGAGGCTGGAGTGGTGTTACCGATAGTGATGCTGTTAAGCGTCTGAGTCCAGCTTGG
>Ga0099848_1000970_pt1 | contig 13401 bp, 10 predicted proteins | sample CB_VirMetaG_3_FD_78179 | JGI IMG/M metagenome (GOLD analysis project Ga0099848, IMG submission 78179) | Freshwater to marine saline gradient viral communities from Chesapeake Bay - CB_1508_1S Viral MetaG | ecosystem: Environmental > Aquatic > Marine > Coastal | place: USA: Chesapeake Bay... | reverse complement strand
TGTATATATGTGTACCCAAAATCCGCAACAACGGTACAACACACTCAAGGACCTTGCGGATACTATGATGAGAAAGTTGTAATACCAGAACACGACCCATTATACGACTCAATGTCAAACGCGCTTGCAATTAAGTTTAGTGGTGACCCATCTAATCCAAAATTATGTGCCAGAGTTTTAATAATGACCGGAACATGTGAAACAACAGGAAGTTGTGAAACAACAGGAGTAACATGGGTTACGGGTTATACTGTTCAGGAATGGTGTTCACCAAAAGGAATCAACCATGATTGTACAGGAACAACATACGTTAATACAGAACATTGGGTGTTGATTGATGTTGTCTTTGAACGAAATATATGGTGGGATGAATGTGATTTATTATATAAGGGTGGTTTGGGAACCATATTTTATAATCCGTACACGGCATCCACAGTGCAAAATACCGTATCATTAATTGAGCCTCCAATTACGCATTATAATATTTTAGCGGCAAAAGCGCAAATTTATAATTTAAACACCGAATGGTTATTAGAAAAATTATACCGATTGGGTAAACTTAAGTTTTATGTTAACGGTAAATTCTTCTGGCAGATTAATGACTTTGAAGAAATTATACCAAGACCATTAGACGCTCCAAAGGAAAGACAACCTGGCGTTCCTTATAATTTCAGTTGGGGTGGTGGAACTCAGGGACTACACGACAATTTAGTATTTAAAGAACCACCATTAGCATTAACAGGAAACACGTATCAACAAGACCCCGAAGCGTTTCCACCTAACATTTTAAGTGGTACATCTTTAAGTGCGTTGACAACAAATATTATGATTGAGCAGAATTTTGCCGGAACATTTGAGGGTGCGGTTTCTCAATTTAGAATGTATACCAAAGCATTGTCGGTTCCTGAAATCCAACATAATTTTAGAATATTGAAGAATAAATTCAAACTATACGACCCTTATTGTCCAAATTGTTTTATTCCTGGTATTTTACCAGTTACACCAACACCTACACCTACTCAAACACCAACACAGACTGTTACTCCAACGCAGACTGTAACACCAACCCAAACACAGACTATAACACCAACTCAAACAGTTACTCCAACACAAACAGTTACTCCAACACAAACCTTAAGTAGTACACCAACTCAAACAGTTACTCCAACACAAACTATAACTCCAACACCTACAGTGTCATATTACAATTATAGATATGAAATTGGTGAGTTGATTGCTTGTTGTGATGGGTCTAGTGCAAAACCAGGATTTATTAGTAGTTTGAGTATTTTAACTATTGGTGATATCTTTAGTGTTAACATAGATGGTGATATAAAATGTTATGAATTAACTGCAATACCAACAGATGCTGGTAGGGGAGCACCATTAGGTCCTTTAGTTCGTGAGTCATATCCTGATTGTATCATGTGTATTGCTGCACACGGATGTCCAACTCCAACACCTACACCAACCATAACACCAACACCGGTAACCCCAAGTGTAACACCTACATATACTCCAACTCCAACACCGTCAGTTTCTTAATTAAACTATTCATATATTAGTTTTTTATCATATCTTTTTACTCAAAAGAAAGATTATGCCAAAAATTTTTGTTCAAATTGCTTCGTATAGGGACCCCCAACTTGTCCCAACAATTGAAGATATGTTGGCTCAAGCCAAGAAACCTAAAGATTTAGTTTTAGCTATTTGTAGACAATATAAACCTGAAGATGGTTTTGATAATTTAGACAAATATCGTGATGACCCAAGGTTTAAAATTATTGATGTTTTATATACGGATAGTAAAGGGGCGTGTTGGGCAAGAAATCAAATCCAACAATTATATAGTAGAGAAGCGTACACTCTTCAAATTGATTCCCATATGAGATTTGAGAAAAATTGGGATGAAACTTTAATTGGTATGATTAAACAATTACAAGGTTTGGGTGTTCCTAAACCACTTTTAACAGGTTATGTATCATCCTTTGACCCCGATAATGACCCAATTGGTAGAGTAAGGGAACCATGGAGAATGGCTTTTGATAGATTTATTCCTGAAGGAGCGGTATTCTTTTTACCTGAAACTATTCCAAATTGGAATGAAATTGAGGTTCCTGTTCCTGCAAGATTCTACTCAGCACATTTTTGTTTTACATTAGGTAAGTTTTCAAAAGAGGTTCAACACAACCCCGAGTATTATTTCCACGGTGAAGAAATTTCAATTGGTGTTAGAGCGTTTACACACGGGTATGATTTGTTCCACCCTCACAGAGTTGTTATTTGGCATGAATATACACGAAAAGGTAGAACTAAACAGTGGGATGACGATAAGACTTGGGGTGACAAAAACCACAAATCACATTTAACAAATAGAAAATTATTTGGTATGGATGGTGAGACTCAAGAAGGTCATGATGGTCCATATGGTTTTGGTAAAGAAAGAACTTTAAGACAATACGAAGAATATGCAGGAATTTCATTTGCAAAACGAGGAATTCAAAAATACACATTAGATAAAAATTACCCACCAAATCCGGAGTATGATACTGAAGAGGAATTTAAAAATAGTTTTATGACCATTTTTAAACATTGTATAGATTTAGGTTTTGATAGAGTACCTGAAAAAGATTATGAATTTTGGGTTGTTGCATTCCATGATGAAAATGATGAAACTATTTTCCGTAAAGATGCCGATATTAATGAAGTTAATAGAATGTTGAATGACCCCGATGGTTATTGTAAAATTTGGAGAGAATTTAATATTGAGTCAAAACCAAAATATTGGGTTGTTTGGCCATATTCTAAATCAAAAGGTTGGTGTGATAGAATAACAGGTAATTTATGAGTCAAGAAAAAATAATATTAACTTTAACAACAATTCCTGAAAGATTATCATTTGACCATCCATTAGGGTTAAAACGTGTTATTTATTCTTTAATAAATTTAAAGTACGATAACTATGAGGTTCATTTTAATATTCCTCATAAAAATAAAAAAACAGGTGTTGAATACGTTGTACCTCAATGGTTACAAGAAATTAATGGTAGAGAAAAATTGAGGATTTTCAGAACCGAAGATTATGGACCCGCAACAAAACTATACCCCACTATTCAACGAATCAATGACCCAAACCAATTGATTATTGTGGTTGATGATGATTTGGTATATGAATCACGATTAATTGAGGGTCATTTAACATTAAGAGAAAGAAATGATGATGTTGTCTGGGGTTTTGCAGGATTAAACAACAAAGGTGAAAAATTTGGTGATGCCAGAGATAGGTTTGTTATTGGTGTAAATCATGATGTCCGAGTTGGTATAATTGAACACTATAAAACGGTATCATATCGTAGAAGATTTTTTGAGGATGATTTTAACGAAGAGTTTTTATCTCGTGGATGGGCAGATGACCATTTAGTGTCTGCTTATATGGGCATGAAAGGTATTATTAAAATGGTAGGACAAACAGATTATATTCCAAAACATCAAGACCAAGAAGAATGGAGAAAATATGGTGTTGTTGAATCATTTCCGGTTATTAAACATTCTGTAACACAATCAAGAAATGAAGGTTGCAATACTTTTAGAAAAGAATCTGAACCTTTATATGATAAAGAGTTGTGGAAATATTTAGAAAAATGATTACAGATTATTTACAACCAAATGTTTCCAATGAAGATGCTGTTAGTCTAATTAAGGAAAAAATTAGAACACAAACACCATTTTCATTTACTCGTTTTGGTGATGGTGAAATTCATATAATAAATAAGAATGGTTATGAACGTTTAGAAAAAAGTATGTGTAAGAATTGGGGTTATGTATATCCTGATGAAGTTAACTTTGCCTATGATGAAATTGGTACTAGTTTAAAAAATGCTTTTACTAAAACTGACTTAATTGGTCTTATGGATAAAAACTGTAAAATAATAAACCTTAATTACAAAGCCGAACATTGGTCTTTGAAAAAAGAATTAATTACTTCTTGGGGTATTGACCACGAAAATCTACAAATTTGTGACCATATGTTATGTAGACAACCTTTTTTTGGTTCCGCGTCATCATTTAAAGAAATATTACAAGGAAAATCTTTAAATATTATAACCCCCTATGTAAAAAGAATGGAAGAAAGAGAGTTGTCTAATTTATTAGAATCTGACGTTACTTTTACTCACAATCCAATGAATACGAATTTTAAAAATAGGAGTGAAGTTTTAAAAACTTTTGATAAAATTAAATCTGATGTTGTTATTATGGGTGTTGGATTATTTAAAGATTATACTGTAATTTTAAAAGAAGAGTTTGGTAAAGTTGCTTTGGATATGGGAGCTACTATGGATGCTTGGTCTGGTATTAAAAGTAGAGTTTGGTTTGGTAAAGGTGGTAAACAAGAATACTTAATGATTGATTAATTATGGATAAAAGATTAAAAGTAAATTTTGTACCGTTTAGTAATTTTGGTGATACTTCGGTACCTTATATGTTAGGGAAATTAAATATTCCTTTCATATTCACACATCATACGGTTGAGAAAAAAATATTGATGACAGGCTCAATTTTGGGTGTTGGAAGCAGAAAAGATACTATTGTTTGGGGTAGTGGAATAATTCAAAATAATATTAAACCATTAACTAATTGTCATTACAGAGCGGTTAGAGGACCAAGAACATTAGAAAAAGTACAAAGTGTTGGTGTAGATATTTCTAATATTGCATTGGGTGACCCTGCAATGCTACTCCCAAGAGTATATCAACCAAGTCAAGAAAAAAAATATAAATTGGGTATTATACCCCATATGGTGGATTATGATTATGTAAGAAAACATGTTATGGATAATCCTGATAAGTTTCCAAATACTATTGTGATTGATGCTAATACCAATACTCGTCAAATTGAAGGTTTTATTGATAAGGTAAATCAATGTGAAAAAATAGTATCAACATCATTACATGGAATAATTTGTGCACACGCTTATGGAATACCGGCAAAGTGGATGAAAATCAGTAATAAATTAGCTGGTGATGATGTTAAATTCCAAGACCATTTTGAATCTGTTGGTTTATATAATCAAACATATGTGGGGTTAATTGATGATGAAAATATTGAAATAGAACCTTTTGTTAATAAATTAGATTTAGATTCTTTGTGGAATTGTAGACCATGGATTGATGCTCCTGATAATTACTATGTTGACTTAGATAATCCTGAATGGACTAAAGAAGTATATTTTGATGGTTACAAAGACCGTCTTTGGACGGATGAATATTTTAAATTAAAATAAAATGAGTGGTATTACAATTGTCACTGGTTTATGGAATATAAAACGGGATGGATTAACTCAAGGTTGGTCCCGCAGTTACGAACATTATTTAGATAAATTTAAACAACTTTTAGGTATGCCAAACAATTTAATTGTTTTTGGGGATGCCGAACTAAGAAAAATTGTTTTTGAACATAGAACAGAATCAAATACTTTTTTTATTGAGAGGAGTCAAGAGTGGTTTAAAAATGAATTTTATGATAAAATACAGGAAATTAGACAGAGAGAAGATTGGATAACACAATCTGGTTGGTTAAGAGAATCAACACAAGCAAGGTTAGAGTTTTATAACCCCCTTGTTATGTCAAAAGTTTTTTTATTACACGATGCCAAAATATTAGACCCCTTTAATTCAACACATTTATATTGGTTAGATGGTGGTATTACAAATACTGTACATCATGGGTATTTTACTCATGATAATGTTTTGAATAAATTAAATGATAATTTAGATAAGATATCGTTTATATGTTTTCCTTATAAAGCCGAAAATGAAATTCATGGTTTTGAGTATAGTAAATTATGTGAATATGCTGGTGATAAAGTAGATAAGGTAGGTCGTGGAGGGTTCTTTGGTGGACCAAAAGAAATGATTAGTGAGTTTAATAATTTATATTATGAACTTATGAAACAAACTCTAAATGATGGTTATATGGGGACAGAAGAGTCCTTATTCTCAATATTGTTATATAAGTATCCTAAAAAATTTCAGTATTATTTAATAGAATCAAATGGTTTGATTAATAAATTTTTTGAAGATGTTAAAAATAATAATCATAAAGCATTAAATGAAATAAAAGAAATTGTTTTAAATGATTATAATATTTCTAATACAGGTCTTTATGTTATTACATTTAATAGTCCAAAACAATTTGAAACGTTAATCAAATCAATGTTATTATATGATGAGAATTTTATATTAAAACCTAAAAAATTTTTATTGGATAACTCTTCTGATTTGTCAACTACAGAAAAATACTCAGAAATTTGTAAAGAATATAATTTTGAACACATAAAGAAAGATAATTTGGGTATTTGTGGTGGTAGACAATTTATTGCCGAACATGCCGAAAAAGAGAATCTTGATTTTTATTTCTTTTTTGAGGATGATATGTTTTTTTATAATGGTAAGGATGGTGTTTGTAAAAATGGATTTAATAGAAATGCTAAAAACTTATACATTAATTCATTAAAAATTGCGCAAGATAACAATTTTGACTTTTTAAAACTATCATTTACCGAATTTTATGGTGACAATAAAACACAATGGAGTTGGTACAACGTCCCCCAATCATTCAGAGAAAAACATTGGCCAAACAATCAAAAATTACCAAAACAAGGGTTAGACCCTAATGCACCAAAAACTGTATTTACTGAAATAGGTTCGTATAATAAAATATCTTTTGCAAAAGGTGAGGTGTATTATTGTAATTGGCCACAAATTGTTACAAAGAGTGGAAATAAAAAAATGTTTTTAACTGAAACATGGGCACACCCATTTGAACAGACTTGGATGTCGTACATGTTTCAAGAAACAATTAAAGGTAATTTAAATCCTGGAATACTCTTATTAACACCAACAGAACACGATAGATTTGTTCACTACGATTCAAAGTTAAGAAAAGAGTCTTAAGTAGTATTTATAATAAAAACTATTTATGGACTTTTTTATTAAGAAAAATGCGACATTACCTGTTTTAAAAATGCAGGTTGTAAAAGACGGTAGAAGTGACTATCAAAATTTTATGAATTTAATGGAGGTATCTTCATTTGCATTTTCTATGATTAATTTAGATACGGGTATTCCAAAAATAGTTTCAAGACCGGCTTATATTGTTGAAAAAACATTTATTGAGCCTCAAGCGGAACCCGAATATTATGTATATTATCAATTCAGAGCTATTGACACAAAAACACCTGGTAGATATAAAGGTGAGTTCTTAATGAAGAGTGACGAAGGAAATCTTTTATTACCATTAAGGGATGAGTTGTACATCAATATTTTGGATTCTTTCAGTTCCGTTGAACCCTGTTGTTGATTTAAAAAAATATTTTCCGTATATTTGTTGGTAAGGTAAATGTCACCCTTTTGAGTGACAGACAATAGACCAATCGTGAAATATTATGACAACTAACGAAGAAATTCAACAATTTTTGGAGGGTAATGACCCTGAAAAACACATCGTTGCGATAGAGTTTGATTACGTAACGGATTCAATTTTTAAAATTAAAGAGGTGCCTGGTCAAGGTAAATCAATTCATAAGGATACTTTTATTCCGTTTGCTTGGGTTGGTGATTTGCATGGTTTGAATTTTTATGGTTCATCAAAGGCAAATCAACGAGAGGCTATGTCAAAACATAAAATTGTTATTGAAAAGTTAGAGACCCACAATGATGAACGTTTGGAAAAAGGTTTAACATATATGGTTAAATCCTTGAATGGATATCGTTCACTTATTCAATTTTTCAGAGATGGTGGTATTGACCCTTGGGGTGATAAGGCAAAAGATTTGATTATGATATTACCTCCTGTGGAACAATATTTAATTCAAAAAGAAAAAAGATTATTCAAGGGTTATGAAGAATATAATGATATTACACGACTTGGATTTGACTTAGAAACCACGTCTCTTGAACCAAAAGATGGTAGAATTTTCATGATAGGAATCAAAACCAATCGTGGTTATCAAAAAGTTATTGAATGTGCGACAGAAGAACAAGAAAGAGAAGGTCTAATTGAGTTTTTCAATATAATTGATGAACTTAAACCTTCAATTATTGGTGGATATAACTCATTTAACTTTGACTGGTTTTGGATATTTGAAAGAGCTAAAGCACTCAATTTAGATATAAAGAAGATTGCTATAACCCTCAACCCAAATAGAACTATTAGTCAATCTGAAAAGATGTTGAAATTAGCCAACGAAGTTGAACGTTATCAACAAACTTCAATGTGGGGGTATAACATTATTGATATTTTACATTCCGTTAGACGAGCACAGGCAATTAACTCAAGTATTAAGTCAGCAGGACTTAAATATATTACACAGTATTTGGAGTTAGAGTCTGAAAATCGTATCTATATTGAACATACGGATATTGCATCTATGTATGCCAATAAAGAGGATTATTGGTTAAATATTAAAAATGGTAAATATAAAAAAGCGTCTTTACCACAATTTAATAATTTAGACACAAGATTTCCTGGTGTATATGAGAAGGTTACTGGTGACAGATTAGTTGAAATGTATCTTGATGATGACTTGGATGAAACATTGAAAGTGGACGATGAGTTTAACCAAGGTTCATTCCTTTTGGCTTCGTTAGTTCCTACAACATATGAGCGTGTAAGTACAATGGGTACCGCAACTTTGTGGAAGATGATTATGTTGGCTTGGTCATATAAATACAATTTGGCAATTCCGGAAAAACAATCTAAAACAGATTTTGTTGGTGGATTGTCTCGTTTGATTAAGGTTGGATATTCAACTAACGTACTTAAACTTGACTTCTCTTCACTATATCCATCCATTCAGTTGGTTCATGATGTATTCCCCAAATGTGACGTAACTGGTGCAATGAAAGGATTACTTAAATATTTCCGAGATACTCGTATTTTGTATAAACAATTGGCTGAAGAATTTGCTGAAAGTGACCCTAAAAAGTCAAAATCTTATGACCGTAAACAATTACCGATTAAGATTTTTATTAACTCAATGTTTGGTGCGTTGTCCGCTCCCCAAGTGTATCATTGGGGTGACATGTATATGGGAGAACAAATTACCTGTACGGGTCGTCAATATCTTCGTCAAATGATTAAATTTTTTATGAAAAGGGGTTATTCACCACTTGTAATGGATACAGACGGTGTTAACTTTTCTTCACCTGAAGATGTTCACACTCACAAGTATATTGGTAAAGGATTTAATTGGAAAGTTAAAGATGGTAAGGAATATGTTGGTGCCGAAGCTGACGTTGCTGAATATAATGATATATTCATGAGGGGTGAAATGGCTCTTGACACTGATGGTACATGGCCATCTTGTATTAATTTGGCTCGTAAAAATTATGCTCTTATGACTGATAAGGGTAAAATTAAATTGGTTGGAAATACTATTAAGTCAAAAAAACTGCCGGGTTATATTGAAAAATTTCTTGATATTGGAATCAAGATGATATTGAATGGTAAGGGTAAAGAATTTGTGGAGTACTATTATGAGTACTTACAAAAGATTTATGACCAACAAATTCCTTTGTTGGACATTGCTCAAAAAGCTAAAGTAAAACAATCTTTATCTGATTATAAAATTAGATGTACCCAAAAAACAAAGGCTGGTAGTTTGATGTCTCGTCAAGCTCATATGGAGTTGGCAATTAAACATGATTTAAATGTTAACCTTGGTGACGTAATTTATTATGTTAATAACGGACAAAGACAATCTCATGGAGATGTCCAAAAAAAGGGAGATGAAGTTATAATCAATTGTTATTTGTTGAACCAAGAAGACCTTGAATCAAATCCTGAAATGACTGGGGAATACAATGTCCCAAGAGCGATTGCAACATTTAATAAACGAATTATGCCGTTGATGGTTTGTTTTGGCGATGAAGTTCGTGAAAACTTAATTGTAAATAATCCTGATGATAGAGGTTTGTTTACAACAGCTCAATGTAATTTAATAAATGGATACCCTATGGGTGAAGGCGACCAAGATGACTTAAATGATGTTTTACAGATTAGTAAACCTGAACTAAATTATTGGGAAAGAAGAGGATTAGACCCTAATTACATGTATAATTTGGCTTCTGATGGTTGGGATAAAGAATTAGTTGAAATTACTACGTAAGTTTAAGACCGTCTGATGACATAATATACCAATAATTTCCTGCGTATCTAAACTCAATACAAGCACCACTTTCAACAGAAATTTCATCCCATTCTTCATCAATTCTGTTTTTGTCTGGTAGAATTAAAACATTTGTTAATGCTTTAATTTTTATATGGTCAGTTGTTGTAGAGTCTAATTTTAATTTACAATTTGGTACGCTTTTAATGATTATAGCTTCTTCACCTCTTGTACTATACGCGGTTTCAGAAATTATTGCAATTTCAGATGTTGAAATCTCAAACCCGTTAATAATTCTAGTTGATGGTATTGACCTAACTATTGCCATATTATATCACAGTTATTGGTTGAGGCATAGCTCTAAACTTAAGTTGTTTGTTTAGATTTTCTGCCAATTGAGCTTCTTTTTCCATTTGTTTTTCAGGACGAAGTCTCTCTAATCTGGCTTTTAATTCCTCTTCTAATTTGGTCTTTTCATCTTTAGCTTCTGTTGCTAATGATTGATAATCCATTGTTAATTCAGAATCGGGTGTTTTTAAGTTTCCTGAAAATTTACCTCTTACTCTTGCCAGTGTTTCTTTTGCATATGCGGTAAACCATCTTCTAACCCATTGTTGTGCGGGTGTATTCAAATCTTCCCAACTCATCCCATACAATGGGATATCTGATGGTAATTTAATAATATCGGGATTATCCTTTAAACATTGGTCTCTATTGTCAGCGGTAACGTCATAATACCAATACCAAACACGACCTCTCATCATTGCGGCATTACCAAAGTCAAATTTACCACCAGGAGTATTCATTAAGTGAACTGCGTGTTTTCCGTCAGGTAATGCGGTTACCCTGTATGTTAAATCTGGTTGTATAATTCTTCTCTTAATGTTCACGTCTTGCAAACGAGCAAGAACATCATAAGCCGAGAATAACATATATCCTCCACCACCACCAAGTTGAGCAAATCCGCCAGGACCACCAATACCTGTACCACCTAAAAATCCGAAAGACCAAGGGTCAAATAAAATATTGTTTTCTTCTGCAGGTGAAAACCATAAAAGTTCGTTTAATTCACGACCGGCAGGAATTTCATAGATTTGTTGATTTGGAACTAATTCAATAAAATCCTTTTTAAGAATATATGGTCCACTATTTTGTAATCCAACAATTTTAGAATATGCATAAGTATATTTGGTTTCCCAATCTAATGACCTAGTAATCAGAGCGTTTGCAACTGATTGGGTTTCCATGTTTAAACCATATAACGATGTCCATTGTGATTCAATTAACCAATCTAAAACATATTGAGCGTAATCGTCAATTGATAGTTGTAACAACGAATCTAATTGTTCGTCTTCTAACTCAACACTTCTTAAAGGGGCACCTAATAGATGTTTAATTCTAGTGTAAAGTGCGCTTCTATTTGGTTCAGGAATTACAGACATACTTTTATTTTATAAATATCATCGTTATTTGGTTTTAGAAATCAAACAACAAATCCTGTTTAGGGAAATAATATCTACCGTCTTTTATTTCAGTATTTTTATTCCTAAAAATTAAAGTTCTAGCTTTATTATGGAATATTAACCAATCGGTTTTATATCTTTTAACATCACCGGTTCCGTATAATGTATAATAACCTTCTTCAGAGACAATTTTTTTAAAATCTTTAATTTGACCAGTTTTAACAGAATCCCCAATTTTTATTTTAATATCAATACCACCCAAAGCGTCCTCAACGTTACCAAGAGCTCCAATAATATCAACATTTTCTGTTCCAAATTTGGTTGCCAAATGTAACGCTGCGGAGTTTTCTGTTTTACCACCTTTGTCACCAGTACCTTTAACGGTTGACATCATTTTTAAAAAAATCGCACTATTCCTGTCAAATAAAATATCTTTAAAATATAACATCGCTCGGGTTAATCTTTCCATTTCTTTAATTTGGTCTTCAGGTGATAAATCATTAAAGTTAAAAGTTTTTCTTTTCTTTTGTCTAACTAATTCATTTATATCTTTAACTAAAGAACACATGTATGTGTAATTTGTGTTGACATAATTTATATTGGAACGACCTTTTTTTTCTAAATCATAGACACCCGACATTTGTCTTGGTCCGTACTGACCATAATCATACCAATGGTCAGGAAATAAATTTTTAAGAATTGAGTCAATGGTATCTCTATAAAGTTTTTTCGCCTTTGAATTGTTTGAAATCATAACTCTATATACTTCCTTTTCATCCGAGCTACAACCTTGAACTTTTTGTTCTTTAATTAGTCTACTTAACTCGCGAGACTCACTAATTTTTGTCTTTTGTTGACTATTAAATCTTTCATTAACATAATCCCAATCTACAACAGTCCAAAAGTTATTAATATATTCATCCTTTTTATTTCTATATTCAAGGTAGTATGCGTGTTCCCAAAGGTCTAACCCTAAAATAGGATATCCACCACCTTTAATGACATTCATTAATGGATTATCTTGATTTGCGGTAGACATGATTTTTAATTTTTTGTCTTTACCAATAATCAACCAAACCCATCCTGAACCAAATCTTTCTTTGGCAACTTTTACAAATTCTTTTTTAAATTTTGATATTGACCCAAAGTCTTTTTTAATTTGTAATAAAACAGGACCGTAAATCCTTGTGGATTTTGGGGTCATCATTTTCCAAAAAATGCTGTGATTATAAGAACCCCCAGCATTATTTCTGATAAATCTATTATATTGAGAAATATTTTTAATAATTTCTTCTAATGATTTCGTGTTTCCACGAGACTCTAAAGCTCCGTTTGCTTTATCAACATAACCCTTGTAGTGTTTGTTGTAATGGACATCCATAGTTTCATCGTTAATGAATGTCTTTAAAGAATTATAACCGTAAGGAAGGTCTTCAAATGGTATTTTTTTAATTTTCTTTTTTTCTTCTTCAGTTAGAGTATTTTCAATTTCCTTACGTTCAATAATTTCTTTTTCTATTGTGTTAATCTTTTGCACTAATCTTTTCATTAGTTTATGGCTTAAATGTTTATTAATATAAATAATCTAAAACAAATAATAATTTCATGTAAACTATCGTGATTCTAAAATACTTGTTAAAATATCCGACATTGAATCCCCTTTATCTTCAATATCACCCATGACAGTTTGAAAAATTCTTTTCTTTTTATTTAAAATATCATAGATAATACCTTCAATGTTATTGTCAAAAATTGGGTACTATACTAAAC
>Ga0099848_1000969_pt1 | contig 13402 bp, 23 predicted proteins | sample CB_VirMetaG_3_FD_78179 | JGI IMG/M metagenome (GOLD analysis project Ga0099848, IMG submission 78179) | Freshwater to marine saline gradient viral communities from Chesapeake Bay - CB_1508_1S Viral MetaG | ecosystem: Environmental > Aquatic > Marine > Coastal | place: USA: Chesapeake Bay... | reverse complement strand
CGTAAATCAATAAAACATTCTTACACACTAAACGGTCAAGAAACGTTTGAATATTTTGGTAACCACCAAATGCAATATCGCCAAGAAGGAAAAGAAGGTCGTCTTGTCCGATTCGGTTATTAAAATTTTTGATAATGGTTTCATTCATATCCTCGATGGTATCAAAATCACGCACCGAACCCATTGGGATTGAACCATCTTCATTTCTCCAAGATGTTGTTCCTCGCACGATATTTTTGTGAGAAAAATGAATATCCGAAGAGAAGAAGATTTCACCTTTTGTTGTATATTTCTGAAAGTATCCCATTTTTAAATCAACTTAATTTCAAACCTATCTATCATTTTTTTAATTGTTTCAGCGGGAACATTATGGATGTCTTTATTTCCATGACGATTTTCTACCACCAAAGAAACAAACGTGTATCCATATTTATCAGCTAATTCCATATAGGGGGTCATTTCCCATTCTTGGGTAAACGTATTTGCTACAACAATTTCTGGGTAATATTGTGAATTTAGTTGATTGTCCTTCATTTGTTGTTCAACGTTATTCCGACACCATTCATGAGCATCTTTAATTTTGGTGGGATTAAATTTATATTCACCATTTTGCTCAAAAAACTTATCAGCTTCGTGAATTACAAAATCCTCCCATATCATTCTTGCGAATGTACTTTTACCCGAACCCGGAATTCCGCGTAAACAAATAAGACGTTTGATAAAATTATTTTTCATTTTTAATTTCTTTACAAGTATGATAATGTGATTTCATATCTAATGAGAAATATTTCCCATCATGTTTAACCGCAGCAAAGGTACCATAAAGTTTATTATTTTCCAAATCTTCTTGATTTAAATATGCATCAACAAAGCAATGATTTTCTTCGGTGAATAATGCTTTAACCTTCATCCAATCTTCTCTATCATAAGATGAACCCAAATCATTTTCTTTATCCGCTTTATCAATTTCTTCCACATATTTTTCCCTATCAATTGGTTCGATATTAAGATACTGGTCAATTAATCGCCTAACCACCGTACCAACAACATATGTTCTTCTACCTAGTGCATATCTAAATGCACAAAATAGAATAATTTTATCATCTAAATCCATGTATTTTTATTATTTAATTTAGGACAAATATAAGAATAATGTTTAAAACCCAAACTTAAATTACCGTTCCTTGTATTGCCACAATGTAATAATACTGGTTATCTACCATATTTGTTTTTTCAGCAACAGTTCTAAGCCCAGAAATCGCACCTTCAGTTTTACCTTGTTTACTTAATAAATTAGCTTTTGCATTACTAAGTCCTTTATTTTTTGCAATATTTTGATCCATAGACCTACCTTCACCATACCCATAATTTTTATCGTCTTTATATTTTTCTGGGTCCGAATTTGATTCATTAATTAAACCCATCATGGATTTAATTTTTAATATTTGTTCAAATAGTTTCATTTTAATTTTTTTATTTTTTATAAGAACTATCAACATGGAATGTTACAGTATCATAATAAATCGTCTTAATCACTTTTTGTTTACTTGATGTTGTTAGTAATTTTTCACGCAATTCAGTTTTTAACTCAAGCTCTTTTTTTAAGGAATCCAGAACAAATTCTTTATGTTGTTTTTCTTTTTCAACTTCAATTAATTTATCATCGACCACCATAATAATAGAATCGGTCTTACTAATAAGTTCATCTTGAGCGGTTGCGTCTTCGTTATAAGGAGCATTACACGATAAGATAACACAAAAAACTAAAAAAATATGTTTCATTATTGTATTTTTTTTACTGTATCTAATAGCTTATTTTGTAAATCCTCAACTTGTTTTTCAAGAACCTCAATTCTTTTCTCTTGTCGTTCAATCTGAGATTTATATACCATTCTATTGTCAATGTAAAGATACATAATAGCACTTAATGACAAAAATAAAATACCCTTTATTGGATCTTTAAAAAATTCTTTTATTGATATTGGTAGTGTCATACCAATAAATATCAGAATCTTACAATTGTTAAATAATCATATGGATAATTATTCCTATTAATCATTTCTATTCTATTATTTGATTTTCGAATAATTTCCCAATCGTTACTAAGCAAATTATGGGGATATAAAGTAAATAATAAGAGAATTTCTTCTCTAATTCCATTATATCTAAGATACCAACTACCATAATGGTAATTTAGCGTTGAGGTATTATTACCATAAAAATAAAGTCTTTGATTCGTAAAAAACGATGTTCTGTCTATGTTTGAGTCAATAAATGTTTCAACTCTCCAAGCGTTTCTTGTTAATAATATATGTGTTGATGGCGTTATTGGTACTTCATAACAAGAAGTAAAAAATATAATAAAAAGAATAAGTAATTTTTTCATGTATTATGTTATTGTTTAAATACAAGAATATCAGAAAAATAATTTTTGTATTCAGAAACCCAATTTAATTTATATGCGGTAAATTCTGTAATTTTTAACCCGCTCAAATCACCTGTTTTACTCATGATATCATCTTTGCAATATTTGTTTACCAAATTTTTAAAATTTAAATCAATATTGTCCAAGTATAAATCAATTGCTCCAAACAAGTGTAAAATTTCATGAGAAACAACAGAATTTGCACATGAAACACCGTTCTTATGATGTTCATAAATTACGCAATATTCCAAAAAGTAATTCGACATATAAGTTGGATTAGCAAAAGCTCTTCCATTGTCTTTATGGAAAACAACACAAATTAAATTATTAGCACCAACACTTTTATATAATTCTTGAGGTGTATTATGGGTTTCATGAACAACTGTTTTAACAATGTTATGAATTCCTTTTTCAACTAATAAAACATCGGTTCCATCATATTCAATTTCTTCGTCGTAATCGCCACCGTATTTTTTAACTTCAAAACTAAATGTCTGATTATATTTACTAGCCTCTTTTTGAAGCCAACGCATATTTTCTTCGACCAATTTTAGTTTTTCATTTTTTTCAAAATCTCTCCATTCATCATTATAATTTGATGAAAAAACAACCATAACATGTACTTTACCATTTAATTTTTTAGCACTTTCACTTGCACTTTGAGAAAAGCAAATGTTAGCAATAAGAATAAAAATGATTGTTAAGTTTTTCATTGTCTTTTAATTTTAATAATATTAAACTTTAAGTAACATTCTTCTTGTGATTTAATAATTGTATTATTATTAGATTTAATTGTTAATTTATTTTTATTTTTATCATAAAATATACCAATAAAATCATGTTTATTTTGTTTTTTAACAAATATTTCTTGACCGAAATCTAATTCCGCACCACTATCAAGATATTCTTTAACTGTAACAAAAATATAATCCATTACTTTTTTTTTGCAAAGATAAAGAAAGTTTTTGAATCTGCAACATCAATCAACTTTTTTTATGTCATAAAAAAAGTTATCATCATCACCAGCACTCCACTTACTACCATTTTCACAAGAAAATTCTTTTGTTGATACTTTAAAATCAGGTATTTTAACGCCTGACGCTATTAAAGATTGATCATAAAATAAAACCCTATTATTTGGTTGTAACGTAAACTGACCGTTATCTAATTTAATGAGATTAAAGCTTTTATGTTCGTTTGGTGTTTCAGATAATGTATTATTAAACTCATTCGGACTTGAATAACAATTATCTATTGTAAGTAGGTAGTTACCCTCATAAAATTTTTTGTTTTTCATAAAAACTTTACACCTTAGACCCTTTAATAAAGATTTTTCTAATATAGAAATGTCATACGATAAACAATCCCATATTTGTAGATAATCTAAAGGTAATAACTCATCATAATTTACATCTTCTTTCCACACATAAGCGGATATTGGTAGTTTATCATATAAAGCACCATAATTCGTTAATAGTGATTCAAAATAAAAAGCACTACCCTTTATTGATTTAACGGAAACCCAATAACATGGTTCTAATTCTTTTTCATGACTTTTAAAGTCATATAAAAATTCCTTTCTAATAAAACATTGTATTGGGGGAATATTAGATATCAGATGTGGCATACCCATAAATATCCAACCATTTAGGTATTTCTCTTCCCTTCCAAGAGTGAAGATGTTTTTTACCTAACGCATAATATTTTCTATATGCGGTAATTGAGTCGTTAAGAACTTTAAACTCATCAGGCATTGCTTGTGGGGGTTCGGTAAACTCAATATCAGGTAGATTTGGTTCATTCTCAATGCACCACCAAATTATATCACAAGACTTATGTACCTTACCGTAACGATATGAGAATTCATTACAAATCGCCAAACCCAACTCACAAAGCCAACGATAATTGTTAATACTTTGTCTAACCCAAATTGAGCATGGATGATTTTTATGTGCTAGTTTATATGGTGCATTTCCACCACTCATCCAATGAGCGGAACATAGAAGTTGGGCATATTCCACACACATTTTAACAGCATGTCTATCAACATGTTGTTCGGCACATTTTTTTGTGTTATGTTCTAGATAAAAGATATTCATACCACAAAGGTACTAAAAAGATAAGATTATACAAAATTTTTAAATAAAATTATCTTTGTGCTCTTTGTTGTGCTCTTTGATCTTGCCTCTCTCTTCTTTGGTCTCTTCTTAAATCTTGCCTATCTCTTCTTTGGTCTCTTCTTGTTTGTGTTGGTTCGGGTGTGGTTGGTTGTTGTGGAGCAACAGTTTGTTTAGGTGCAACAGGTTGTTTTGCTGTTAATTCTGGCGTAATTGATTTATTTTGTATCGGCTCAATAGACTCAAGAGCTTGTAATGTCCTCCAAGTTTGCATACCAACAACACCATCAACTTTTAAATTATTTTCCTTTTGGAATTTCATTACCGCATTTTTTGTTGCATCACCAAAATTACCATCAATGCTTGCCTTACCTAAAGTAGTACCATATCCTTTAACATCTAATAACATTTGGAGTTGTTTTACAAAATCATTTTTGCAACCCTTTCTTAAGTAAATGTTTTTGGATAAATCTTGTTCTGATTTTGCACACACAATTGGCGCTTTTGCTACAGGAACCGATAATTTACCGTCTTGCTGATTTTGACTCATTTTAGTAGGACCGATAACTTTGTGACCAACAATACTTAAATCTTGATCTATTGGTTCATAAAATTTAGCATCATTATCACTATAAAATTCATCATTATTTTGTAGCGGTAATGAATATATTTTTGTATAGTTACCATCAGCGCCATCAAAAGTTATTTCCCAGTCATATAAAACTTTACCTGCATTTAGTTGGTCTAACGCGGCTTTTGTAACAATCGATTCTTCATTTATTAGTGAATTTCTTTCCGATAAAATAGCTTTTTTATGCATTTTTAAAATTTCACTCCTTTCCGATTCTGTAATAATAAATTTTCTCATTGTGTTGTTTTTTTCTATAAATATCATGATTTTAAAAAAAAAACTTTTTCTGTTGAGTTTTTAAAAAGATTTGATTAGATTTATAAAAATAAAAAAAAAATGAATACAGTTACAGCTAATAGTACCGTTAAAGTAAATTACACCGGAAAATTGGAAAACGGTGATATTTTTGATTCTTCATTAAATGAAGGTCGTGAACCATTAACCGCAAAATTGGGTATGGGTAAATTAATTAGAGGATTTGAAGCCGGTCTTGTTGGGATGACTATTGGTGAAACTAAATTGGTTGAAATTGAACCAGAGAATGCTTATGGTTTAATTAGAGAGGAAATGATTGTTGAGGTACCAATTGATAATGTTCCTAAAGGAGCTAAAGTCGGTGATATGCTACAGTCAATGACTAATAATGGTCCAGTTAATGTTAGTGTTATTTCAGTTAATGAGAAAACCGTTACTCTAGACGCTAATCATCCGTTAGCCGGTAAAAAATTAATTTTTGAGCTTGAAGTTTTAGAAATTAATTAATATTCTATTTCTAATAATCTGTCAGATAAAATTTCATTAAAATTTTGTTTATCGGGTAAAACTGTATATCTGTCATCCCGACTAAATCTTGGCATGTCTATTTCATTTCCCTTCATTTCATTAAACCAACACTCTAAGTCAACGGAACAATTATTTAAATAATTATCAAAATCATATTCATCCATACTTAAAATAAAATCGGATAAATCTACCGTTAATTTGATTTTGTCCCAAGACAATTTCTTAACAACACCATAGTCATCATATGCGGAAATAACTTCTTTTATAAGCCAACTATGATAAGCCTGATTCATTGCGTCAAATTCCGCAACAGCTAATGCGTTTTTAATTTCATCTAAGTCTAGATAATCTATTTTTTCAGTTAAATCCATGTCTTCAGTTTCCTCAAACATATTATTTGTTTCAATATATTTCTGAACAATTTCCTCAATTTTTGATTCATTGTTGTTATCAACATAATAATCCATAGTTGATTTTAAATCAAAACCATCATAATAACTAAACCATTCATGATAATCGTCGCCAAAAATATATTCAAATATTTTATCAGAATAATCTCTACCAACATTTAAATAACTCGCCGAATCAATCAAATTAATTTCAAGTGTTACCTTTAAATTATTTTTTGAGAAAATACCCTCTGCGCCAATATTTTCTTTTACAGAATTTGTTTGTTCAGCATCTAATACGATTCCAGTATCAATTATTATTAGATAACCGTCAACAGTTAGACTTTCAGGTAACTCGGTCACTTTCGGTGCAGAAACGTGTAAATTACCGTTAATCGTTAAATTTTCTGGTAACATCTCTAGATTGGGTAAATTTATAAGTAAATCACCCTCAAAAATCATATTATTAGGTAATTTACTTATCTCTGGAGTAACAATTTCATAATCATCAAACGAAAAAATTATTTCATCATAATTTCTTTTGTTAAGAAATTTATTAAATAATTTTTCATCGTCCTCTTGAAATACGTTCAATAAAATATTATCTGTGATTTTAACAGTATTTTTTTGTTCAAAAAGTAAGCGTCTATATTGAGATTCGGTAATTATAATTTTTTTACGATTAATCATGATTAATCCAACTTATTTTCCAACTTTTTAGTTAATTGGTCGATTATTGCACGATATTGTAAAAAATTTGATTTTGCAGAATCAATTGCATTTATTATATTATTCTTTTTACTTTGTGACATCTTTGAACCAGATAATGATGATTTAATCTTATCCAATTCGTTTAATATAGATTCATTTGGTTTGTCAACTTTATCTAGCTTTTTAAGAACATTTTTTAACGTATTGAGATAACTAAAATAATCATAGCCTTCTCCTCTCCAAACACCCTTCAACCCCTTTGCAATATTACCAAGTCTTAAGTTGGTGATGTCACTACCAATTGATGCTTCATTGATTAAAAGCTCAAGTTGTTTCTCTGTTATGATAATATTACTCATCGAAGTTTTTTATAATAAATATATCATAATCTTATATTATACTCCTCACAATTTGTTTTTATATAGAATTTAAGGTTTTCAATCATTTTTTTATAATCGATATCTTGCCCTTCTAAAATTTCATCACAACCAACCAAAATTTCACGAATCATTTCTTTAAAGATATCTTCCTTTGAGAATTGTTCGCTTTGTTTAATATCAATCAATTGCGATTGTAAATCATCACAATAATCAATAAGTTCTTGAACTTCAGGTTCGTTCAATAAATAACTTTTTTTCTTAAAAATTGAATGTATGGATTTCATCTTAATAACTTAATATAATAATTTTTTAATTCTGTTCGTTTCTTCAAATAATTGATAATTATGAACATAATTAGGTAATGATGATAATTTAATATCACCAACTTCAGTTTTATTTGTTTTTTTATTAACTAACCTAATTTTAATTATCGGGTCTTTAAGTAGTTCTTCTGAAAATCCTTTATCGTAGTCTGGAAATTTATTCTCAATTGTTATTTCTACTATTTCATTACTAATTTTATCATTCTTAAATCCTAATTTATCCAAAACGTCAGCAATTTTTCCAAAATATTCGCCGTAACCTTCAGATTCAACATCCTCAATTATACTCTCGATTACACGCCTCATTTCAGTATTTAGTTCAGCAGAATCATAATATTCATATTCTTGTAAGTCATATAAATCATCTCCACCTAAATCCGCCGATTCTAAAAGCTTAATTACCGCATCTTCAAAATTTGATATTGTTGGGTCTATTGAGATTATTGCAGTAATAAAATCATTAATATCTGTGATATTTATCGTCGCATATCTGCCATCATTAAACTCTAGCGGTAATTCATTATACGCTTTTAGCATTTCTTTTGCCGCTTCTTCTTTTGCTCTTTCTTCCGCACTAGCATGTTCTGACATGAATGCTTCAAAAATTTTATCATCAAAATCAAAATTTTTTAATATTTCCTCTAATTTTCCTTCTCTATCAATAGTATCGATATCTTTTTCTGGAACACCAACAAAAGTTAAGAGTTTAATCATTAAATCTTCTGTTTCAGTATCAAAAAATGACCACATACTACTTAATTGATATCTATTCCAACCATCATTATACCCTGAAGCACAGGATTTAACATATGAAAGTGCGTTAGGATTAATATCCGCAGCACTATAAACATCATCGATGTTTTTAACATCAAGCTCAATTGTATTATATCGACCTAAACTAACAGAAGTAATTAAATCACCCCCTTTATATTGATCTAAATCAACTTCATAGCTGCTATCATCATCTAATTTTTTTAGATTTTTAAAAAATTCATTATTTTCTATTTTTCTATTTAATAAAACATAATAACGTTTTAAAAGTTTTGGATTTTTCTTTTCTAAGAAAATAATTTGATTTGTACTTAATAAATGAGCATTTAAATTAACATAATATTCCAATAATTCAATTGGTGTTACCTTAAACATTGAATCTGAAAGTTTTCTCAAACCCTCAATATATTTTTTCTTTTGATTATATGTAAGAGAAGGATAGGTTGAGTTATTCACCTTATCTAATCCTTGCGCTTCTCTTTCTTCTGGTTTAACTTTATCGTGTTTGAAAATTTCTTTTAAATTTACTAATAGTGGTTCAATTTCAATAATTTGTTCCCAAGACATTGGTTTATCACCATCATTCTCCGCTGATGTAACAATGTAACCGCCCGTATTTGTTACCTGTATAACAAAAAAGAAATATTTATCTGATTTGTTTTTATTTTTGTTTTTCACAAAATAAAACGTACCTTCATTGCTTCCTAGTCTATAACTATAATATAAACTTCCTGTTTCTCTAGCAACACACCAACTAATATTTTTTCCTTCGCTTCCAGCTTGTCTTATTGACACACAAGATTGTGGTGAAGTACCTTTAGATATTTTTAAATTATCATCTTCATATATTGTTGTATCTCCAGATACACTAACAGCAGCATCGTCCTCAATATTGACTTGACCTCGCAAATAATCAACAACTTGTTCTAATTCCTTAAATGTTTGGTAACTATCAATATCTTTTCGTTTTTCAGGTGGTATTGAAATATTAATACCCCCCATCTCAAACGCTTTGGGATATTTGCTTTTTATTTTTTTAAAATATTTGAAATAATAATTAACGGTATCTTTATCCACACCGTCTTTTTCAGTGAATTTTTTAAATTGAGTTTTAAAATCCTCATTAATAAAAATTGTCGATAGTTTCATAATTATATTTTTTGTATACTATATAAATACTAAAAAAAAAACAATTCTTCCATATATTTATATAAAAAAGAAAAAATGAAAAATTTATTTATTTTAACAGAAGAAGAAAGAAAAAATATTCTTGAAATGCACCAAAATGCAACAAAAAGATTTTATTTAAATGAACAATCATCTACTGCGTTTACAATGAGTCAAGAAAGTGTTCCCGCAAGAGACTTTATTGCAAAAACATTTAAACTTTTTAAATACTCAACAATAAATAAACCAAATAAAACTTCCGAAGAAATTGTTCAAGAACTACAAAGAGCAAAAGCTGATTTAAGAAATTACACAATGAATCAATTAACAGAGTTGGCAAAAAAATCAAATATATCAGTTGATGCAATAAAGGCATTACAATCCGATTTGGTAAAACTTGCTGGTTTGCCTTTAAAGTTTAAAGATAGTAGTGGTCAAGAAAGAGATTTTGTTGATGGAAATTTAGGTACTAACACTGTTGATGCTTATTTAGACTATCAAATAAAAACGGTAAAAGGTAGAAAACAAGCAACAACACCAACAACAACTGTTGCTCCTGTTCAAAAAATTGGTGGGATGAAACCAACATACCAAAGAAAGTAATTATTCAAAAACAATTCTTTCTTCAATTACCATATAAACATCACCAACTTGTTCATCAATACCGTAAAGAGTGTCTCGTTGAACTCTACCGATTTTCCCATCAACAATAACTGTAAGAGTATCTTCTTTTTTTGTTTCACTTGGTGAAACCTCATCATGTTGCTTACCACAAGAAGCCATTGCAACAATTGCGAATACCGAAAGAATTACTTTTTTCATTTTATGTGTTTTTTAGTTGTTCAATGCAAAGATAAATATAAAAAACGAAACCACCAAATTTAATTTAAATTAATTTCGGAATCCATTGTTCTATATAAATTGTCTAGCAAGATATCGATTGTTCTAATCTTTCTCTCAAACTCTCTCTTTTCTTTAGGGTCGGTTATATTCCTACCAATACCAAACTTATCTAAAATTCTATTAATTTCAGATCTAAAATCGCTAACCAATTGTCTTCTTTCTACATTACTACTATTATGCTCAATTTCAACCAAATCCATTAACGCACCATCAGCATATTGGTCGGGCATTCCAATCTCAAGCAATATGGCAACAATTTGAGACGCAATTGATTCATCGTCATATTGTTCATTAATAATTCTTTTAATTAATTTAATTAAATCTGATTCAGTTAATCTTATTCTTTTTTTCATGTTTCTTTTTTATTATAAATATCTACCAGTTAGATAAACATATATTACCTCAGGAATTTTTGTACATGTTTGTGGATTACCCATAGAATCCCAACACTCAATAACCGGAAGTTCTTTTATGTATTTTTTAAGTTCTCTTGGACCGTTCTTTAGACGATTTATGATATAAGCTCTATCATAAATTCTTTCTGGCTCATATTGCTCATTAAGAACCTTATTTACAATTCTTTGGATATCTGATTCACTTAATCTCATTCATTATTAATTATTAATTTTATCTTTAACCAATCCGATTTTTTTACCCATTTTAACCATTTCAGTAACATTTCCACTCACACTTAATATTTTGTTAACAACGCTAACATTATAGTTATAAAAATCATAAAACCAATTATTAAAAGCAATTTTTGTTTGAATATCATCAAAATTAAAAACTGAATTCAATTGATCATAAATTTCTTGATTAATAAATGCGCGATCTTGTATCAACATAACAGCTATTTTATCTTCTTTTGTGTTAACAAAATTAGTTTCGCCATACATTTCATAAATTACCAAATCATTAAATCTTAAATTTATAAATTTGTTTACAAACTTTCGTTTTTTTAAAAATTCATTTAAAATATTATCCGATTCTTTTGGAAAGGGTATGACAACTAATTTCTTAAACAAGCCAAAGTTATTAACCCACTTCTCAAGACCATATTTAACAAAATCCGGAAATTCACCATAGAATTTTTTATCAATATAAAAGTTATCTTTACCCTCAAGAATAACAATATGTTGATTATCCTTGGTTACATAAACAAATCCATCCTCATTTTTAATTTTTATTAGGTCGGATAAAAAATTGGTCATATATTCATCCACCTTTGATGAATTATCATCTTGCTCATTAAGCAAAACATTATCCGTTATGACGGTTTTTAATATATTAACCAATTGAATCATACTAATAAATATACCATCACCATATTTAAAGATAGAATGAAGAATGAATTATCCATAATAATACCATGCAAAAATGAAAATAATTTATTATTGGGTACATTACATTTGTTAAATAAACAACATCAAATTGATGGCGTTAACATAATTATAGCAGATTCATCAACAGATAATACAAAGGAATTAATTGCGGAAATTAAATATAAATTCAATCTTCACATTGTTGATGGTGGATTACCGTCCATTGCAAGAAATAATGGAGCAAAACATGCGATGACACCATATATTTTATTTTTGGATGCGGACATGTTTTTATATGACAAAACAATTATAAAAACGGCGTTGGAAAAAATAAAAACAAAAAAACATGAATTATTAACCTGCAAGATAAGAACCAATGATGGGGGGTATAATTGGATTTATAAAATATTTGATAAGATACAATATATTTCCAAATTCATATCCCCATTTTGTTTGGGAGGTTTTATGTTAACAACAAAAGAAACATTTAACAGAATCGGCGGATTTAATGAAGATGCAAAAATTGCGGAAGATTATTTATATTCAAAAGAAATTAAAAAATTTGGAATATTAAATAAAAAAATTTATACCACCTCAAGAAGATTTAAAAATAAAGGATTCTTTTACATGTTAAAATTAATGATATTATCCTACTTAAATAGAAATAATAAAAATTATTTTATCGATGACAAAAATTATTGGAAATGAAAAAATGGAGAACAATTATAATGAGCGACCTTCATTTGGGTGCGAGACAATCAAGGACAGATAAAATCTTGGAATTTTTAAATGAAAATAAATCCGATGTATTAATTTTAAATGGAGATATTATTGATGGTTGGGCGTTAAAAACAAACGGGAAATGGACAAAAGAATGCACAAAGATTTTTAGAAAATTTATGAAGCGTTCAGAAAAAAATACAAAGGTTATTTGGATAAGAGGAAACCATGATGATTTTTTAAAGGATTTTATTCCGTTAAAATTAAACAATATTCATATTGTCAGGAAATATGTTCATATTGGAATTGATGGGAGAAAATATCATTGTTTTCATGGGGATGTTCTTGATTTTGTTATAATGGAAGCAAGGTGGTTAGCGGTTATTGGGGGGTATTCATACGATTTTATTATTAAACTAAACACATTATATAACAAGATAAGAAAATGGTTTAATCTTCCATATCATTCATTGGCTAACACAATAAAGCAAAGTGTAAAGTCAGCAATTAACTTTGTTTCAGATTTTGAAGAAAATGCAAAAGGATTAACAAAAGAAAAGGGTTATGATGTCGCGGTTTGTGGACATATTCACCAACCAAAATTAAATGCGGATTATATGAATTCAGGTGATTTTTGTGAAAACGCTTCTTGTTTGGTGGAAGACTACTATGGACATTGGCATATCATTTCATTATAATTAAAAGAAAAAAATGAAAAGAATCACATTCACCCCGTTTAATATTCGCTACCAACCACCTT
>Ga0099848_1000967_pt1 | contig 13407 bp, 14 predicted proteins | sample CB_VirMetaG_3_FD_78179 | JGI IMG/M metagenome (GOLD analysis project Ga0099848, IMG submission 78179) | Freshwater to marine saline gradient viral communities from Chesapeake Bay - CB_1508_1S Viral MetaG | ecosystem: Environmental > Aquatic > Marine > Coastal | place: USA: Chesapeake Bay... | reverse complement strand
TTGAAAATATATTTATATAATAAAAAAAAAAACATAATTATATGATAAAACTTAATGATATTTTAAATAAAATAGTGTCAGAAGGAGGTGCTGGGGGACACATGGCTCATCCATTTGATTTTGCAAACAGTGGAAAAGAATTAGTAGATACATTTGCAAAAGCCATAAAATCACTAAAAAAGGGTACGGGTAGTGTAAAAATTGACGGAGTTAATGCGAGTATTCGTTTAGTAAACAATCAATTTGTATTAGATAGAGGTAGTGCCAAACCATTGGATGTAAAAGGAGTTAGACCAGAAGATTTAGAAAATAGATTTGGTCCCGGTCATGGATTTCTAACTATTGGAAAAGAAGTAATAAATATTTTTGATGAAGCTATACCCTCAACAAAAACAGAATTAAAACAATTGGGTTTGTTAGATAATCCAAATATCATGTTGAATATTGAATATGTTGCTGGACAAACAAATGTAGTTGGTTATGGCGATATAGGAAATTTTTTAGCAATTCATGGATTAAAAGAAATTAAACCTGCCAAATTTAAAAAAGATGGCACTGTAAGTAGTAGAATTGCAAGTGAAATTTCATATAGTGAAAGTGTAATGCAATCTTACATTGATAATTTGAATAAAGTTGCAATGAAACATGGATTTAAAGTATTAGGTAGCGTAGATACAAAATTTAAATCTGAGCCTAATTTGGTTAAAGTATTGAATGAACCAATTACATTATATCCAAATGGAACTGAAGAAACAAAATCCCTAAAAGATTGGTTGAAGAATGTTACCATAAAAACTCCTTTAATTACTCGCCAACAATTTATTACGGCATCAAATAGTAAAAATATAAGTGAAGATTTTGGCGGACAAGATATTAATAAAATTATAAATGATACAATTGTTTATATTGCCACAATTAAATTGGGAGACGAAGTTTTGAAAAATGCCACAAGTGAAATTGGAGATTTAGAAAAACACGAAGGAATAGTTGTTAGAGATAAAAGTATTTATAATGGAGGACCGTTTAAAATAACCGGTTCTTTTATTATAAGAGGATTGGAAAGTCAATTTAAGTTAAAAGAATCATACGATTCCAATTTAGATATAATTCAATCCGCATTAGATATTGTTGGATTAGAACCAACTATTGGAACAGGTGCTGACGTAGCTAATGTCATTATATCTCTTTTTAGAGCCGCTAAAGACAAAACTTCCGACTCCAGAAAAGAACATTTATTAGATGCTGCTATAAGTGCTGTATCTATAATTCCCGCTGCCGATTTGGTAAAATTGGTAAAAATTAGAAAGTATAGAAAACTTGCAACAAAAACAGCAAGAGCTGCTAAAAGAGCATCAAAAATTTCTCCAAAATCTTATAATAGAGATACTTTATAAGAATAAAATTAATATATAATGTTATGAAAAAAACTGCTGGAAAAAGTAATTTGTCCATTATCAAAGACTATGTTAATGGAGAACGTCCATTTATACAAGTTGGTTATGATCCAAGTTTAGAATCATCTGATCGTAAAGAAGGAGAAGAGTGGGAAGACTCTCTTGGTCGTCGTTGGGTAATGAAAAATGGATATAAGAAGAGACTACCTAAGAAAGCCACTATTATTAATGAAAAACGATGTACATGTTGTAATATGGACACTCGTTGGGGTAATTACCTAGATGATCGTGTTTGGCCAAAAACAGGACTATGTTATGACTGTTTTATTGATAATGAAACAAAACTTAGAATTAAAGGAGTGTGGGAGGATTATAACAAATTAAGAGAATTAAAAAATGTTAAAGCATATCTGGTTGATCACAAACAAAAGTTTGAAGAAGCTAAAAAATGGTGTGAAGACCATAAAGATGATCCTGTTACATTTATGGAAGAAGATGGTTCCACAGAAACATGGGAAGGTAAACAGGATTATACCAAAATATTAGAAGATGTTACTGATGATCTAAAAAAAGTTAATGAAAGATTAAGTAATATTGATGACGAAATTTTGGAATTAACAAAAAAATGTGATGAGGCAATGTCAAATGAAACTTAAAATATGGTTTTTATTTGTATTATTTTTTAGTTTTTGTTATGGAAATGAATACTTTAATAACATTACAGGATTTGTAAATATAAAAATTCCAACTGGATTTTCATTGATATGTAATCCTTTGGATTCTGAAGATAATAGTATTAAAAATCTATTTGACCCTGAAAAAACAGGATTATCCGAAGGATTAATTATTTATAAATTTGATAACGAATTACAACAATACTCTATAAATATACTTGAATTTGGACAGTGGACAAACCCAGATGAACTATTGGAACCAGGAGAAGGAGCATTCATATTAAATGTTGGGGAAGAAACTACCATTACATTTACTGGAAATGTAAGATTTGGAAATTTGTCTCAAGTTGTTCCATCTGGATTTTCTTTACAATCTTCTCAAGTTCCTCAAACCGGAGAAATAGATTCTGACTTAAATTTTCCTATTGAAGATGGAGATATCATATATAGATACAATAATCAAATTGGATCGTATGAAATATATGAATATGACTTTGGAATGTGGTTTGACGAAGTGTTTAAACCTAATGTTGGAGAATCATTTTGGGTATTAAAATTAAATACTACAAATTGGAATAGAACATTCACTATATATTGACACATGTCACAAAGCCTAAGAGATATAATTAAAGCTGAATATAAGAAATGTATAGAAGATCCTATATATTTCATGAAGAAATATGTAAAAATTCAACATCCCGTAAGAGGTACGATAAATTTTGACTTATTTGAATTTCAAGAAGAAACGTTAAATAGTTTTGTAAATAACGATTTAAATATAGTTCTTAAAAGTCGTCAGATGGGAATTAGTACTCTTGTAGCTGCATATAGTTTATGGTTAATGACTTTTCATGATGATAAAAATATTTTGTGTATTAGTATTACACAAGAAACCGCAAAAGAAATTGTTACCAGAGTTAGATTTGCAAATGATAATCTTCCATCTTGGTTAAAAGTTCCGTGTGTAGAAGACAACAGACTTTCATTAAGATTAAAAAATGGAAGTCAAATTAAAGCGGTATCATCTGCTGGTACTGCTGGTCGTTCATCTGCGTTATCTCTATTAATTGTTGATGAATGTTTGGGAGGAAATACAACTATTGAAATTCGTAATAAGAACACAGGTGAAATACGAAAAGTAAATATTTCTGATTTGTTTAATAATAATGAATATACTTGATATTTATTAATAGAATTGGAAAAATATGAAAAAGTTAGATTTATCAATTATATATAAAAATGGAAGAATAAAAAAAGGAGCATTATCGAATGAATGGTATTATTTAAACAATTTACATCATTTACTACACGACATATGTGAATATACATCATTTTTAAATCCATATAATGTTTCGTTACGAGAACGAATATACTATATAGATAATAATATTAATTCTGTACAATTATGTTCATATTGTAATAAAAATAAACTTATATTTAAGCCAAATAAAATTTGTTTAACTCAAATATGTGGCGACCCTAGTTGTAAAAAAATTTTGACATCTATACGATCAAAAGATATGCATAGAAATATGTCCGATGTAAAAAAGAAAGATAGATCTAAAAAAATTTCAATTTCAAATAGCGGTTCTTTTTTAGAAAGATATGGAGTAGAAAAATCAAAAATAATAATTGATAAATTATCAAAGTCGCATACAGGAAAAAAACAAAGTAAAAAAACTATACGTAAAAGAATTGAGACTAGAAAGAATAATGGGTTAGACTGGCACACAGAAGAAGTAAAAGAAAAGATTTCAAGAACTAATCAAATAACTTGGAATTCAAATGAATACAAACTTAAGAGACATCTTATATATGACAACGAGTATAAAAATAAGATGTCTAATATAATGAAAAATAAAATATTGACTGGCGAGTTTACACCATGTATTACGAATTCGTGGACTAAGTGGAAATCTTATGCAATATTTAATGGAAATATTAAAAAGTTTAGAAGTAATTGGGAAGCGGTTTTTTGGTTGCTAAATGTAGAATGTCATTATGAAAAAATACGAATACCATACAAATTATCAAATAATGATAAAATTTATATAGTTGATTTTTGTGATGATGTTAATAGAATATTATATGAAATAAAGCCTTATTCGGAATTAAATTCTTTAAAGAATAGTGTAAAAATTAAATTTGCAACAGAATGGTGCAAAAAAAATGGATGGAAATATATCATTATAACTGATGATTGGTATAAGGAAAACGCAAAAAAGGTGGATTATTCAGTAAATCCTCAGTTGAAACATTCAATGAAAAAATTTATATGAGTATTGATTATAAAGATATAAATGATTGGGAAGTGTTAACACCTAATGGATGGCAATCATTTAGTGGTATAAAAAAAGTTAGTAAATGTAAATATGTAAAATTCATATTTAATAGTAAAAATATATTAATTTGTTCTATTGGTCATAAATTAAAAAGACACGATAATGTCTTTATTGATACCCGAAAAATAAAAAAAGGTACAAAGATTATCAGTAAAGATAATAATATAGAAATAGTAAAACAAAAGTTAATAATAAATGACGACATTGATTTATATGATTTAATTGAAGTTAACAATGGACATGAATATTATTCAAACAATATATTGTCTTCAAATTGCGCGTTTATAGATGGCATCGAGGAGATTTGGTTATCCGCTCAATATACATTAAGTACAGGTGGTAGAGCTATTGTATTAAGTACTCCAAACGGAGTAGGAAATTTCTTTCACAAAACATGGGTAGAAGCGGAAGAAGGAAAAAATCAATTTAAAACTATACGATTACCTTGGTATCTTCATCCGGAGAGAGATCAATCTTGGAGAGATAAGCAAACTGAGTTATCTGGAGTGAAAGGTGCTGCCCAAGAATGCGATTGTGATTTCTCGACTTCTGGAAATCAAGTTGTAAGTGTAGATGTATTAGAATTTTATAAACAAACTCATATAAAAGATCCCGTTGAAAAGCGGGGTCATAATCAAGATTTATGGATATGGGACTATCCAAATTATAGTAAAAATTATATATTAAGCGCCGACTGTGCTAGAGGAGACGGAGGAGATTATAGTGCATTTCATGTCATAGATGTGGAAACAATGGAACAAGTTGCTGAATATAAAGGGCAGCTTACTACTAAAGACTATGGAAATTTATTAGTTACTACCGCGACTGATTATAATAATGCATTACTTATAGTTGAAAATAATAATGTAGGATGGGCAACATTACAACAAATTATAGATAGAAATTATCAAAATACATTTTATAGCACAGCTGATTTAACCGTAGTTGATGTTGAAAAAAGTTATTCTAATAAACTAAATAGAATTGATAAAAAAATGATTGCTGGGTTTAGCACAACTACTAAAAATCGTCCTCTCATAATTAGTAATTTAGAATTATTTTGTAGACAAAAGCAAGTAGTAATAAAATCAAATAGATTATATGAAGAATTGAATGTATTTATTTGGAACGGTCCAAAGGCAGAAGCAATGAAAGGATATAATGATGATTTGGTTATGGCATTTGGAATAGGTCTTTGGATACGAGAAACAGCTTTGAGGTTACGAAATGAACAGATACTTTATAATAAAGCTATGATGAATAAAATAAGCAGGGTTGATTCCGGAATTGAAAGTAATAAAGATGTTCGTGATACGACTTCCTTGACAAATCCCATGAAAACTTGGGATTTTTCAACTGGAGGAGATATAAACGGAAAAATGGGTGGTAAAAAAGAAAGTTTAAAGTGGTTGTTGTAAATACTTATATAATATAGACAATTATGGCTGATTCATCATTTCAAGAATTAAAACAGAGATCTTTATTTGCTAGATTAAAAAGATTATTTAGCAATGACGTTGTTGTTAGAAACATTGGGGGGAAAAAATTAAAAGTAGTAGATACAGATGAAATTTTTTATGCTACTGATAGAAATAGTTTAAGAGATAGATTTAATAGACTTCGTACAACATCATATAATCAATACAGTCGTGATTTTAATCTCAGTTATCAAAGTAGTCGTACAGAGTTATTTAGAGATTATGATTGCGTTGGACCAGATACAGTAGTACCACTACCCGATGGAACTTTTCCCACGATCGCGGAACTTGCTGAAAAATATAAAGATAAACCTCAAGAAAGATTTTATGTATTTTCATATGATCATGAAACAGACAGTATAAAATTAGGTAAAGCATATCATCCTCGTAAAAAGAAAGGAAAACGTCAAGGATATAAAGTAACATTTGATAATGGTCAATATGTCATTGCCAGTCTTAAACATCCATTTATGATGCGAGATGGAACATATAAACGAACATTTGAACTTAGAGTTGGTGATTCTATAAAGCCATTTTATCAAAGAGAATACGGATATAAAAAACACGGTTTAAAAGATATCGTAGATTGTATAATTTTTCAAAAGGATGGCAATCAGAACATAAAATTGTCGCTGAACAATTTGATAGGCCTCTTAAAAAAGGAGAGGTTGTACATCATATCAATATAAATGGCGCCGATAATAGTCCAGAAAATCTTTTGATAATGGATTGGAAAGAACACAAAAAATTTCATTCTGAATATAATAAAAATGTGTTATGGGGTAAAGAAAATTATGAGAAACAACTAAATAAGTTGAGATCACATCCGAATTATATTAATAGAAATATTCATCATTGGAATGGGGAAAGAAAGGGAGAAAATAATCCATTTTATGGAAAAATACATACCGATGAATCAAATAAACAGAGATCAGATACTTTAAAGGAAGTATTTAAAAATAGAAATCAAAATGGAAATAAAAATCCAAAATATAGAGATGATATAACTTTTGATAATGTTAAAGAAAAAGCATACGAATATTATAAAGAATATTCTAAAATTAATCTTTGGGATTTTATTAAACATATACATTGTGATCACTCCACTCTTCAAAATCGTTTAAAAACAGAAGGACATGATTGGAAATCATTCAAACAAGATGTTGAAACAACATTGAATCATAAAATTATTTCAATAGAACACATTGGCGAAGTTGATGTATACGATGTAACAGTTGAAAAATATGAAAATTTTGCAACAGATAGTTGTTTCGTCTCGAATACAATGGACATGGACCCGATACTTGCATCTGCATTAGACATTTATGCTGATGAATGTACAACAAGAAATGAAATGGGAGATGTATTGAGTATCAGTTCAAACAATGATGAAATAAAAAATATTCTTCATAATTTATTCTATGATATTTTAAACATTGAATTTAATCTTTGGAGTTGGACAAGGTGTTTAGTTAAATATGGTGATTTTTATCTTAAAACTCATATTAGCCCCGAATATGGTGTGTACTTAGTTGAACCGATGAGTAGCTATTATGTTACACGAATTGAAAATGCTAATTTAGAAAATAGAAATTATGTACGTTTTCAAGTTAATCTTCCATATGGTAATAAAATAGAAGAACTTGAAAATTATCAAATGGCTCACTTTAGATTATTAAGTGATAGTAATTTCTTGCCATATGGAAAAAGCATGTTGGAAGGTGCTAGACGAGTTTGGAAACAATTAAGTTTGATGGAAGACGCTATGTTAATTCATCGCATTATGCGTGCTCCAGAAAAGAGAATTTTTAAAATTGACATCGGTAATATTCCACCAAATGAAGTAGATAATTATATGGAACGAATTATAAATCAGATGAAAAAAGTTCCATATGTTGACCAAGACACGGGAGATTACAATTTAAAATTTAATTTACAAAACATGGTTGAAGATTTTTTCTTACCTGTTCGTGGTGGAGATAGTGGTACAAGCATTGAAAACTTGTCTGGATTAGAATGGACTGGCACGGATGATATTGAATATCTTCGTAACAAAATGATGGCAGCTCTTAAGATACCCAAAGCATTCTTGGGATACGATGAGAGCTTATCAGGTAAAGCAACTTTAGCTGCTGAAGATATTAGATTCGCAAGAACAATACAAAGAATTCAACGAATAATGGTGAGTGAATTGAATAAAATTGCCGTAATTCACTTGTATAGTCAAGGATACAGAGATGATTCTTTGGTCGATTTTTCATTAGAACTTACAAATCCATCAACTATATTTGAAAAAGAAAAAATTGATGTGTGGAAGAGTAAGATTGAACTTGCTGGAGATATGCAAGATAAAAAGATGTTTTCTAAAAAATGGTTATATGAAAATGTATTTGGATTAAGTGAAAATGATATGATTGATCTTCAAAAACAACTTGTTGATGATGCTAAAGGTTCGTATCGTTTTAAACAAATTGAAGAAGAAGGAAATGATCCGGCATTAGAATTTTTAAAGAGTAAAGAAAAAGAAGAAGGTGGTGAAGGAGGAGAAGGTGAAATTGGAGGGGGAGAAGGTGAAACTGGTGCAAGTGGTGCATTAGGAAATATTGGAGGAGAAGAAACGGGAGAAGAAGCTGGAGGAGAAGAAGCTGGAGGAGAAGAAGCTGGAGGAGAAGAAGCTGGTGGAGAAGAAGCTGGTGGAGGAGAAGCTGGTGGTGGTGAATTAGTTACTCCATTATCTGAAAAGAAAAGAGATCAAACGGGCAGAAAAGATGCAAGAAAATATCCATTTGGAGAAGATCCATTGGGCACATTAGAACTAAATTCTACTCCTGATTTATCTGTGCGACATAAGTACAAAAATAATTCTCCATTGTCATTGAATGAATTAAATGGTCTAAAAACTCTATTAACTACACCCGATGAAGAAAAGGAAATGTTAAAAGAAGGAAACGAAAAATCTTTTATGGATGAAACAAATATAAAAGAATAGTATAAATAGTTAATATTTACCTATCTTTATTATATTTATTAATAAATAATATATGCAAAGGAAATCTAAACATTCTAAGTTTAAAAATGCTGGTATATTGTTTGAACTACTTACCAGACAGATAACATCGGATATTTTGTCTGGCCGCGATGAATCGTTTACTAAAAATTTAATGTTCAAATATTTTCAAGAAGGAAAAGAATTAGGCAAAGAAGTTCAATTATACAATTTTTTAGCAAAACAAAATAATAAAGACACATCTTCAGCTGATAGAATTTTGAATGTAGTTTTACAAACTCGGTCTAAGTTAAACGAGCGTGTTTTAAATAAACAAAAATACGATTTAATAAAAGAAATAAAAGAAAAATACAACATTGAAGAATTTTTAAAAAATAAAATTCCAAATTATAAGTTATACGCATCAATTTACAAACTTTTTGAAGATGCATCAAATAAAGAAGGTATAAAATTTGATTTGGAAGAATTAATGAGTGCGAGAGAATGTATCATTGAGAATATAACAAAAGAAAAAATTTCTCAAGAAAATACAATGGATAATTATGAACGTCAACCAATTGATGTTAGATTAATTGCTTATAAATTTTTAATAGAAAATTTCAATAAAAAATATAATAATTTATTACCAGATCAAAAGAAACTACTCAAGGAATACATAACAAACATATCAAATTCAAGTAAATTCACAAAATATGTTAAAAGTGAATACAAAAGAATTATAGATATATTATCTGAGAAAAAAGATTATGTAGAATCCGATGTTATTAAAATTAAAATAAACGAAATTATAAGTCAATTCTCTTCTAAAAACTTTTCCGTTAATATAAAAGAAAACCAATTAATTTCATTGTTAAATTCATATGAATTAATTGAAGAATTAAATAAAATTAATGAAAGCAAATCTAAGAGAAAAGATTAAAAAAATTATAGCTTCTTATTTAAAAAAAGAAGCAACTACTTCAGCCGCAGTGCCTGGAGTAATGACTCCATTTGCTTTTAGTAAAAAAGGTGCTAGACCAGAAACTTTAAAACAAGGTGGATATTCACTTGCAAATGTATCAAAACATAAAAGTGATATGGATGAAAATCAAATGTATAGTGAACCTTCATATTCAACTCCATCATTAAATATAGAGCCTGTTCAAACTTTTAAAAATAAAGACGGATTAGTACAACATAATGATCCAGAACTAGATCCCAATTTAGTTGGATTTAAACAAGGACAACTTCCTATGACTGAAATTTCTTATAAACAATTGTTTGAAGGAATCAATGGATTGAAATACGAACAAGAAAACCAACCCATTGGCAATCCCACTTTAAAACAACCTGCCGATCAACAAGTCAATCAAAATCAAATGGACTTGAAATCTTACGATATACAAACAGATTTTAGTGATTTTGATAGAAAAATGAAAAATTCTACAGAAGAATTAAAAATTAATTTACAAAAAACTATACAAGATAAAATTTTAGGTAAAAAAGTAGTAGTAAGAGCCGCAAAGGGATATAAACAACCAGAAGCAGATTATACAATTAATGTCACCGGAGTAGCTATTGATTATTATTATGATAGATATGTGATTATTATAATTGGCAGAGAAGAAAATAAACAAAAAGTATCTAAATTTTTTGTAAAACCCGGTTTCAAAATTAAAATTTTAGGATCAGCTTCTGGATTAAAACCAAAAGATCAATATCAACTTTCTAAATCAAGAGCTTTAGTTGAACCACAAACATCAACGGGTAAAACTAATACTGTAACCGGAGACGAAGAAGATGAAACTCCTACTCCAGAAACTCAATCAACTCCAGAAACTCCAGAAGAAAAGCCTCTTTCTGAAATGAGTTCAGTTGATGAAACTTTCAAAAAACATTTAAATTTAACAAAGAATAAATTAAATATATGAAACAAGTATTAATTGATGTAATACCATTTGAGTTTAAAAAATCATCTCTTAAAGAATCTATCAGAGATGGTAAACTCATCGTATCCGGTGTATTACAACGAGCGGAAGCAAAAAATCAAAATGGTAGAGTATACCCAAAAGATATTTTAGAAAGAGAATCTCAAAAATACTTAGAGAATTTTGTAAAACAAAGAAGAGCCATGGGAGAATTAGATCACCCAGAAAGTAGTGTGGTTAACTTGAAAAATGTAAGCCATAACATAGTTGATATGGGATGGGATGGTGACGATTTAGTTGGCACAGTAGAAATACTTCCAACTCCAAGTGGTAATATTCTTAGAGACTTACTTAACTCTGGAATTTTACTAGGTATAAGTAGTCGTGGACTCGGAAGTGTTAAAAAAGATATGCATGAAGGAGCGGATATCGTCCAAGATGATTTTGATTTAATTGCGTTTGATTTTGTTTCAAATCCAAGTACTCAAGGTGCATTTATGTATCCTCAAGGAAAGATAAACGAGAGTGTTCAACAACCTCAAATTATAAATCCATATGCAAATATGGAACGAATTATTCACAACATATTATCCGAACTTTAAAAATCTAACAAACTTCTTATATTAAGAGATATATTTATAAAAAACACTATGAAATTAAAATATTTATTAGAAAATTCAACGGAAATTGCATACGAGGCTCTTACCAAAGAAGAAAAAAGAAAAATGTATGAATCTATAAAATCATACAATCAATACCGTGAGTCTTTAAAAGCGGAATCCGTATATGAAACGGCACAAAAAATCATGGAAGCTGTTAATTTGGCAGAAAGATATGCTTTAAAAGAATGTGGGGATTGGATGGAAGCTAAAATGATACAAAGGGACATGAAAGAAATAAAGAAATGTGCTGCTGATATGTATGCTGAGTCTCAAAAGATGCAAGAAATTGAAAAGAAAGTGGAAATGTTTTATGAACAAATAGGAATGAGACTTGAAAGATATTTTGAAATTGCTGATAAAATCAAAGAATCTCCTCAAACTCAAGATAGTTCAAGTGATGTTAGTATTGCTTCATCGGAATAGAATCTATATATTCTAAAAGTTTATTAAAAGTTTCAAAAACATATTTTCTTGAAGTTTCAATAACATAACCTTCGTCAGTTTTATAGACGAAGGTTTTCATTTTTTCATTTTCTAATTCTAAGGATGGAATTTCAATTTCACAATACATTTTAAAATCATCATCCATTCTATATCCCATTTCTCCTAGCATATCTAATTCTGTAAAATCCCATCCATTGGGATTATCCAATTCATCAAGTCTGTATAGGTTTTCTTCGTATCCACCTAAACCTGGGTTATTTAAATGATTTAGTTTTTTATTTTTTATGTTTTCCATATTAAAAAAATTTGAGTTGGAATTTTGTGTGTTTTCTTCATACCGTACAATGTATTTGTAATCATTCCCTTTTGAAGAATTTATATATTTTTCAAAATTTTTATTAAAATTATATGCCATAAGAGTTAATTCTTTCAATGAAATCAGATAAAATCTTTGTTTTTTCCGAAATATTTTTGTCATTAAAGTTATTACTTAATGTGTAAAAAATATCTTTATCGGGTTTATCTGGATATGTTATTTGAATGAAAAGACTGTATTTATTTACATTTTTATCTTTATTATCAATTAATTTTTTAAACACAAATTTTTTTGTGGTTCCATTACTAAACAATTCAGCTACTATTTCATTTTTATTTTTATTTAATAAAAAACTTGTTTTTCCAAATCCAGCAAAATTATCTTGTTTACTTTGAAAAACAATTAGTTCTTGTTTATCAAATGGAATTCCTAAATTTTCATTTAATAAATCGTTGAATGATTTATCTTTTATTTGTTTGAATTTACTTAAAGTATATTCTCCTTCTCCATCTTCATTTAACTTTGTAAAATCTTTGACAGTTTTAGGAGATATAGATTTTGCCATTTGACGAACATTTTTTGATACTTTTTTAGGAGAGACTTTTCCCTTTTGTACTGCTCGTACTAATCTAAATAGCTTTGCTTGTTTTTCACTTGATGCTGGCATATATCAATAAATATATATTTTTTTTATATTTTTTAATTTTTAATTATATTTATATATCAAATACACTAATTGTTTAGTGTTAACGTAAATTTATCTTCTTTGGAGTTCTTCAATAGCTTCATGGGTGTTTACCCCATATCAGCCACAAATCAAGCAAGGATAATATTAATCACACGAGTGATATATTAAACGAATGCGTAGCCAATGCAAAAGCTGTACGTGAATCTGCATTAGCCAACGCTAAAACATTCCTTGAAGAAAACTTTGCTTCCAGTGTCAAGGAAATGTTTGCAGAAAAATTAAAGGAAGAAATGAATGGAGTTGAAGAAGAAGCTGATACCTCCAATATTGGAAGTGGAGACAATGTTTCACCTTCTAAAGATGCATGTGACAACACAGTATCCGCTGGTAAACAAGAATTCAATCTTGAAGAAGGTGGAGAAGAAGAAGTTGAAAATGAAGAAATTACAAGTGATGACTTGGATGAAATTCTCGCTGAATTACAATCCGACACTG
>Ga0099848_1000962_pt1 | contig 13431 bp, 16 predicted proteins | sample CB_VirMetaG_3_FD_78179 | JGI IMG/M metagenome (GOLD analysis project Ga0099848, IMG submission 78179) | Freshwater to marine saline gradient viral communities from Chesapeake Bay - CB_1508_1S Viral MetaG | ecosystem: Environmental > Aquatic > Marine > Coastal | place: USA: Chesapeake Bay... | reverse complement strand
CTGTATGGCCGGAATACGATGATAACCTGATGTCAGGCGATGTCGAGGTAGATCCGAATGCGCCGATACAGGTAGGGCTGGACTTTGGTTTGACTCCTGCTGCAACCATAGGCCAGCGGCTGTCTAATGGACGGTGGATCATCCTGCATGAGATCGTTACATTTGACATGGGATTGGAGCGTTTCGGGCAGCAACTACTGTCTGAACTCAATTCACTGTTCCCCAAGAATCAAGTGCTAATCTGGGGCGATCCTGCTGGTATGGCTAGAGATGCCATCTACGAGGTAACTGCGTTTGATTACCTGCGTACACTTGGGCTAAAGGCAAATCCTACTGCAAGCAATGATTTCAAGGTGCGACGGGAAGCTGCTGCCGCGCCAATGCAAAGGCTGATTAACGGTAAACCTGGCCTGATTATCAACCGGAACTGCAAGCTACTGCGTAAATCTCTGGCTGGCGGATATCATTTCAAGCGCGTAGCCATAGGTGCCGGACAGGAGAGATTCAAGGATTCACCAAACAAGAACGAACATTCACATATTGGTGACTCTTTTGGCTACCTGATGCTAGGCGGCGGTGAATATAATCGGATGACAAAGACTAGAAGTTACGGCGCAGCGCCCATCCAGGGTGCCGTTGCCAAGATGGACTTCGATGTATTCTCAACTAATTAGTTCAATTAATGAACTGATAAGCAATCATAATGGCGTAGTTATCCTGCCATTTGCAGAAGAGCATTTCGGTCAGATACAGATTTCACAATCTGAAATTATATCCGCTTCAGCATATATCGACACAAAAGCGATGGTATTGAAGCAGGATGCCATTGGTATTTCATTCACCGCTTTTATGTATGGCAACCCTGTAGCCATATTTGGCTGCGTACCTATCTGGCATGGCGTTGGGGAGATGTGGTCCATACTGGACAATAGATCCAAAAAGAACGCTATCTCATTGACTAAGATAGCTTTTAAAGTATTGTATGTCATAGAGCAATACTTAATGTTGCATAGATCTCAAATAACTGTTAAAAGCGCCGATAAGAAAGCTGTTAGATGGGCTATGGCTTTGGGGTTTAAGAACGAAGGCACTATGAAATCTTATGGACCTGACGGTTCTGATTTTTACATAATGGCGAGGACTGCAAAATGAGTGGAATTTTTGGTGGTGGTGGTGGTGGAGATGGCGGCGCGGCTGCTGCTCTGGCTCAACAGCGGGCGCAGACTGAAGCAGAGCGTAAACGACTGCAAGAAGAGCAACGGACAAGTGCGGAACAGATGGCTGGCCGTCGCGCATCGAGGTTGCGTGGTGGCTCGAGGCTTCTGCTGTCTGAGGCGCGTCTGACGCCTGAGACTGGTATTACGGAAACTCTTGGTTCTACTCAAACCAAAGTATGAGGTAAATATGGAAGCCAAAGAAAAGATGCAGCGTAAGGTCAAGAAAGTCATGCGCGAGTATAAGTCGGGGAAACTCAAGTCTAGCAGCGGGCAGAAAGTAACCAGCCGAAAACAAGCAGTAGCTATCGCAATGTCAGAAGCTGGTATTGAAAAAAAATGATAAGAGAATGATATGGGATTTTCTTTAACGCCTGATTCCTGCGCTGGCAGCGCAACGGCAATTACTCCTGCTGATATTTTTATTAATATCATGGTAAGCAAGATGCTGCCTGGTATAGTGGTTACGGGAGATTATCTTCTTCTTGAAAGCGGAGATCGTATGCTTACTGAAGATGGTTTTTATTTGTTGCTTGAATAATGGCTATCACTTACGTATATCGTGAATCCGAGAACCAGAAAACACAGCTTGTCGCTTTAACTCAAAAGGATAAAGATGGCAATCAGGTGCTTTCTGGTTCCGACTTTCCGGTAATCATAGTTAATACAAATCATCATAGGTTACATGAGGGCCGTGCTTTTGTTGCTGAACATCTGATTAATAATGGATCGACATTAGCGGATCAAGCCACTATTGATTTTGTTTTTGCTTGCCCTCTTGGGATTTATCCTCATGTAACTTTATCTGGCTCATGCGGCGGTGATGCTGAACTTTTCTTTTTTGAGGGTACTGTTAGTACAGGAGGCACGCTGTACACACCAATCAGACGAAACAGATCAATAGTTGCTTCTAGCAATGTTGCTATGGTGTTGAATCCCACGATAAGTTCTGCCGGAACAACTCTTGTTTCTGATCTTATTGTCGGTGGTGGCAAGACGAAAACTGGTGGTGGAGAAGGGTCTGGATTGGAGTTTGTCATGAATCCTTTGACAAATTATATGGCAAGGCTAAAAAATGTTTCTGGAGCGCCTCAGGCGGCGCATCTGGCAGTGGAATGGTATGAGTAAAAATCGCATAAAAGATCCTAAAGGCGGTTTGACTGCTTATGGTCGGGAGTATTTCAAGCGCAAGGAAGGTGCGAACCTAAAGCCTGGTGTGAAAGGCGCAGCTGATACTCCAGAGAAAATGCGTAGGAAAGGAAGTTTCCTTACCAGATTTTATACAAATCCTAGTGGTCCGCTAAAGAAAGAGAACGGAGAGCCGACTAGGCTTGCTTTGGCAGCAAGAGCATGGGGAGAACCAGCGCCTACCAATGCTGCTGCGGCAGCAAGACTTGCCGCAAAAGGCAGGGCATTACTAAAACGCTACGAAGCGAGGAAGAAAAATGGCTGAGATGATGAGACTGAAACCAGAAGATATCCTCAAGCGGCATGACATTGCCTTGCGTCGTAAGGATGATTTCCGTGACCTGTATGACGAGGCTTACGAGTTTGCATTGCCGCAGCGCAATCTGTATGACGGATATTGGGAAGGCAAGGTAGGCGGGTCAAAGAAGATGGCCCGCGTGTTCGATTCTACCGCCATCAATTCTACGCAACGCTTTGCCAATCGCCTGCAATCTGGCATTTTCCCTCCGCAGCGTGGCTGGTGCAGACTTGAACCTGGTCCAGATATTCCTTTTGATCGCAAGTCAGAGGCGCAGGCGGCACTGGATGTTTACACCGAGAAGCTGTTTGCTACGCTCAAGCAAAGTAACTTTGACATTGCTATGGGCGAGTTTCTCCTTGACTTAGCTGTCGGCACTGCTGTAATGATAGTACAGCCTGGTGACGATATCAACCCGATCAACTTTATTCCTGTTCCGCAATATCTGGTTGCATTTGAGGAAGGCGCAAACGGTCAGGTAGATAACGTATATCGCCGTATGCGGCTGAAGGGCGAATCTATCCAGCAGCAATGGAAGGACGCAAAGATTGATGGCCGTCTTGCGGTTATGATCGAGCAGAAGCCTACCGAAGATATTGAACTGATAGAGGCTACTGTTTACGACATGAAGCGTGGTGATTATTGCTACCACGTTATCCACAAGGATACGAAGTCTGAACTGGTCTATCGTCGCATGGATTATTCGCCGTGGATTGTTAGCCGGTTTATGAAAGTTGCCGGTGAGATCTATGGCCGTGGTCCGCTGATTACCGCACTGCCTGACATCAAGACGCTGAACAAGACGCTGGAACTGCTGCTGAAGAATGCTTCTCTGGCAATCACTGGCGTATATACCGCTGCCGATGATGGTGTTTTGAACCCGAACACCGTTAAGATTGTTCCTGGTGCTATAATTCCAGTGGCGCGGAACGGCGGTCCGCAAGGGGAGACTTTACGCCCGCTTCCGAGAGCAGGTGACTTCAACGTAAGTCAGATCGTTATTAATGATCTTCGCATGAACATCAAGCGCATGTTGCTCGATGAAAGCCTGCCGCCTGACAATATGAGTGCGCGATCTGCTACAGAAGTTGTCGAGCGCATGAAGGAACTTGCTCAGAATCTTGGTTCTGCCTTTGGCCGTTTGATTAATGAGACAATGATTCCCATTGTCAGCAAAACTTTGAATGTCATGGACTCTCGCGGTCTAATTGATCTGCCGCTGAAGGTGAATGGTCTTGAAGTCAAGATCTCTCCGGCGGCTCCGCTGGCTATGGCGCAGTCTATGGACGAGATCAACAAGGTCATGCAGTTTGCTCAGATAGCGCAGGCGGCTGGACCGGAAGGCCAGATGTCGCTCAAGGTCGGTGAGATGATAGACTTTGTTGCCGAGAAACTTGGTGTGCCTGCGCGTATTAGGACTTCTCCGATGGAAAGGATGCAACGCATGGAGCAGGCTGCTGTAATGGCTCAACAAGCCGCACAAGCTGCGCCTGAAGCTGTACCGGCCATGATTAAGGCTGTTGCCTAATGGCTGGTTGGGAGGACTTAGAGCACGCCAACGTAGACATCCGAGAATCATCCCAATCCAGGGATGACTTGGATCGTCTATGCTTGCGCGTATTAGGAACAGAGGATGGCAAAAAGCTGGTGTTATGGCTGCGCCAATCCTATCTTGAGCAACCAGTTGCCTTGCCTGGTTCTGCCTCTGACTATGCTTTCTACCGTGAGGGACAGAATAGTATTGTCAGGGACTTAGAAGCAAGGATATCTCGATCTTTAGACAAAGGAAACCTGTGATGGAAACCCAAGAAAACCAACCCAGTAGCGAAGGCGCAAGCCAAGATGCTGGCCTATTGGACTCTGCAACAGTAGCCACGCCAGAGGATCAGGGCCAGCAGGAACCTCAAGCTATAGAACACCGCGCTCAAGATGCAAATCAAGACGACGAACCGCTAGAAAGGCCAGATTTCTGGCCTGAAAACTTTTGGAACAAGGACAATAACGAACCTGACCTGGAAGGTATTGCAAAGTCATGGATGGATCTTCGTAAACAAATCAGCCAGGGCAAACACAAAGCACCGGCTGACGGCAAATACGATACCACCGCGTTTGGCGGCATCCCTGAGAATGACCCTGTTCGCCAGCATGTGCTTGATTGGGCTAAGGAATTTAACGTAAGCCAATCGGCTTTTGACTCTTTGATCGGCAAGGTAGTCGAGATGGGGGTTCAAAATGTGGAGCAGTCCACCAGGACTGTGAAGCAGGAACGTGCGGCATTGGGGCCGAATGCAGATTCCATTATCAAAGGCATGGTTGATTGGGCTTCTGGACTGGTCAATAAGGGCATCTGGGGTAAGGATGACTTTGAGGAATTCAAGGTAATGGGCGGAACCGCTAACGGAATCAAGGCATTGATGAAGTTGCGTGAATCCTATGAAGGCACTAGAATTCCTACAAGTTCAATGCCGGTGGAAGGCGCACCGAGCAAAGAGGAGCTGTACCAGATGGTCGCAGATCCAAGATATAAGACCGATAATGCTTATCGGACAAAAGTAGAGAAACTATTTCTTAATACGTTTCAATAACTTAGGCCCCGTTTAACGAGCCGCTTGCGCGGCTCTTTTTTTTTATGTATAAGGCGTCAAGGCTAACTGATTAGTATTTTTTATCAGCCCTTGCCGTGGCGGATGCCAACGAGTGGTTGCCGCAAGCAACAAGCAACTGGCCCTGCGACGCAGGCTTACCGGCGCGAGAACCCATATTAACTACGAATGAGGTACTAAAATGAGCGTTTCTCTCTCTAACGCCTTTGTTACCCTCTTCGACGCGGAAGTTAAGCAGGCTTATCAAGGACAAGCCATGCTGGTTCCGGCGGTTCGCCAGCGTCGTGGGGTTGAAGGCTCGACTGTGAAGTTCCCGAAAGTTGGTCGCGGTGTTGCTACGCTGCGTGTTCCGCAAACGGATGTTACGCCGCTGAATGTTTCGTTCAGCCAAGTGACCTGTACGCTGCAAGATTGGAACGCGGCTGAGTACAGCGACATCTTCTCGCAAGCCAAAGTCAACTTCGACGAGCGCCAAGAACTGGTGCGCGTGGTTGCTGGCGCGATTGGCCGTCGTCAAGATCAGTTGATTCTGTCTGCGCTTGACGCTGCCAGCACGAGCTACACGGTCAGCAACGATATCGGTGGTACCGATACGAACATGAACGTGGCGAAGCTGCGCGAAGCCAAGCGTCTGCTTGATTCGAACAACGTCCCGCCGCAAGATCGTCATATCATCATTCATGCGAATGGTCTGGCGAATCTGCTGTCGGAAACGTCTGTGACGAGCAGCGACTTCAATACGGTTAAGGCACTGGTTCAGGGCGACATCAATTCGTTCCTGGGCTTTAGCTTCCATGTGCTTGGCGATCGTAGCGAAGGTGGCCTGTCGATTGATGGTTCCAGCGACCGTCAGTGCTTCGCGTTCCACCGCGATGCCATCGGTTATGCGGAAGGCATTTCGATGCGGACCGAAATTAACTACATCCCGGAGAAAACCTCCTGGCTGGTTAATGAAGTGTTCAGCGCCGGTGCCATTGCCATCGACAATGAAGGTATTGTCGAACTTACCTGCCGCGAATAAGGAGATATAACATGGCTTTTTCTAGCACTGGTCTGAACCTTGTCGCTGGTTCTAAGGCTGGCAATGCTCCGCAGATTTGGGCTTATCAATCTGCTGATGCAATCGCCACCGTAAATACCTCCGGCTATTTTAATGAAGTTGCGTCGCTGATGAAAGTTGGCGATCTGGTGTATTGCTACGATACGGCTACCCCGACCGCAAACCTGGTCGTGGTCCTGTCGAACACCGGCACCGTGGTTGACGTGTCTGACGGCACGGCAGTCACTGTTGCTGATGCCGACTAATAGCGGTATCGAGTATATGTAACGCAAGGGATACCGCCATCAACGATGGCGGTATCCCTTTTGTCATATCTGGAGATGAATAATGGCTGCTGGTGATTCAGCACTATCAATATGCTCTGATGCGCTGCTGATGATCGGGGCCAAAGCTATTTCGTCGTTCAACGAAGGAACTGACGAGGCAAATATTTGCGATAGGATTTACGGTGATATCAGAGATCAGGCACTGCTAGTCTATCCGTGGTCGTTTAGTTTTAAGAAAACTCAGCTTGCACAGTTGGTGACTACTCCTACCAACGAGTATCGCTACGAATATCAGATGCCTGCTGACCGTATTGCTGCTCCCAGGGCTGCATATAATACCTCAAGCATTGGCGCGTATCCGATCAACAATTATCGGATTATGGGCGAAAAGCTGTTGACCAATGAACCAACCATTTACGTAGATTACCAATACTCTGTTCCAGAGTATGAAATGCCAATTTACTTTGTACAGTTACTGAAGTACATGATGGCATGGCATCTGAGTATGCCTATTACTGACCAGACTGACAAGGCGCAATATTGGCAGGGAACGGCAGTTGGATCTCCGGCGGAGAATGGTCGCGGCGGATATATGCGTGTTGCGATGAACATTGACGGACAGAATCAGCCGGTCAATTTCATCAAAGATTTCAGCCTGATTGCGGTGCGTAACTAATGACAAGATTTGTCAACATACAAACCAATTTCACCAATGGTGAATTAGATCCGCTGCTGCGCTCCAGGGTTGATCTGAAGGTTTATGAGAATTCTCTTGAGACTGCGTATAACGTAGTTTGCCAGCCGCAGGGTGGTATTCATCGCCGTCCTGGTCTGCGATATCTATATGGCCTGCCTAATAGCGGTGGAGACAGTGCTGCTAATGGATTGAGGCTTGTTTCTTTTGAGTTCAGCACTGCCGATAGCTACATGCTGTGCTTTACCAATAATCGCATGTATGTATTCAAGAACGAAGCACTTGTAACCAACATCAATGGTAGTGGCAATCCATATCTCAGTATGGCATCCGCTGTCGGATTGACTGGTGCAAGGCTAGACACAATCTGCTGGACTCAGAGTGCTGACACGCTGATTATCGCCCATGAAGATATCAATCCAGTAAAGATTGTGCGTGGCGCGACTGATGCTGATTGGACTGCATCTGCAATATCGTTCGATAGCATACCTAAATACGCATATACGCCAGCCACAAGCAATCCTGCATATACGCTTACGCCTAGTGCTGTATCAGGAAAGATTACTCTGACGGCAAGCGGCGCTTCATTTACTGCTGCATCTGTAGGGCAATATATAACCGCAGTTCCGCAGGGCAGGGCTAAGATTCTGCAATATGTAAGCACCACGGTAGTCAATGCTGTTGTTGAGTTCCCATTCTTTGACACATCTGCTATTGCTTCTGGAGATTGGACCTATGAATCGGGTTACGAAGATGTCTGGTCAAGCGGTAAAGGCTGGCCGAAAACGGTCACGTTCCACGAAGGCAGGCTCTACTTCGGCGGCTCAAAGTCGCGTCCGTCAACAATCTGGGGCAGCAAAGTCGGGCTTTTCTTCGATTTTGAAGCTACTGAAGGATTGGATGATGACGCTGTTGAAGCGACGCTAGACACAAATACATTTAACGGTATCGTTGACATTACCAGTGGCAGGGATCTTCAGGTATTCACCACTGGCGGTGAATTCTTTGTACCGCAATCTGGTCTTGATCCTGTAACTCCTACGAATTTCTTTGTCAAGACTGCTACAAAGAATGGAGCAAAATCAGGAATCAGGGTACAGGGAATCGAGAATGGCACTCTGTTTATCCAGCGTCAAGGTAAGTCACTGGCTGAATTCTCTTACACTGATGCACAGGCGGCATATATTACTACCAAGATTTCATTGCTGGCAGGACACTTGTTGCGCGGTCCAAAGCGCATGGTGTTGCGTAGTAGTGTTGCTACTGACGAGAATGATCTGCTGATGATCGTAAACGGCGAAGATGGCACGATTGCCGTGTTTTCTTTACTTAGGGCGCAGAATGTGATTGCGCCGTCTGAGTATGATACTGATGGTGATTTCCTTGATATCGGCGTTGATGTAACCACGATATACACTGTGGTCAAGCGTAGCATTAATGGGTCAGATGTCTATTACGTCGAAGTGTTTGATGATGATCTTCTGACTGATTGCGCTGTCACCGGAGGCGCGGCTGCATCTGGTAGCGTCAGCCATCTGATTGGTGAGGAAGTCAATCTATTGCTTGATGGTGCCGTACAAGATAACGAGACTGTGCCTGGTGGCGGAACTGTGACATTCCCTCGGTCATCGACTACATCCTATGAAATTGGCCTGCCATTTACTGTGCAGGCTGTTACGATGCCTGTGGAGTTGAAATTGCAGACAGGCACCAGGATTGGCTTTAAGAAGCGAATAGTGGAAGTCAACGCGATCCTATATCAGACGCAACATCTGAAGATAAATAATATTTTGGTACCTATAAGAACTCTTGATACAGAGGATATCTTAGATAATCCGGTTCCTGAGTTTACTGGTATCAAAACCTTGCATGGCATTCTTGGTTATTCTCAGGATGCGAAAATTACTGTGTCACAGGACATTCCTGCAAAACTGACGCTACTTGGTCTTGAGTACAAAATAGCCACACATCAGGGAACATGATATGGAATATGTTGCTATAGCTGCTGCTGTTATGGGTGCTGTTGGTCAGGTTGAAGCTGGCTATCAGCGGCGGCAGCAATATAGGCTGCAAGCAGAGCAGACGAGACTTCAGGCTGAACAGAAGGCTCTTGAATACACCCGTCAAGGTAATGCGGTATTGGACCGGATTAACAATGCCAACGCTGCTGCTGCTGCCAGGGCGTATGCCGGTGGCACGATGGGATTTGAAGGATCTTCTGCGCTGGTACAGGCGGCTACCGAGCGTCGTGGTGGCCGAGAATTACTGCTCACACAAGAGGGCGCGGCATCTGCTCGACGTTATGGCTTTACGCAAGCGGCATTGTTTGAGCAGGCTGGTGATACAGCGGTGGCTGCTGGATGGGCAAATGCGGCAATGAGCATTGGAACAGCAGCATACCAGTATTCAAAGATTGGTGGGCCTGGTATGACGCAGCCTCCGGCACCAGTTGAAGATAGAAGCACTGTTCCAGATATGGGCGTATAGACCATATAGATTATTAAAGGCACAAAATAATGGCCGAATTACCACGTTATCAAATGATGGGCATTCCTGTTCCTGGGATGCCACAGCTTGATTTTGCAGCGCAACAAGAGCGGGCAAGACTTGCCGGTGGACTTTCTGAGTCTCTTAATCGTATATCTCAGTTTGCATTCAAGGAAGCGGCCAAAGAAGCTGAGATCAAAGGTATGCAGTATGGCGCTGAAAATCCTGTAACGAAAGAGCAAATTTCGGAGGCGATGAAAGAAGGTCGTTCTCCGCAAGAATTGTTGCAAGAGCGTGGTACAGCATTTGGTGATGCCGCAAGAGCAGTTCAGGTAGCGCAGCTTAGGAATGAGTTGGAAGTAAGCGCACGTAATGATTTCTCCACCATTAGTGCTGGAATTGAGGCAAATAAATACACAAACATCAATGACGTTAAATCAACCATTGATGGAATTACTGAAGGTTATGCCAACGTCATTCGTGGTCTTGATCCTGTTGCCGCAATCAGATTCCGGCAAAGCGTCACTGTCGCTGGAAATGCTGTTTACGCAAAGGCAGCGGATCGTGTAGCAAAACTGAATACCGCAGCAATTAAAGATTCCGCAGGAGTTGCGCTTCAGGCTACGACATCAATCATCTCTGATACTTTTGCCGTTGAGCCAGATCAAGATAATGTTATGGCTCGTGTCGCTCTTGAGCGCAAGCGTGTTGCTGATATTGCGCTGCAAGTAGGAGATCCTGCTTTTTACACTTCAACAATGAAAGACTTTGATAAGAAGTTGATTAAATCAATGTCAGATCAACTTATCAAGTCTGGATTAAAACCTGCTGATGCTCTTATGGCTATAGATAAAGGCAACGTAGGTAATATGAGTAGTCTGCTGAAAAACAGGGTTGTCGACAAAGAATTGCTGAAAAAAGCATATTTATCAGATCTTGGTGAGCAAGTGCAGGTAATGGAGCGCACAAAGAAACTGGAGGAAGATAAACGTAAAGATAAAGGTCTTTCTATTAGGATGGATTTTTATTCCGGCAGGATTACAGGCAGTGTTGCAATATCACGACTTCGCGCAATAGGCGATATTAGCAGAGAAGAGTTAAATTCTATTATGAAGGGCGAGGCTACCGGCCCTAAAGGTAGCGATGAACTTATTGGTAAACTTGAATCTCTTGCTGACAACGGCCAGATTGGAGAGATCAGTTTAGATTCAATGGCAAATTCAGGGCGGATTAGCTGGAAGCAAGCTAATGAACTAAAGAGAAAAGTAAGGAATAATAATACTGATATGTCTCGAGCAAATGGATATATCAATAGCAGTTTGGGTGTTCCAGATCCATTGACGCCTGGCTTTAATACTGAACGAGAAAGATCCGCTAAAGCAAGGGCTGAACTGGCAAGGCGTGAAAATGAGGCTAGAAATCAAGGGTTGGCTTTTGACGCATTTGCTGTGGCTAATGAAATAATAAAGAAAACGAAAGATACTGAAAGTTACAAAGTGCAACAGGAAGCAAAAGGTAATCTAAGGAAAATTCTTGATGGTTCTGGAATAAAATATAACGAAGATTATACGGACGCAAATCTTAAAGATATTAATGTTAAAGATCCTTCTGTAAGGCGTAAAATTCTTCGTCTTAGTAAAGACGCCAGGGGCGAATAATAATGGATGATCTTGAAACAAGATATACGCAGTATCTGCTGAGCGGGATGAAGATAGCATCTGATGCAGATATTGCAGCAGCAGAGAAACCGGCAGAACCGGCTAGGTTTTCTCCTATGTTTGGCGCTGCAACAGAGCGTCCTAAAACTGGTGCTGTTGAAGCTGCCGGTACGGTAGGGACCGCTATTGCTGCTAGTGTTCCTGCTGGTCTTGCTGGGATCTATGAGTTTATTAAGACGCAAAATCCTGAATCTGCTGGACAAAGAATTGATGAGATACAAAAAGCATTGACTGCCATACCGCAGACAGAAGAGGGCATGAAGGCTCTTGAATCTGTTGGAAAGTTCATGCAGGCACTTGGGGTTACTGGAGAGATTGCCGGAGATGCTTTCTTTAATATCGCGCAGAAAGCTGGCGCTGGTCAGGAGGCATCTGCCGTCGCCGGAACTATAGGCAATATCTTTGCCGACCCGCTTAACCTGGTGACTCTTGGCACTCTCAGTGCTGGCATAAAAGGCGTAAGAACCGCTGCTGGAAAAACTGTCGCCAAAGTGAAACCAAAGAAAATAAAAGCAAATAAAGATATGACGGAGCAACAATAATGGCAATAAGTGATCTGAACCAGAGGATTGATGACCTTGCTGCTGTTGCTCCAGAGGCAGAGAAGTCTCCGTTAAAACCTGATGTTGGTCCTGCTGAAGTATTAATACCGCAGGAAGATCAGCCTGAATTTGAACCTGTGCAGGTTGCTGGTTTAATTGGCCGCACAGGAAAGATTATCAGCGAAGTTGCTAAAGCGCCTCTTAAAACAAAGCGTCCAATAATCAAGGAAGATGTCGGTGTTGTCAATCCATATACGGTCATCAAAGAGACAGATGCTACAAAGATTGGCCCGACTAAGGAAGAGCAAGCGGTACAAATGGCACCGGCTATGCCCGCTGCTGGAGTACCTTCGCCAAAACCAGGTGAAGTAAAAACTGTCTTTAATCTTAATCAGATAAATGACACGGATAGCTTTAAGCAATTTATTGAATCTACTGCCAGGGCATACGGCGCTGACAAGATTGAAAAGATCTCGTATAAGGAAATTGCAGCCAAAGCTGCTGAAGATGGATACGATGAAGCATTCCTTGCTAAAGTAATAAATCCAGCAGAGAAAACTAAGGCAGATCCAAAGGAAGCATACAAGATGCTTCTTGCCTTAACTGATGCTGGTAAACGTGCATTTGATCTTGCTGAACAGGTAAAGCAGGCAAAGATCAGCGGAACTCTTACTCCTGAACTGGCTGCCGAGTTTACTCAGGCCATGTCGTTGGAGGGCGTTCTAATGAAGGCTGCGCGTGGTCGGCAGGCTGATATCGCTAGAACTCTTGGTATTTTCTCACAAGCGAGGACCGCTACCGCAGAGCGTGGCGCAATGCTTGACGAGATCATGCGTAGTTCTGGGGGCATTGAGTCAGTACATGATATGGCATCCAAATATACGGCGCTTGATAGCAGAACCGCACGTGCTGGTATGTCTGAAAAAACTCTTTCTGGTCGCGCTGTAGATGTATGGTTAAGCACATGGATCAATGGCTTGTTATCAAGTCCTATCACTCATGCTAAGAATATTTCTGGAAACTTGTTTTTTGGTGCTTATCAGATTCCAGAACGTGCGATGGCATCCATCATAGGCAAGGCACGTAACTTTGCTTTTGGTGGAGAAGAGGCAATCCAAATGAATGAAGTCTATTCTCAGTCTATTGGATTCCTGCAAGGCATGAGAGAAGGTCTTGTTATTGGCGGCAAAGCATTTGTAAAGAATGAGCCTACAGATGCTTTCTTGAAAATAGAACAAAAGAAAGTTGGGTCAGATACATTTGACTTTGACTTTGGAGATAGCTTAACAGGTAAAGCATTGTCTGGTGCCATAAAGTATTGGGGTAATTTTGTAACAATGCCTGGTCGCGCAATGATGGCT
>Ga0099848_1000960_pt1 | contig 13458 bp, 13 predicted proteins | sample CB_VirMetaG_3_FD_78179 | JGI IMG/M metagenome (GOLD analysis project Ga0099848, IMG submission 78179) | Freshwater to marine saline gradient viral communities from Chesapeake Bay - CB_1508_1S Viral MetaG | ecosystem: Environmental > Aquatic > Marine > Coastal | place: USA: Chesapeake Bay... | reverse complement strand
TTTACCTGTATGGTGAGCAATGATGACAGCTACATTAAATAGTTCTATCAGTTTATCTACACGAGAAAGCATTTGATGTATCTCTGAGTTAGAGTTCTCCTCTCCATCAAAGAAGTTAATGATAGGATCGATCATAACAATGTCAGGTCTGTGATAATCAATACTTTCTGCAATAGCATCTATGTCTTTGTCTTTCATGAGGTTCTTTCGTAACCTCCCGGAAGCAATCAAGTTTGCCTTGCCTATCTCCATCAACTCTCTGTCGTGCATGAACGGTTGATAATACATATCAATCCTTTGCTTTAAGAATTCATGAATGATCTCTGCTTGTAACCACATGACCTTTAGTGGCCTACTGAATTGTTTGTTCATAAACTCTGTGCCTGTAGTTGCACTAGCAGCAAACGCTCCGAGCCAATGAGATTTACCAATCTTTGGTTTACCCAAGAGCAACACTCTTGATTGTTGAAAGACAAATGCATCTCCCCAAAACTGTTCGATGCGAGATGGATCCATGCCGTCCCAAAAAGGATCTGCAAAACTTTTGAGTCCAAGCGGATCTCTATCTTCCGTGCTTACTTTTACTTGAGGTACATCTTCGGTAATCTCTTTGAGTTCATCGGCAAGTTGTATTTGCCATTGACTTGTCTTCCAATTTAGTATACCTGCTTCGTCATCTGGATTTCTTTTCAAGTGCCCAGTGCAAATGCTGTTTACGGTTTGCAATACTTCTTGCACACTCATAGGTGGATTGTTGTCTTGATTCCAATCCAATGACTTGAGTAGAACTTCACGCATACCCCAACCTTCTAGTATCCATTTGCCTACCAGTCTTGCTAGCGTATCGTTACGCATGCCACTCTCTACACCATCTGTTGTTAGCGGTGTTTTCCGTTCAGAGTCTGTGCGTAATGAGTTATTGAAATCGTAGATAGCATTCAAGTCTTTACTTTCTAAGGAGGGAAGGTCGTGTATATCATCAACAAGAACGCCATCTACGATTTCAAACTGATAACGATCAGATGGAGAGACCATGACATAACCGCCATCGCCTCTCACATCTAATCTACCTGTGGTGTTTCGGACTTTTAATTTTGGATTGATGCTATAAAAATAATGATAGCCACCACGAGGTGTTCGTTGTTTTAAAAATGTTCTAGTGACTTGTCCAGATTCTACAAAGTCACAAGCTTCTTGAGTGTCTGCATCTAGTACTACAAAGTTAATGCCAGTGATAGCTGCCCAATTACAATTAGGAAATCTTTTGTACCACTCTTTGATCTCTGCAAGGGTTGGTTGTTTAGTTATATAGTCAGCCCACTTTACTCTTGGAGTCTTAGACCAACGCTTGGCTAAAACTTCTTCGGTCTCACCACTGTGTCTGTTTCTAAAATAATCTGGAATGTTATCTGTCTTAGCACCACAAGGTATGAGATGAAAGTTATGCTCATAAAAAGAAACCAACATCTCCTTGCGAAGATTGTCTTGTATGTCTGCTCCAGTTCTATCAGCGTTAAATTCTATGCCCATCTATTTCTCTACTGGTCCATAGATACTTTCCCAATCCAATGCATGGTTGGTCATCTGAATTAATTTCTTTGCTTGATTGACTGAGGGTTGCCGGGTGTTGTACTTCCAAGATCTAATAGTTGCAACCGATACTTTTAAATCTTTAGCAAGGTTCTCCTCACCTCGCTTGTTTATATAATCTTTTAATTCCATGTCTCTCCTTTAAGTGATGTGCCCTGCGAAATAAGGAGGACGCTGATAAAGAAACAGCGCACAGAGCACATCAAAAGCAATACTAAATTACATAATACAAAAAGTAAAGAAAATTGTTGACAAACTTTTTGGAATGTTTAGAATTCATATTGTGTGTTTTTAAAAGGAACTATTTATGGAAGACAAAACAAACTATTCATCCTGGCCTTTAGACGATCTTCTTAAATTAAAAAGAGGTAATCTTAAAGAACAAGAAGAATTAAGAGAGCAAGCAAAGACTATTGACTTTGCAATCAGTAACCACCCAGATATCGCTGAACAAATTCAGTTGTTATCTAATAGCGGTGGATCAAAAAGAATACAACTAAACGGATTAATACCAAAAGATATTAGGGTCCAATATAAAGTTACTAGAACTTGGGATCAAGAATATTTAAAAGGTATTAGCAATGACATTGGAAACTTTCCATTTAGGTCAGAGTTTGTTGAAGATATTAGAGCCTCAAAGAAATTAAAAGATAACGATCCAAATACTTGGGAAGTTATTGAAAGAGGATTGGTAACCAAGATTAATGAAAGACCTTATATATCTTTTATTGATCCGCTTAAAACAGGAGAAGAGGAGTGAGTATATTGGAACAAGTACAAACAGGAATAAAAGTTCCAGCATTAAAACTTAATATCGCCGGGACTGATGGCATAGGTAAATCTACCTTTGCATCTAATGCACCTAAGCCTATCTTTATAAAGACAGAAGAAGGTACAAACTTTATTGATACTAATTCTTTACCATTGTGTAAAAGCTACGATGACATTGTTAAACAATTGCAAGCTTTGTATCAGGAAAAACACGATTACAAAACTGTAGTCTTAGATACCACAGATTGGGCAGAGAAACTAGTTCAAAAGAAAGTATGTGAAATACATTCTATTAAATCTATAGAAGCTTTAGGATTTGGTAAAGGCTACACAGAATCAGCTGAGTTATTTCACAGACTACTACAAATATTTGATTTGCTAAATGAGAAGAAGATCAATGTGATCTTGCTGTCTCATGTTGCTATACGAACTTTTAATGATCCAGAGCGTGAGCCCTACGATCGTTGGGAGATGAGTCTACACAAGAAGATATCATCCATGATAAAAGAATGGGTAGACTTTAACTTGTTTGCGAACTACGAGGTATCAACTCGTACTAGTGGACAGGGTTTTAATGAAACAACTAGAGGTGTGTCTTACGGCAAACGTAAGTTGTTTCATAAATTCAGTGCAGCTTTTGATGCAAAGAGCCGAGTTAACTTAGGCAATGCGCCTTTAGAACTTGACTGGAATGCATTCATGACTGCTTTCAAAGAATCTATTAAATCTAAACTAAAGGAGAAAGATAATGTCTGATGATTTATTTAATCTGAATTTAACGGAAGTCGAAGAAAAGGATTCCGATTATGGACCTATGCCAGCCGGTGATTATGAAATGGTTGCTGCTGGATGGGAATCTAAAAACTCTAAAACAACAGGACACAAAATGCTAAGTGTCACTTACGAAGTTGTTGGACCAAAGTATGCAGGTAGAAAAGTTTGGGAAAACTTTATGCTTGAAGGCAATGGTCTAAATGTCTCTAAAGGAAAGCTAAGAAACTGGAGAAAGGCCATGGGCATGAACCCGGACTTAGAAGCTTTCGGTTTAGAGGATCTTGAAAGCATGATGAATGTGCCCTTCAATGCTAACCTCAGAGTTGAGGAAGGCAGAGATAAGGGCGATGGTACGAAGTGGGAGGACAAGAACGTTATCGCTAAGTTTTTAGCTGGCGGTAGTGTGTCTGCAGCGTCTTCCCCTTCCCCATCTACAGCTTCATCATCTGACGATGATCCTTTTGATTGGGATAAATAATGCAAGTTGAACAATACAACTACCAACACCTGGATAAAACAATCTCTAGATTGCAAGGTGATATTAAAGGTGAAATTGTTTGTCTTGATATACACCAAACTATTAAGCAAGGTATCGTAGATATCATTGATAGGATGGCTGATAACCTTAGAACTGAAATAACAGAAATTATTTCAGGGAGAGAGGAAAACTAATGTTCATCGCAGAGTTAGAGAGATTAACAGAAGAAAATAAAAATCGTTTTAATTCTGTCGATGAACTTTCCGAGCGAGTAGCCAGTAAAATGCGTGGCCTAGGATACGCTTTGGCTACTCCTCGCCTTGTAAAACAATATGTTGCAAGTTATTTGAAAGCTCAGGGGAATTCAAAAACTTATAACTTAGATAATTATATAACATAACAAGTCCAGAGGTATTCAATTCACTATCCCCCCTTGTGAAAACTGTATGCTGAATACCTCTGGCATTTTTTGGAGAAAAGATATGTCAATAGATAAAAGAGAGGCGAAAGCCCTCATCAATGTAATGGAGTCTTTGCTTGATTCGTTAGCAACTAATTTTGATAGTTTGCCTACAGCAGTCGATAAGACAGTAAAAGATGCTAAACTAACTTTATTAAACGTAGATATAACCGATGAAAGACAAAGAAAATTCCTTAAACTTTTTAGATAAAACAACCTGCGAAACTGTCATGGAAGACATGCAGTATTGTATAGATGATTGGTCTAGAAGGGATTTGGATACACGTGCAGCAGTCGTAACTCTTACTAGGTTTGCTGTTGATTTGGCATTTAAATATTCACATACGCCACACGATGCGATGCAGTTGCTTACAACGGTAGTCTACGATAACTTAGAATCTTTTGAATCAGATGAGTTAGCTAGACTTTTGTCGCACAGTGATGTACAAAAGACTACAATTCATTGAAGCTAAGATATTACCAACGCAACGCTATTGATGCTCTTCACCATTGGTTTGAAACCAGGCCAATAGAAGACCATGCATTAATAGTACTGCCTACTGCAGCAGGAAAGACGATTGTCTTTTCTCATTTCATCAAAGAAGTATTAGCTAAAGATCCAACTGCTAGGTTCTTGGTCATGGCTCATAGAAAAGAATTAGTATCTCAAGCAGAAAAGAAACTCAAGACAGTATGGTCTGACGCTCCTACCGGGGTGTTAGCTGCTGGCATGAAAAGGTTTCAGCATAATGCTCAGATACTTATCGCCAGTCGTGATACGATCGCCTCAGATAAACGCTTAGAAAAAGTTGGAGCATTTGATTACATGATTGTAGACGAAGCTCACAACGTACCTCCTAGTTCTTTTACCAGATACAAAAAGATCATTGATACCTTGCAAGAAAGAAAGCCTATGAAGGTTATGGGTTGTACTGCAACACCATATCGTATGGGACAAGGATATATCTACGGCAATAGGAAAGATCATTTCTTCAAAGACATAGCTTATAGTGCAAGTATCCCGGAGCTGATCCAAGCTGGATATCTTTCTAGGTTGTCTGCATTTGCTGTGAATGATGATGCCATCATTGATGCAAGTTCTGTAAGTGTTAAGTTTAAAGGCGGTGACTTCAGAGAAAAAGAATTAGAAGAAGTTGCAATGGTTGACACCACTATTATAGAAGTGCTTAACGATTGGATAGATAATGCGTATACTAAAGGAAGAACAGCTACTGTATTTTTCTGTGTATCTGTGTTGCATGCTGAGAAGATGACTCAGTATTTGAAACAGTACAATATCAGTGCTGCTTGTGTCACTGGGGAAACGCCCAGCCAACAGCGAGATCAAATACTTGCCGACTTTGAATCAGGCAAGCTACACGCAATCTGTAATGTGGGTGTACTCACTGAGGGCTGGGACGCACCGAGGACAGATTGTATAGCATTACTCCGCCCAACACAAAGCATTGGACTCTATGTACAAATGTGTGGCCGTGGCATGAGACTTCATGACGATAAAGAAAATTGTTTACTTCTAGATTACGGCGAGAACATTGCTCGTCATGGCTGTCTAGATGAAGTGCAACCTGGCGAGGAACTTCCCGGAAGATACAAACCAAAGATTTGTTCTAACTGTAACAGTATTAATTCACGATCCGCTAAAGCATGTATTGAATGTGGTCAAGTATTTGAAGCTACACAATTCAAATCTTTGTGGACCAAGAAAGAAAGAGATGCAGCCAAGCGAATCAAAGCAGACAGGCAAGCTGTGTTATCTGACGAAAGAATGGCAACCATGCCAAAGAACAAACAAGTCATCGACATCTACGCTACAGTATCCAAGTCACAAAACGGAAACGAGTATTGTCAAGTTATCTTTACAGTTAAAGATGAATTCTTTCCAAAGAAAATGCCATTGATGTTTGGTCATCCAACAGCACATAACATGGCTGTTAATAAATGGAAAAAGATTACCACTAAATGGGGATCGCCTACCCAACCATGGATGGCAGCAGAACTAATTAACAATGGAGCGTTTGATACAGTCTCTGAAATACTTGTACAAAAACAAGGCAAGTATGAAAACGTTATAGGAATTAAAACTAAAGAGAATAAGGAAATACTATTATGAACGACATCAATCATTTACTAGACGATGTAGAAAGAAACCAAAACAACCATCAACGTTTTTATTTGGGGATCAGTCAGATAGGAAATCCTAATCAACGTTTATTGTGGATGCGCTGGCGTTGGTTAATGCCAGACGATATGGAACCAAGAGTATTACGTTTACTTGATTTGGGTAATGTTGTTGAAGATCATTTGATAGCAAAGCTTAGACAAATACCTAACGCCGGGATCTTTGATGTTGATGAAAGAGGCAGGCAGTTTGAAACCAAAGCATTGGGTGGTCATGTCAAGGGACACATTGACGGTGTGGCTAGGAACTTGCCGGGGCTAGATAAGAAGTATCCATACTTATTAGAATTTAAAACAGCTAACGATAACAGATTTAAAAACTTAAAAGATCTTGGTAGCTATTGCGAATGGTCCGAAGAGTATGCTGCTCAAGTACATCTTTACATGGGCTTATTTAATTTTAAACACTGTATTGTTATTGTTTATAATAAAAATAACTCAGACTTATATACAGAGATAATTGAGTTTGATAAAATCGCCTTCGATTCTTTGATGGAGAAAGCAAAGAATATTTTACTGGCAGAAGCTCCACCTGATAATTACATCCCGGAAACGGATTACCGTATCAAAAGCTTTATGTCTCCAGCACAACAGTCTGCTTACTTGGGTAGGACATTGCCAGAGAATATACATTGTAGATCATGCAGGTTTGCCAAAGTTGATTTAGAAAAATCTAATGGAGCCTGGTATTGCAATAAACATGAAAAGCATATACCAGAAAAAAGACAAACTATGGGATGCAAGAATCACAACTACATACCAGAGTTAATTGATGCTCATGTTATGGAAGTAGATGACGATAAAGTTTTGTATCAAAAGGGTGATGTTCAATTTTATAACGTAGAAGAGAACTCAAACTGTAGAGGAAAGAACTATTACTCCAGCAAAGAACTTATAGAAGTATTTAACACAGGCGATCCAATAGGATTTATCAAAGCTATAGATGGGATAAAAAATAAGTTTGATGGAACAGTTAAAAAGGTTGAGAAGCAATGAGGAAGTTACTAGGCTTTCGGTTTTTTTATTACAAGTATTTCTGTGCCTGGGTATAACGCCTCTACTAGTTTTTTCTTCAGTCTAAACATAGGCGTTTCAATTCCCTTCGTATCTTCTACCACTGTGTTACCTGCGCTGTTGACGTATCTGAAGTCAGCTTTATAAAGACAAATCTTTTTACCGTTTACCTCGCAAGGATACGGAGGATGTATCTCTATATTAGAGATCAATCCTTGTGCTTCTAATTCTTTTAAGTGTGTGTACCTAGCGGCCTCTAACTTACTGTCAAAAGTTATGCCATCAAGTTTGACTTTCTTTGCGCCGTATTTGTTGTACAAGCTATGGTCGTCCAGTTAATATTTTATTAATCTCTTGTTGTCGTAATACTTCAGATGCTCCACCAACTCTTCCAATTGTTGGTTGTTGCATTGGTTGAGGTCTCTCTGTGTAGAATTGCCCAGCCAATCTTTGTCCCGCCATTATGTTACCAGCTGCTGCTATTTCTTCGATAGGAACTGGCTGTCTAGCTTTGGTGTAATCAGAAGATAAAGCATAAGAAACAAGATCGGTATCTAACTCTGATGGTTTAAATAAACCTGTCATAACAAGATCTCTATTAGCAACCTTTGCGCTCTTAAGTTCTCTATCAATCTCATAATCAGTTAAGCCCAAATACCTTGCATCTTCAATTGCTGTATATAAATCTCTTAATGCATTATATCTATCTTCGTTAGTATTGACATAAGCTCTAACATATTCTTCTGCTGTTCTAGAATCTGCCGATCTTAACACTCTATTAAATTCATTAGCTGCATCTTTAATTGCTTCATTTGCACTAAAGCCTTTGTATCTTAATGACCTGTCTATTTGTGGCTTAACAACCTTTAATCCGCTGAATGCTTGTATCATTGTTTCTGGAACATCTATTCTTCTGCCCTTAGAACTTATTAAAACATCATCTCCTTTGCCATCTGTGCTTCCAAACACTGATGATGTAAATGCTCTTGGGAAATCTTTTTGAGTTACACGAATACCAAACGGTAATCCAGATGCTGGATCAACTCCAATATTAAATGGAGTAATAGTTGGAGATATTTCATCGGCTATGTATGTAAATGATTTAGCCATTTTCTCTCCAAAGTTGTCAGATGCTTTATATATTTCTCTTCCAGTGGCAGTTTCTCCAGTGTAGGTATCTAATAAAGTTTGGAATCCAATGCTTGGTTCATAGAACGGAGAAAATAATTCTTGAAAAGAAGAAGACATTGATCTAGCGGCTACATCCATCAAAGATCTTTCGTCACGATTTCCTTTAGATACTTCCATAAGAACAGCTTTAAAAGGTCTTTGTAAATAATCATATGGATTTGTATAACTAAAATTTAAAAAGCTTGTGACGTTTCCTTGCTCGTCTGTTGACACAGGAATCAATGTGGCTATCTTATCCCAAGGTGCAGCAAAAGATCTTTGATACGCTTCTATTTGTTTTTCATCTGCCCCGGTTAAACCTATAGCAGCTTTTGTTATACCATATGGCATACCAATAGTTGTTGTAAGTCCTCCCATCAATCTTCTTGCCCCAACTTTTTGCAATTCAGTATTATTGCTTGCTAATTCTTTAACGGCTCTTGCTAAAGTATTTGAAGTGTTTCTAATTATTTCAGATGGGAAAGCAATAAAGTTACCTATGAATGGAACATATTTTAATTGCTTTACTGCTTCAGGAACTCTTGAATAAGTTGGCACAGTATTCAAAGTAATCTCAGCAGCTTCTCCTTTTACAAACCTATCAATCGCATTTCCTTTCAAGGCGCTGGCTTTTACAGCTGGTCCCATGTCTGTCATCTCTACAAGATTTTCAAACTCTCTTAAGTTTTTTGCTGTAGTAACTGGTATATATTGATCACCAGAATTTTTTATAACGTTTGCTAGTTTTGTTTGTTCTGCATTCCAATTAAACATACGAGCAGTATCGTCTGACATGGAGTAAGCTCTTTCAAAAGTATCTATGCCAGAGTATTTTCTAGCTTGTTTTGATATATCACTTCTTAAAAGTTTTTCTGCTAAAGCAGAATCTTCTGTTGCATATTTTGCAAGAGATCTTATTTCATCTAATACTGCGCCACCTCTTTGAATGATCCCATAATCTCTAGCTTCTTTTATAACTTCTTTTTTTAACGCTCTCTTTCTAGGATCAAATAAACCAGCGAAGACATTGCTAACAGCTTCAGCAAATCTACCTGATGGTCCAAGGTTTCCATTCATTAATGCAAAGAACGGTACACTGGTAAAGTTTCTTACTTGTGTGGTTGGCGAAAGAATGGTCTTTCCATATTGTGTGCCTGACTTTAAAGCAAAAGAAGTTTTTAAAATGTTTCTAATTAAAACTGGTGCATCAGCTAAAAAGTCAGTTGTTGCTCCCATGATCGCATCGTGAAAAATTTCTGGAGCATAAGTATCTTTTAAAACTCCAGCATCTTTACCAAACTTCTTATATCTAACGCCTTCAAAATCTACAAACCTAGCTAATGTTTCTCCATCAGCGCCCATTTCTTTTGGAGCATCTGGAAACTCTCTCAAAAATTTTTGTCCGCCAAAGCTGGTTGCGTTGTCATTAAGAAATTTTATTTCATCAAACATTTTTGCTTTAGATGTAAGAGCACCAAGTTTACTCATGGTTAATGATGTAGCTAAAGCAGTATTATCTAAAGCTTTCTTCCAATCTTTTTCACCGTATCCACTTATCTCTCCTAAAGCTTTTCTTACTGTTGGAAGATTATTAAGTTTCTTTCCTTTTAAAACGCCGAACTGTAATCCTTCAACTAAAAGTTTTGGAGTTTCAAAAGAGTATGTTGTTTTATTTTTTGGTCCGGGATTTTCTAATTTTGAAAAAGCATCTTCTGCTTGCGTTCTAGATACTCCAAGCTTTTCTTGTATTTCTCTTATCGCATCTTCTCGTAACTTTGGATCAACTTTAAATCCTTTGTCAGTCATGGCTTTGTAAGCTCTTGCACCATACAATCCTTGATTTCTTTCTATGGCTTCTCTTATTTCTTTTGGAATAAGAAGTTTGCTTAATGCGTTATCTCCTTGCATAGATAAATCTAAAACTTCTTTTGATTGTAAGTTTAATAGGTTTCTATTATCAGCTAACAGTTTAGATATATGTAAGCCTTCATCAATACCCAAAGCTTCGTAATCTATTTTTCTTCCAGCGCCTTCAAAGTTTTTTATATTATTAAATGCTTTATCTTGTAATTCTCTAGCAGCTTTGGCAGCTACATCTGATCTTAAATCTGGATTTTTATAACTTACCTTAACTAATGGGAACATATAGTCTTGTATGTTTTGAGACAAAGTGCTTGCATCTTTTTGATTTAAGTTTCCAGAGCTGACAGCTTCATCTAAAGTTTTTCGCACAGAGGTAAATACTGTTTCAACTTCTTCTTGTAATGCTTGAAGCTGTGCTGTCTTTGCGGCTGTTACTTGTGCTACTAGTTGATTTGGTTTTTTTCCAGCGAAGGTAAAATTTTCTCTAAGAAATCTTCCTAAAATATTATTTGCTTGATTAGATGCATCAATGACTTCTTTCTCAGGAGCTTTGCTTAAAGCCTTGGCTATGGGATTAAACAAAGGCGCAGCTAGATCTGCTCCCTTACCAGCTACCGCAACAGCTCCTGATACTGCTAATGGAGCAGTAAACATAATGGCCGCTGTTTCTCCTACAACACCCAGCCTATCCATCAATCTAGCAGCAGCGGCTTCTGATCCTTCTAATCTTGATAATCTATCTTCATCTGATTCACTATCAAAGAAAACATCTTGAATTGTTTCCACATCATCTGTAGCAACGGCTCCGTCTACAGCGGCTGCTCCTAATATAGATTTTGTTTTACCAAGCTTAGATAGTAAGCTAGCTGTACCAAGTCCCGGTATACCAAACTGTGTTATGAATTGAGCTGTCTTTCCAGCTCCACCTGAGACTTCAGGTTTTAGTTGTTCAAAATATTCAGATACGTCATCTGTTATATCAGTATCAAATATTAAATCTATGCCGGTAGTTCCAAGCTCTGTAATACCTTGAGGAATAGATATCAAACCTCTGCCAATACCTCTACCAATATCTCCTATTGGAGTTACATCTGGAGAAGTTTTCTTTTTATATTTTTTGATGGCCTCATCAATTGTCTTCTCATCGGTGTCTTTAACGTATAGTTTGACGCCGTTGTTTAAAGTGATGGTAGGCATTATTCAATTGATAATGTATTGATATATGATTGAAGCTCTCTTGGACTTAGTGTGCTTGCTTTATCTAGCAATATTAGTGGTGTTATGTTGTTTCCTTGAGGATCTCTTAAAATAGCTTGAGAAGGATCTACGTTAGGATCAATCATAGCAACTATTTGACCAAAAAGATTTTGTCCTCTAAATTTTTCCATTAAATCTAAAGTGGTTTCACCAGCAGAAGATTTACCAGCTAGATAAAGAGATAACAATTCTTCATTTCCGGGTTGAGCTAAATACTCTAGAGTTCTAATTGCTGCTGGCACCGCTTCTTCTTGTCTTTGAGCTTCTGCCATAGCTGCTTCGCCAAAATCTACGATACCACTTCTTGGTACAAATCCTTCAGTCGGTTTCATCATAGCTAAAAAACCAGCCATCATTTGTCTAGCAAAATCAGGATCCTTTCCAACCTTTTCCATGTAACCACCAGGCAATGCTTTTAAATAATCCATAAAGCCTACGTTTGGTCTGCCAGCTTGTGATGCAATGTCTTGAGCTCTTCCTCTAATAATATCTTTTAATAAAAAGTCTTGATCTGTTTGACCGCCGCCAATACCTGACCCATCTCCTAGTGCACCAGACTCATCAATAACATACTCAGGTTTTTCCTCTTCTTCTGGTTCAGCAACAAGCGCTTGATATCCTTTATATGCAAGAGGACCAGCAACTATTCCAGATACAATAGGATTTTTCTTAATAGTTTTTGCGGTTCCAGTAACTGTAGACTTAAGAGCAGAATCTAATTTACCGCTTTCAGATGGTGTTTCTTTTTTCTTTTTTGGTGCTGGTTTTTTCTTTGATTTTTTTCCTAGAGTTAATGCTTTTTCAATAAGCTTTCCAACTCTAGCATGTACTACACCACCATCTCTCATTTCTTCTGGCTCTTCCATATCGTCCATTTCAGATAATACAGAAGTAATGTCATAGCTTAATGCACCAACAGGCAGTCCTTGACTAACCATCTTGCTGGTCAAAGCCTTTTCTATTCCAGATGGTTGAGTGTTTTTTGCTACTTTAGCAGCCATTCTTAATCCTTTAATGCCTCTAGCCGCACCAGCTCCTAAAGGTCCTGCTAAATATAAAGGAAGGGTTGCAAGTTCAGAGGGATCTTCATAATTTAAAATCCAATCTTTTATGAACTGATCTATCTGTTCTAGTTTAGATTCGCCACCTTTTTCCATTTTTACAGGCTCTAGCCCAGACATGATTCCTTTCATTGCATCATCCTGCTGTAATCAACTGCGTAATAACCATCTTTCACAATGACTGCATCTGGCTTCACTTCTAAAACTTCTTGAGCTATAACACCTTCGGCTGGCTCTGCTTCTGCTCCTAGCGCTTTTGCTTTGTCGTTCCATTCCCATGTATACCAACCAACACCTGGCTCAAGCTCTCCTACTTTCTTAATATTCTTTTTAAGATCTCTATCAGACAAGGCACCAAATATAGTAGCCACTGTACCAGCAGCTCCTAGTGCTTGAGATACTCCACTTGGTTTTTGATAAGTAGATGGAGAGTAAGGGCTTCCAGCAGTTCCACCGGTGATCTGTCCAAATGGCATACCTGCTAGCATTTGTTGACCTGTCAGCAATCTTTGTAATGGTTCTTGAGCAAGCTGTTGAGCACCAGCGAATTGTCTTGACAATGCTGCTTGCTGAGTTGCTTGACCTTGAGTTCCAAGCTGACTTAGTAAGTTTACTTGATTAGCTAATTGCTGTTGAGTTTGTTGTCCTAGACCTGCAAGACCACCGCCAATCGTGCCAAACTGTCCACCAAGCCCAGCGGCTAGTTGCCCTAGTCCACCCATAGCTTGCCCAATCTGAGCTTGTTGTCCGCCTAAGCCTGCTTGCAATGATGCTAGCCCTTGGCTTGCTTGTCTTTGTTGTTCAAATGCTTGTTGTGCTTG